>OGGJ01002598.1_pt1 | contig 12440 bp, 8 predicted proteins | sample 1571071 | NCBI WGS metagenome assembly OGGJ01 (sample SAMEA2581954, study PRJEB24529) | metagenome | biome: Human gut stool | place: China | collected 2011
ATCGCCCATCCAGGCAATACCGAAAATAGCGATTACGGCCTGCATTCCGGCGGGAAAAACAGAACCCTGTGTCGCTTTTATTCCGTCGGTTTTGGTAACCAACAGAATAAGGGCGGCTGCCGTAAGCATAATGATTTCGATAATGGCGGACATGCCTAAAGTGACTGTTTTTCCATCAATCAGGAAAGAAGGGCGCATACCCTCAAACGAACCGAAAAGAACAATGAATGCGGTAGCGAGGATGAATATAAGTACCGAAATCATGGCGTGGCGTTTGTTTTTTACGTCATCAATCTTCACCTTTCTGCCATCGAAGTATCCCTCTGCCATGCGTTTTTGATACTCAGGGTCGTCAATCAGTTCTTTTCCCACACGCATGGAGCACAATGCTCCTACCAGCACGCCGAGAATCGTCGCAGGAATCGTTATTTTGAGTATATCGAATAAAGTGATGTCGAATCCGGCAAGCAGGCCGAGCAGTGCAACTGTAGCCGCCGAAATGGGACTTGCCGTGATGGCCTGCTGTGAAGCGATGACAGCGATACCCAGCGGACGCTCAGGTCTGATTTTGGTTTCGGTTGCAACTTCGGCAATGACGGGAAGAACCGAGTATGCCACGTGTCCTGTACCGGCTACGAAAGTAAACAGGTAGGTGACGATGGGGCTGAGGATAGTAACCTGAGACGGGTTCTTGCGCAGCAGTTTTTCCGCTAACTTTACCATGTAATCAAGTCCGCCGGCCGCCTGCATGCAGGAAGCTGCGGAAATAACGGCGGCTATCATCAACATTACGTCTATCGGTGGTGCAGTGGGTTGTAAGCCAAATACAAAAGTCAGTATGCCCAAACCTACGCCGCCCATTACTCCGAGACCTATGCCGCCTAAGCGTGCACCTATGATAATAGCGGTCAGTACAAATAATAATTGTAAAACCATATACTTATTATTTAAAAAATTAGATAAGGTTGTTATATTCTCTACTATTGGCTAATTTCTAAAATAATCCCTTATATAACAATAACAGGGGGTGAATTTGTTGTATTTATTATTTTATATTTTCTAAATTAAGCATATATTAACTATTTAGTAATTTGGAGTGGTAACCCTGTGTGTTCTTACATTTTGTCATATTATATATAGTAATATGTGTATAAAAAGGCTTGTATTAAATGTTGTTAACCTAATAATAAGTATTATTGTTTACAAAACAATTTATGCTATCTTTGGTTATTCTTTGATGACCGCTTATTGAAATAGTTAATAAACATATATTATGAAAGAAGAACTATCTACAAAAACTCGCACAGAAAGCGATTTAATCGGCAGCCGTGAAATACCGGAAAGCGCCATGTATGGAGTACAGACTCTCAGAGGTATCGAGAATTTCCGTATCAGTAAATTTCATCTGAACGAATATCCTTTGTTTATCAACGCTCTTGCCATTACCAAAATGGGAGCAGCCATTGCCAATTCCGAACTTGGTCTGCTTACCGGGCAGCAAACGGATGCTATCCTTAAAGCCTGTAAGGAGATACTCGAAGGCAAGCACCACGAGCAGTTCCCGGTAGACATGATTCAGGGAGGAGCAGGCACCACTACCAATATGAATGCCAATGAGGTAATAGCTACTCGCGCGCTTTCTATTAACGCAAAAAAAAGCATTGTTCGCCGAACGACCACGTCAATCGCTCACAGTCTACCAATGACGCTTATCCTACTGCCATACATATAGGAATGTATTATACTCACCTTAAACTTGTGAAACATTTTGAGGAGTTGATCGATGCGTTCCAACGCAAAGCCGAAGCGTTTAAACACATCATTAAAATGGGACGTACGCAGTTGGAAGATGCTGTGCCCATGACTCTCGGACAGACATTCAACGGATTTGCCAGCATTTTGCGCAATGAGATAAAGAACCTGAACTTTGCGGCGGAGGAATTCCTTACGGTCAATATGGGAGCTACCGCCATCGGCACGGGTATTGCGGCAGAACCGGAATATGCGGAGAAATGCGTGAAGGCTTTGTCGAAGCTTACCGGATGGGACGTGAAACTGTCTGGTGACTTGGTGGGAGCTACTTCGGATACTTCTTGCCTTGTAGGCTACTCCTCGGCTATGAGAAGAGTTGCGGTGAAGATGAACAAGATATGCAATGACCTTCGTCTGCTTGCATCCGGTCCGCGTTGCGGATTGGGAGAAATCAATCTTCCCGCCATGCAACCGGGGTCTTCCATTATGCCGGGTAAGGTCAATCCGGTTATCCCTGAGGTAATGAATCAGATATCCTATAAGGTAATCGGCAACGACCTTTGTGTGGCTATGAGTGGCGAAGCAGCTCAAATGGAGCTGAATGCAATGGAACCCGTAATGGCGCAATGTTGTTTTGAGTCTGCCGATTTGCTGATGAACGGATTCGATACCCTGCGCACGCTCTGTATCGACGGTATTACCGCTAATGAGGAAGTATGCCGCAGATATGTACACGATAGTATCGGTGTGGTTACGGCTCTTAATCCGGTTATCGGTTATAAAAATTCTACCAAGATAGCCAAAGAAGCCCTTGCAACGGGAAAAGGTGTCTATGAACTGGTTCTGGAACACAACATTCTTTCCAAAGAAGATTTGGATACTATCCTGAAGCCCGAAAACATGATTAAGCCCGTGAAGTTGGACATAAAACCCAATATCTAAGGAACGGGCTTTCGGAGCGGTAAGGCTTTGAATATAAGTTGCGCGGATTTACACAAGACGGTTTATGAATGACTGAACGGTCATTAGATGCTGTCTGTGTAAATCCGCGCATTTCGTGTGGGGTATGAGTTAAATATTTGCAAAGAGTTCATACTCTATTTGTTTTGTTATGTCTAATTAGTTTCTTTTGCGACAGGAAATCTATTTATGAATACTTAAAAACAAAGAAAAATGAAGCGACTCAGATCATTGGTACTTGGCCTATTCGCATTGTGCAGCATGGTAGGTATGGCGCAGGAAGCAGAGGCAGACGATACCGGTTATATTGTGAAAGTGGGGCAGGTGGCTCCCGATTTTACCGTTACGCTGACAGACGGCAGGACCGTTACGCTTTCCGATTTCCGTGGCAGGGTGGTTATGTTGCAGTTTACGGCAAGCTGGTGTGGTGTATGCCGTAAGGAGATGCCTTTTATCGAAAAGGATATATGGCAGAAGCATAAGTCCGATCCGGATTTCATGTTAATGGGCATCGACCGTGACGAGCCGTTGAATAAAGTCATAGCTTTTGGCAAGTCCACGGGCGTTACCTATCCGTTGGGATTGGACCCGGGGGCTGATATTTTCGCCAAATATGCGTTGCGCCAAGCTGGTATTACCCGTAATGTATTGATTGATAAGGAAGGACGCATCGTGATGCTCACCCGCCTTTATAATCCGGAAGAGTTCTCGGCTTTGGTTAAGAAGATTGATGAACTTCTGAAATAACCTGTTCCCGTTTAGAACGAAAAGCTTGTTCCAGCATTTAACGACATCATGATGTCGCTCCCCTGCACATTATCCTGTATTAGCAGTTCCTTGCCGTAAATGCGGATTTTGGGTTCGAGGAATACCTTGAAGCGGCGACCCACCCGGTAAGATGTTTGCAGTCCCGCTTCTCCGCCGATAAAGAAGCGGTTCTCATGTTTCATCCGCATAGAAGCCACTATTCCGGCAAATAGCTGTACGTCGTATTTGCGTTCGGGGTCATATCCCGTCATCAGATTGGTAAGGTTCAGCATATAGTCAAGGCTTCCGCTTGCCATATCATATTCCAAGGTTTTCCCTTTCCGGTCTGTGGACAGAGGTCCGTAATCCGCTGCTAAACGGAGCGATGACAATGGGGTGAAAATGCGTCCTGCACTTATCGTGGCCATGTAGTCGAAGTAGCGTTTCGGTTCGTACCGTTTCATTTGTATGGGAACGGAGAAACCGATTGCGCCGCTTACAAAGAAAGAAGGCTTAAACAAATCACGGTTTAAAGAGTGTGCCATACGGTTTTCTTCATCGGTACGTTGTATCTCTATACCTATATTGATACTGTACAGATTGTCTGTGAACTTTTTGGCTACGTATCTGCCTTCTTCCTTTTCATTGGTCTTTAATGAATAGGATGCCAGACTGGTGCGTGGCTCTGCAAATAAAGAAACATCGCCCCAAAGCCGGTATTTAAATTGCAAGCCGCCTGTAAATCCCGTATATCCGCCTTTTGCGGGCCGATAACCATTTTCTTTTTGAATATATCCCAGTTCACCGCCCGCCAATACATTGACGGAGAATTTGGGATTGAGTTGCCTGCCGTTAAAAAAATAAGTGGCATCCAGCATACCTTCCAGGCGTCCCCCGGCGTATGCGGACATCTCATAAAACTCTTCACCGGCCGAACTCACCGAAGAGGCGATTACTTTCTTATGCCAGGTATCGGCCGATTTGAATGCCGACAGCCGTAAGCCGAATGCCGGTATCAGCCATTTGCCGGCAGACAGGCTGATGTGCGGGCCGATGGAGTTTGTCAGTCCCATTTCACTTGTCAGGCGGGAAGCTTGAAACTGCCCGCCGGCAGCGATGCTGAGAAAGGTATTGTCCAAAAAATGATTGCCTTCCAGTATGCGTATTTTGCCGAAGGGCTTCCATGCTTTCAGGCGGTAGTTCATTCCTACGGTCGCACCGTAGGTCATGTCATATTTATGCCAGTTCTTTTGAAAGGAATGGTCTATGCCGTCACTCATAATGGTGAAGCGGGGTTCCAGATAAAAGTCCACATGTGCGGTAGGGTGCAGTTTCAGTTGGAAACCTAAATGCAGGTCGGCCACATGTTCCGCTCTGCCTGCCAGTGCAGATAATTGATAGCCGACTCCCGCTACGGTCAGGAACTCGAAGATACGTCCGGGATTGTAGCCGTTGACGTAGGATGATACATTCAGCAGATAATCCGCCTGCAGGCCGAAACGCAATAGGGTTTCGTTGTCTATTTTGCGCGAGAAGTTACCCGCCAGCAATGAGGCACGCAGGGCATGGGCGGGGGCGAACTGCCAATTAGCGGCGATACCGCCCACGGGACCGGTGTTGAAATCCGTGTTTCCGCGCGGAATCATTTTGTCCATGCCGCCAAACAAGGAGATATACACATTGTTTTTCCATAGTGTGTCGAAAGGCACTGCATCCGGATGCTGGTAACGTCTTTGGAACATCTGCCGGGTAGCATCGAATCCTATGCCGACGGTATCTTTAGGATGCGTTGCCGGAGAAGGATTATTGCCCGTTTGCTGTTGGGCAAAGGCAAAAGGTATCAGTGTGTGCAGTACAATCAATATAATCAGTGGTTTCTTCATGATGTTCAACTCTCCATATTCGTTTAATAAAGTTTCCAGTCGCCCTGGTCGTAATATTCCATAAATTCCTTACTGATTTCACCGTCGTTAACGGCTATTTTGTAGTATTTCTCATCCAGTTTGACGATTTCTTCCAACTTCTTGCAGGCTTCGTCAAAGTCGAGGGCGTTATCGTAGCTCCATTCATACAGTTTCTTTTCCCGGATGTAAATCACCAGTTTCATGTATTTAGTCATGGCCGTTTCAGGCAGTTCTTCCAATGCTTTCTGTGCTTCTTTGTTGTAATTGTCCGTTTCCATAGCCATGCACATTACAATATTATTGAGCGGTGACGACTCCTTTACCAATTTGAATACCTTTTTACGTTCCTCGCCCTCCTTTACGGTGGCTGCACCCCGGTAGTCGTAGTATCCGCCCAGACAGTTGGCAAATGCCTTTATCATCTGGAAGCGTTCGGTATCCGGAAGTTTGTCGGCAAGGATGCTGGCCTCTTCAAAGTTATAGGCGCGTATGTACATTGCGAGCTGGTTGGCAACGATTGTTTCGGGGTTTACCTCAGTCTTGGTTATGCTGATGCCGTCATTGAAAGAGTCCACCATGTTCACTTTCCGCTTAAGGTCAATCAGGGGTTTCAGTATCTCTACGTCGAAAGTATCCCTGCGCAGCAGCGCTATTGCAAGGTTGTTTGCCGCCAGAATCCATGGCTTTTCCTTCCCTTTCGTGTCGTAGGCCATTGTTTCTCTGTAAGCGCGCCGATAGAGTTTCTCCGCTTCTTCCGGGTCTTTTATCATCCGGAACAAATGCCAGTACTCGTATCGGGTAAACGACTTTTTGCCGTCGGCGTATTGAGGGTCGTGCAAGTATTTGTCCAATATTTCATCCGGATTCAGTTCACGGAATATTTCATGTTTGTATTCGTACTGTACGGTGCGTAGTTTGGGCAGCCGTTCTTTGATGATGGTGGAGTAGTAGGGCAGACGCGATACGGCGGCAAACTGCGCATCCGGATTCTTATATTTCCCGGTGATTTCCCTTATCTCCCGCGCTTCCGCAGTGAGGCTGTCCCGTTCCAGTAAATCGGCTACTTCATTCCATGTGGCAACACGGGTTTCCGTAGGATGTTTGTATACCCGGCTCCATTTGGCGGCAGGTATTACCGAAGTGATTTTCCGGAGAGCGAAAGCCGTTCGTTGCTTGGCAAGCGCAAGGTTGCTGGCATAGCGTCCTTCGGGAGACGATACGCCGGTTATCTTAAATTCTTTCAGTGTGGTGCCCTCACCGTTTACGATGTTCATCAGGTCTTCCTGCAACTTGTTCATCTGCACCACATTGGCAGAGTCGGCAGGATCCAGTTCGGCCTTGCCCACAAGGAATGTCAGCGAAATATTGCCTGCCGTATTCCGGCGTTCGCGCCGGGGTGTTTCCTTGTATTTATCGGGGTCTAATTCAAAATCGGGGAACGAGAACTCCAGAAACTGCAACGGGCGTTTAATTTTGCAGGTAGTCATTTTCCATTCCGCTTCGTATGTAGGGTGGGTATAGTCTGCTATAATAACTTTGGACAATACACTGTAAATGCGTCTGGGGTCGGGTACGGGTACCGAGTCATTGATGTCCAGGTTGAAGCGTGTGGCATCCAGTTGGCGGCGGGTATTGATATAGGGAGCCAGTTTGTCGTTCCTGATGTCGTAGGCCATGCGGCGGTCTTGCGTCAGTCCGTATTCGGGGCCGTCCATAACTGTCGGGTCCATGTAGCTCACTATCTCTTCGGTGGTACAGTCCATGATGTAAGGCTGCATGATGAGCCGGCGGTTGGGAGCGCCGTAATTGCTGGGAATGGCTACCGAGTTGTTTACAATCAGTTTGTTGCCCACTATTTTCCCGGCTACGGGCCGGGGTTGCGGGTTCGGGTTTTCTGCCACAACTTCCACCTCCTCAAGAGCGATGCCGCCGTCGATGTTGGCGTTTATCTCCTGTTTGTAATTCACTTCGCGCAGTTCGTTTTTCATTTGCACGTTAAAGATTAGCGCGCCGTTTTCCGCTACACGTATTTCATAGTATCCGTCGGCGCCTGCCACGGCATCGGCGTCGAAGAGCAATGTTCCGCCACCGCCGGTTTCAAGTGCTTTCAGGGCATCGCGTGCCGAAGCCACGGTATTGAAAGCAAAAATACGCACGGTCTCTCCCATGGGGAAGGGGCGCGGCTTTTTTTCACCTTCGGGCAGGTTCAGCACTTTGCCGGACACGATAGTGATTTGTTGCGCCATGCTTGATGCGGAAGATAAAATCATAGCAATGCAAACGGCTGATGTTATGATGAAATTTTTCATGGCGGTTATTCTTTATTTGAAGATATAGGATATGGAGACACCTATTTTGATAGGCAGCAGTTTGTAGCCGTTGGCGTTGGCTTGTGCCGTTCCGTCGGTATAGTCCTCTATGTTATCGTTTTTGTAGTATTGTTTTTGCTTGAAGTACACGGCGCCGAATCCGCCGTAAAGCTCTACGTTGAGGCGTCGGCTCAGGTTCAGCGCATAGCCGAAGGTAATCCCGGCGCCGGCAGCATCGCCCTGATAGATGCGGTCTCCCCATGTGATGTCGTAGGACACGCCGAGAGCGGCTATTCCCACAAATTCCCGTGTCATGGGGCGTCCGTTAAACCAATAGCGGTATTCGGGCAGAAGACCTATCATTTTGGCTTTGTTGCCGTAGATGTTGACTGCGCCGAAAGCCGAGATGTCGATACTGCTCCGTTCGCCCACAACGAATTCGCAGCCGATGTTGGGAGCCATGGCGGCAAGCATCAGACCGTTGGTCTTTACTGCCAGTTGCTGGGCGTGCAGGGTAGGGAAACTGCAAAGTAGCAGCAGAAAGAAGATGCTGCTTAAAGAGAGTGTATGGTGATTGGTTTTCGGCATATCGGTTTTTAGCGTTTTGTTGGTTGGGATTTGTAAGTTCCGTTCTATTGAAATGTATGTTCCGTACCCTTGTTCCAGTCGTTTACGGAAGCTTTTGCAGCCATGCTTTGCGTATATAGGATGTTGAGGGTGGTTATGCTGCCGGCTTCCAGTACGATTAGCGGGGGAGTGTTTGCACCGGCATCGGCTTCGTCGAACACTACGATGTCTTTTTCGCTTCCGTCCGGCTCTTTTATACTGAATGTCAAGCGGCGGAGCGCACTGATAGTCTCATGCCCGTATGGCAGCAGCAGATAATCCTTTTGAATGCCGGCTGTTCCGGGGATAAGGTTGAGCGGGGATGCTTCGTTCCGGTAATCGGAGCTGACGGATGTACCGGTGTCCGGATTGTCGGATGTGATGTCGCCTGTTTGCAGGTCCATTGTCCCTGTTTGTCCCTCACGGGTGGTAAAACCGATGCTTTGCAACACCGGGTATGAGTCCGCCGTATATTCGGGGTGGTCGGTGGATATGTTGAGGCGTAGCCGTGCCAAGGCATGTTTCAAGGAGACGGCAATGCCTGCTGCGGTTGCAGCCGCTTTCTTGCTGCCTTTGGTTTCACCGGTGTAAAGGTAGTCTGTGGCGTCCTTTGCTTCCAGAGCGGCGGTAACGGGAATGGATACTTTACCGTTTTCATCTGCAGCGGCTGTTGCCGTATAAGGGTAATAACCGTACAGATAGAGCGTGTCCTGCCGGGCAGGGTAGTACACTTTTGTTCCTTCCGGCTGCAAACTCAGTTGTCCGCCCTCTGCATATTGATAGGGAAGATTCTGCAAGTATGGGGTGCTGAAATTACTGTCTCTCATCAGGAATATACCTATTTCATCTCCTGTATTCAGGGCCGTGCCTTCAATGACGCTCCGGCCGACGGTAGTCTCTACGGTGCATACCGATGCCCTCAGCCGCACTTCCACAGCCCTCTCCCCGTCATCGGGAAGAGGAACTGTGGCAGTGTCTGTGTCGCATCCTGCCAATAACAGGAATGCGAGGCCGAACAGGTACGATATGTTTTTCTTTTTACTCATTACACTTCTTCTGTTTTTATGCGGGTGCTTTCCGCCTTTACTCTATGGGTACGTCTACGGAGTCACCGCCCGGTTTCCAGGTAGCTAAAGTGGCGGTAGCGTTGATTTGTTGGGTGGCGTAGATGCCGATACGTACGTTGTAGTAATAGCCGGCATAGAACAAATTGTCATTTTTGCCTGAATCGAGGGCGGGAGCGGGAGCATTGACGGGGATGTCGCGTACAATCAGGTCTTGCGGCACTCCACTGGCATCGGGAGCCATGATGGTGACGTCCATCAGGAATTGTTCCATGTCCGGTTTCACCATCAGATAGCCTTGTATCAGCGGGTTGGTGCTTGACACGCCGTTAAGCGTATATTGTCCGTCTTCGTATTTCTGGACATAAATGTCTTTGGAAACTTCGACGGTTCCGTCGGCATTGTCGTCCGTAAAAGTAATATTGCCTTTGCCGTCGTCGGTGGCTTCCCGCATAAGCAGGGAACCGTTGTCGGTAAAGGTCAGTTTCCCGGTCAGAACGTTGAGGGTGGCCGTTGTGCCGTGGCTTTTGATGGTGATATTCTTCACTTTCATGTTTTGGACGGCTGTTCTGTCCTCTTCGGACTGCTCGGTGGCGGGAATCACGGAGAAACGCAACTGTGCCAGTTGGTGCTCGAAGTTGATGTTAGGTATCCACGGATAGTCCTGTAACTTTTCAGAGGCTGCCTGGTTCAGTTCGTGGTGATACTTCAACTGGCGGATGTATTGGGCTTTATAGCCGGTCAGGGAAGCGTCGTTCTTTACATCCTTTTTCAGGTAAATGCTGTTTGGCGCTATCTCTCCGGCGGTGGCATTGTTCCAGATGATGTCCTGCGAGCCGTCGAAGCGGGCGAATGTTATTTCCGGCTTTGCGGCACTTATGGTTTGGCCTTCCTGATAAGGGGCGTAGCCGTAGAAGCTATAGTCGTATTTCTTCTGCATCGGGTAGTAGTACACACCGTTTGCGGCATTGCCTTTATATAATGTGATTTTCTGTGCCAGGTCATTCTCCAAACCGTCCGGCTTTACATCGGAGCCGTCTTGTTTGGGCCAGGCGGTTACTGCTGCCTGTATATTGTTCAGCAGAATTCCGTAGTTCTCCGTATCGCCCCATGCTGCGGCTCTGTTGACATCGGTAATGGCGGTGCTGGTGGTAGCGTCATTGGTGGCAAGGGCGAAAATGCCCAATCGGGTAGTAGCGCCGCTGGTCTCATCGTATAGCTTATCCAGCGGTGCGCGTGTTACGCCTACGCTGGCTCCTATACGTGTCTCTATTCCACCCAATTGGATGATTAGCCGTCCGTCCGGCGATTCGAAGTCGTTGTCGCTGACCGGTTGCTCTATTACGATATCCTCGTTTTGCGAGCAGGCTGTCATGCAAAGGGCGGCTGCCAGCATCCATAAATTCTTTTTCATGATTGTAGTGAGTAATTGGTTAAACATATCGTTGTTCTCCTATGTCCCTCGGTATGGTACTTCCGGTACCATGCTTTGGTATTCCTTGTACCAACGTTTGGTAGCTTCCGTACCAACAGTTGGTAGCTCCTGTACCACGCTTTGGTATTTCAAGTACCAACGGTTGGTAGTTCTCGTACCGCCCGTTGGTAGTTGGATTGTCCTCAGGAGTTATTTCCCGATAGAGGAGCCGGTTCTTATTTTCCGTCTTCGATGTCGGTTTCAATGTCACCACCGTCTTCCCATGCGGTCAGCACTGCGGTAACCTCTATCTTTTCGAAGCCATAGATTGTAATGTATACGTTGTAAGAGGCACCGGCCTTGAATTCTTTCACATCTTTTGAAATCTTGGACTGATCGATGATTAAGGGAGTATCCAGCTTCTCAACTTCTTTGTATGTAATCTTGTCACCGTCTGTTTCATCTTTTGTATCTTCTACGTATTGTTTAAGGTCTATGGACAAGTTGATGTTTCCGTTAGGGAAAAACATAACAGGTTCACCCACTTGAGTTCCTTTAGCGTCGGGGTCACCTTCTGCCGGAATATTTTCGTGGCCGTAAGGATACTTGGGCACTACCGGAGTGATTAAACCTTTGTCCGGGTCTAACTTGTTTTTGTTATCAACATCTTTACTGCATACAACAAAAGGAGCGGTGGAGGCTCCGTTTCTTGCGGAAGTCGTAGTAGCCAGATCCATGTCGACAACATTTACCATGTCTTTCAAGGTAATCTTAGTAACTTGCATACCGAGTGTCTTATCCTGGCCGTCAGTGCTTTTGCGTTCCACCCAATTGCTGGCTTCATATTTATAGCCGGCTGCGCTTTCACTGCCTGCCCTTACAAAAAACTTCAAACGAGCCAGCTGATGGTTGAATTTCAAGACAGGAACAATGCCTTTACGGGCTGTACGGGCGCCGAACTGGTATTTCATAAGTTCCGTCCATTCGCCGCTTAGCGTGGTAGCTATGTCTTTATATAAACTTTGGTCATTGGAAGCATCGTTCTCGGCCATATCTATGGTACTGGCTGCCAATAGGTCTTGAGTACCGTTGATTGTTACATTCTTCACTTTCTTCTCATCTGCCGTAATGGTTGCATCATCGTGGGTTGCATCGTCAACATGATAACCGTAGAATGTATAGGTGCCGTTGGTCGGGTAGTATTTGTATTGAATCACGCCGTTGTCGGTATCTTCTACATAATTGTTATAGATTCTGATTGCACCGTTATTGCCTTCGGTTGCTTTGGGAGCTCTGAACTGGAGAGTTGCGTTATCGAGAATCGGAGTTTTTGCTCCTTCAGCGCCTTCTTCGGCTTCTAAGCCGGTGGCTCTGTCTACCATGTGGATATACAGTTGTTGGCTGTTCCACTTGTTGTTCTCGCCTTCTACATCGCCCACAGAGCCGGTTCCTCTGCTGAGAGCCGTAACCGTGGGTACGTCCACGCCTAATGCGATCACTGCCTTGTCATTGTTGTCGTCCGGATTACCGATACCCGGATCATTGTCCTTTGAACAGCTGCTCATTACTGCGAGCGCCATTGCTGCATAGAAAAATTGCTTTTTCATACTTCATTGAATTTTTAATTAATAGAGTTTATATCGAATAATTGATTAAAGCGTTCTTTGACTTATCTTTGTGGCCT
>OGGJ01002603.1_pt1 | contig 12428 bp, 18 predicted proteins | sample 1571071 | NCBI WGS metagenome assembly OGGJ01 (sample SAMEA2581954, study PRJEB24529) | metagenome | biome: Human gut stool | place: China | collected 2011
ATCCCATGAACACCACCATGAATGCCATGGACACAATCATAAAGAATGATGTTTATAAAGAGCAAAATGCTACTTAATATTATTATAAATCTTTTGCAGTATAAGATAAATGAATTTGCAAATATTTTATAACTTTGCAAATGGATTGATTACTCTTTCCGTTAAATAGCAAGATGAAAGAAGCGTTATGCTCCCTTGTAAAGTTGGAATCTGAGAAATTTCAGATTTGATACAAGTTGTAGCGTAGCGTATTCTTGTATCAAGTTTTTTAGGAATCTCAACTTAAAAAGTAGCATTGCAGTTCCACGCTTCAATTGAAAATTAAAAGCTTTTTAGGACTGAAAAAGCAATAAAAAAGTATGGAAATAAAAGCAATTTTTAAAAGTGTATGCGGTCTTATGACTGTAGTTGCGTTTATCGCTTGTAGCGGAAACGGTATTGAAGGGAAATGGGTTGAACCAGTACCTGGTATGGAAAATCAAATGCAAGGTATAAATTTGGAAAAAGGTGGTAAAGCTTCTTCTGTCAATATGGCTACCTTGCAATATGAGAAGTGGGAAAAGCAAGGAGATAAATTAATTCTTTCCGGTAAAAGCATTGGTAACCATGAAACGGTTTCTTTTACAGATACTCTCACTATTGAAAAATTGACAGAAAGCGGTTTAACTTTGAAAAAAGGAAGTTTAACCATAAACTATCAAAAGCAATAAATCAGAAAATTAAACTTAAAATGCCACCCATATTTTATTTAGGGTGGTATTTTTTGTATATAAAAGAAGATAAAAAGGCAAACATAAATAGTATTGGCTTTTGTTAAAAAGAAATGCCCGAACCATATACTACAAATATTGCTCTATATTTTATTTTTAATGCTATTGATAATGACAATAATGCCTTGGCTTGTCTATTTATAAAGACTGCCATTATTTCTCCGGCTGTTTTTTAGGTAGGACAAATTCGGATTGAGGTATATAAGATTGACCTTGCTCTAAATTTGTCCTGCCTTTCAAAGTGACTTCACGACATCAACCCTGCTCTGACAAGTAACCTCTTGACTTGTGTAATCTGAAACTTGCATCCCTTAGATGTAACAAAACCTTGCTCATTCAAGAGACAAGTCATTTCAGATAAAGATTTGCCTTGCATAGATAATGACCGTAACAGTGCTATCGCTCTCATGTTATTTGGATTGTTATCTGCTTTAGCCTTGTTGGTAACGATACTATTCTGAACAGCTTGTTCAAATTTATTCATCAAGTTTTCCGATTTACCAAGCTGCACACCCCTTGCTTTTTTGGCTTGAAGTGATTGTTTGGTTCTCTGACTAATCAGCCCTGCTTCATATTCGGCTATGCTGCTGATGATATGCAGAATTAGTCTGTTGGCTTGTGGAAAGTCACAGAACACAATCTCAACATCACTCTCCAACAGCTTTGAAGTAAATGCTACATTCCTTGACAGTCTATCCAATTTGGCTACAATCAGAATAGAGTTGGTTTTCCTACACATCGCTAAAGCTGCAAGAAGTTGAGGTCTGTTAGATTTCTTCCCACTCTCCGTTTCAATATATTCAGCAAGTATGGGTTTATTCTTTACATGGTTGTGTATAATCTCCCGTTGTGCTTCTACACCAAGACCCGATATTTGCTGTTTCATGGTGGATTGCCTTAAATATGCTATGTATGTCTTCATAATTCACAATTATTAATAGTTGGTTACAAATGCTGAACGAACATTCAGCTTATGTAAGTAAGGACACCCAACTTAAAAATTGAATGTCCTTTTTAACGCTATAACTGTCCTTCATCAGCAAAGCTGTAATATCCTGCATCTGTTAATATGAGGTGGTCTAAAACTGTAATCCTCATAAGTCTTGCAGCATCCTTGACCTGCTTAGTAATCTCCATATCCTGCCTGCTTGGTTTCAGATTACCGCTTGGATGATTATGCGCAAGAATGATAGCTACTGAATTGGTGAGCAATGCAGCTTGCAGGATAACTCTTACATCTACGGTTGTGTCTGTTATTCCACCCTCTGATATGAGAGTGTAGCCTAAAACTTGGTTGGATTGGTTTAGGAACAGAACTTTGAAATATTCTTTGTAACAGATTGTACCTTCCTTATATGTAGGAAGCAGGTATTTATAAGCGTCTTCTGAACTATATATTTTACTCCGGCTTTTTGATGTGGATTTGTAAGTGAGTTCCACTTCTCCAACAGTATAATCTATATCCATAATATCAAGTATTAAAATGGTCTATCGCCATATTCATAAACAAGAATTGAATTGCATACTCTATCATAGAATGAGAATCCGCAACAAGTATGGAAGTAGCTTTCATAAACTGCTGCATATTCACCATGCAGCCTGCTGTTCCTATCCAAAAATGAATCAAACTTGTGCAGCCAATATTTAAGTGCTTGCAAGCGTTTGATGTATTGCAGATTGTTCTCACAGTAGCATAATTTCTCTTGTAAAGAAGTGATATGATTGATAGCATTTTCAATTTTAGATTTATCCATAATGTCATAGAATTTGTAAAGTGTAAAACAGAAAAAGGACACCTAACTTAATAGATGTCCTTTTAATTAATAAGATGTGATAATGTAGTTACTTCTTGGAATAGTGATATTTCATGGAGAATATGTAAATCTCTATCATATCATTATGCACAGAATAAATAAGTCTATGCTCTGAATTAATTCGTCTTGACCATTTACCTGCCAATTCATATTTGAGAGGTTCAGGTTTACCTATACCAGTGTAAGGATGTTCCAATATATCGGCGAGTAATTTCTTAATGCGTTTGGTTATGTTGGGGTCATTCTTTTTCCAATATTCCCAATGTTCTTGTGCAATAGGAGTAAATATCAGTTTCATAGTTCATCTAAATTTACTTCTATTCCCCTGCCTGCCTTTAAGTCTTTTTCTCCTTTACGAATATCATTCATGGTCTGTTCAGAAGACATGATATATTCGGTCTCTTTCAAAGAATTATATTCTTCCAAAGAAATCATTACTACTCCCGTACCATTACCACGATTGATAAGTACCGTATCGCAATCGTCAATAACCGAGTCAATATAACCTTTTAGATTGGCTCTTAAATCTGTGTAATTGGCTGTTCTCATAAATCCTCCTTTTTATAATGCAAATATATGTACTTATTTGCGTACTTACAAATATAATTAGTTAATTATTAAGTATGAAGAAAGGACACCAACTTAATGATGTCCTTTCCTCTGTCAATCAACAATCCACTCAGCCCAAGAACCAAGCGTATTTGTTATCAAGTCCTTGCAGGACATTGTTAATTCCTACACTGACTTCCGTAGCGTTTACGGCTCGTTGCAGATAAGTATCAATGTAGCTTCCCTTGTTAGCCTGCGTCAAAAGGTTGTGGAAATCGAACATTGATATGGCGTTGTCCTTTGCTCCGAACACTTCGTTGTGATAGTAATCGCGACAAACAGAATTAATCTGACTATCCGTAATCAGAAGTCTTGGAATAGCTTTCTGCCTTGCAGGTGACAATGCTTGAAACATTCTCATCCGCCCTACGATTTGCGCAAATTGTGTCTCGGACAATGAAGTGTTGGTAAGTGACTGCATCAAGTGGATTTCTTTTGCAGGATTGAAGCTGTGGAACAATTCAAGCACGTTTCTGTAAAGTTCGCTGATATTGGTCACTTCCATATTGAACTTGACACCTTCTCCCGTTAAAATTTGATTGCTACAAATTCTAACTCTCCAGCCTACAAAACAAGAGAATTTCTCCAAGCCTTTAGATGCACGATAAAGGTTGAGGTCTGAATAATTCCTCACTCCACCGATGCACAATTCAAGCCTTTGCCCTCTTACCGTTTCGATAATGGTTGGAATGGTAAAGGCGAATGCAAGTCTTTGGTAGAATTGTGTTTTTTCACACTCCAACAGTTCCGATGCTTTCTTACCCAAACTTTGAGGTGTTCTACCGCGTACAATGTGTGAAACTCTGATGTCCGGCTCGTTCACTCTTTCACCTGCATAGAATGAGCAAGCCGCATCGTGCACACATGAAATAAAGTCTTGGTGTGCGATAGTCAATTCTTGGTTAGCCCAAGTTGGAACAACGCATTTGTTTGTAAGCTCGTCCATAGTGATTGCATCTGTGTTTGCTTCCAAGAAATTCACGCTCGGCTGTACGGTTGGCTCGTCTTGGATAATGGCAGCTTCTTCCGCGTATTCACCTAAATTAAATCTCGATTGGTTCTGTGCCATAGCAGGCATAATAACTAAGTTTCTCATAATGATAACTGTTTAAATGATTATTGATTGATTTAACTCTGGAATTGACAAAGCCCATATTGTTTTGGATTGCTCCGTTACGATTTGGACTTTACTACAATTCGCTGAATTACATTTAAGTGATATTACAATTAGACTATATTACCATTATGTCTGTATTGTGTATCTCTTTAAGAAGTCTATAAATGATGTGAGGTTAATAGTAAAATTTATAATGGTTGAGGGGGTGGCAGGTGTCTGCCATATTTCATTTTCTTTTTACTTGGTGAGAGGGGGGGATAAATTAGGGGTATGGTATCTCGTGCAACATTTTGGAGATTGGGGTTATTCGTATTGTCTTTTAATATTTAATAGACAGTATAAACAACCCCAACTACCTGTTATTGGGACATTATTCATTATAGTTGTGAACCTTTCTCTCTGCCATATCTTCATCTGTAAGAATATTGGGATAGATGTTCTTTACTAATGCAAATGATGTTTCAGAGGTAATGATGAACATCTTCCTATCTTTAAGATGTATTCCTTTATCATCCCTTTTTATATATCCACCATCTTCTGCCTGTTTTAAATATCTTGAAACAGAACTTGGACTTATGTTCAGTTCTTTGGCTAATTCACTTTGGATATATTTACAGGTATTTGTACCATTCAAGCACTTGCATTTTAATAAGATAAGAAATCCTTTTAATTGGCGTGATATGGGTTCATTGTACAGTTTCTTACTTATAAGGACATAATGCTCTGTATTCAGTAAATATCTGCATCTATCAAAACTCCCGTATTTGCCTTTAATTGAATGCTTGTCTATCTGAATCAGATTCAGACTTTCAAATTTGTGAAGCCATTGCCTTATCTGTTCTTTTTTCTTTATTCCATAGAACTCTGTCAATGCCTCTTGCTTGACATTTGAAATCATTGTGTAGCAGTCAGAGCATAGAGCCAAACAATAGAACAAGTATGCTTCCAGCAGGTCCAATTTACCTGCAATAGTTTCAGTTATTCTTCTGTATGATAATTCTGTTCCTGTCATTAGCAACTGGTTTATTATAGTCAGTAAAATAAATCTTGTTCTCTTTTACCAATCTCCTGTATCTGTGATTGCCAAAATAAGACTTGGCATCTTTCTGAGTGATAAATTCCATCCCTGTAGGTAAATGAATAATCATAATGAATAGATTGAGTTTACAAATTATCATCATCTTAATAAATTGGTATTCATGCGACTTTGCGTAGCAAGGCGAATGATAGGTAGAGTATTTATCGGCAGTAGTTATTTATATATAGGTATTTATAAGTAGCCTACCTGTCTGAAATTCCCACCCTACCTATTTGCAAGAGCCGCCCTACCTGTTTGAAATCTGTAATATTAAGAGTTCAAATGTAAGTAGTGTGACTGCATATAATCTCTGCTTACAGAATGTAATGTAACCATAGAAGAAAACATGCTGAACTACAATAAATATTCTGACTGTTGACGTTAATGTAAATGAGGGAGAACCATTTGCATAGCCCTCCCTCATTTTGCTTACATTCAGACTTCAAAGTCCGGTTCAGAGAATGTGAATCTATTATCTTCAAGTTCAGCACATTGTTGCATGATTCGCAGTTTTGCATTTTTAGTCTCTGCAAAGTGAGGATCATTGAGATATTCCTCTTCTACAAGATAGCATAAAGAATCATAGGCTTTTTTGATGTGTGGTAGTAACTGGCAGAATTTATTAAGAGATTCAAATATGGATTCCATTTCATCCACAATATCATGAAAACAGTCTTGGTGTAGAGGATGAAGATATTCTTTGTCTTTTATCCCATGCTCTGCACATTTGCGTTGTGCTATGTATTCGAAGCTCAAATATTCATGGTATATTTCGGCTGGATTATCTATCAACTTCTTTACAAATGCAGGAGTAATTGTATGTCCCCAACTGTAGAAACTGTATATTGTATTGTTAAGAGTATCTATTATTTCGTTTAATAATTCAATCTTTTCATTGTACATGTTCACATTAAAGTTAGTCATTCCTGCTTTCATAATCATTGCTGTTTAATTGCATTATCATTGTTCATCTTGATGTAAACGGTGTAAACCCTGTTATCTTTTTGTCTCTTCTTCTTGATGTAGCCGTTCTGTTTAGCCCAGACTCCGATGCTGATTTTGTTATCATCCACATATCGGGCTATGGCAAGTTCACGAACCTGTTCATAGGTCAATTCTTGGCAGTCATTCATATTAGAATTATAGATGTTGGCAGATAGAAAATCTGAATGAATATTTGTCTTATCTGTATATGAAGTGAATAAGTTGCCCGAAGTGGCAGCTTGAAGAAAATGAAATGAGTTTAAAAGCCTCTCATGTACCATACGGGGCACACATGGAAGTGGCTGCTCCTCCCTCATTTTGATATTACAAAGATAGTGACTTTTCAGGGGGTGGCATAATGTTTATGTGGCATTCTTTAAAATTAGTATAGAGCCTTACTTGTAGTGAAATTTTAATTCCCGGAGTTATGCCACCCGATACTGAACCAGCTAAATGGAAGTTTCCCGTTATGAATTGAAGGTAGGACAAAGTCGGATTCGGGTGTAAAGTAACTAAACTCATTCTGTTTTGTCCTGCCTATGGCTAAAGTAACTCTGCTGTGAGATAATATCCGCGTTCCCTTTTCTTGCCAATCTTACATGGGGTTGCGTCAAAGTAATATTGGATAGTTTCTCCCCGAATGGTCTTATGGGGATGGATATTCAACAACTCGAAGATTCGGGTTAGTTCAGATACAATCTCGGAACATTTGTACTTGCTACCTACCTTGAAGCTGTTCTTTACCAATTTGACAGTTTTATTGCCTTTCACCCGTTTAAGAATGACCGCTTCATTCATCCGCTTTTGTGAATAGTTCATTTCTTTGATTGCATCCAATCCTAACAGTTCGTATGCTTCAATCAGTAATGAATCTACCTTTCTCATCTCGTTTATATAGTCCATATCAAACTCGGACAACGGTTCTGTTATCTCGGAAAGACAAGTTACCATCTTCTTACGTTTCTCCCGGACTGTCATTTTAGAGCCTTCAAGTTGAAGGCGATTGAACATTTTTAACGGAAAATTATAACCCATGCAGGACGGTCTGAACATATTGCAACTGTAGTAAAGAGCTTCTATCCGTTCACTGTCATGGTAACTACTATCCATTAGCCTGTCGTTGGTATCATTGTCAATGGCGAAATAGTTCTTCTTTCCATCGGGGTACAACATCTTATTAAAGGGGAGTGAGCGCATGGCTTCCCCGAAAGCATTTTTCTCCGCTTCGGATGATGCACTGTTGTATAAGGTTCGGATTGTATTGTATGCGTGTTCATGCGCGAATTGGTTTGTTCGTATTTCTTCTCTGTTCGGAGTAGGCAGATTGTGGTCTGTCGTATAGATATGGGTTAATGATTCAAGACCGTTACGGAAACGACCTGCAATCTGTACGCAGTCCGTATGAATATCAAGCATGGTGTATGCCGATGCCTTTATGTCGGTGAGCATCACGACATGGGGTGAATAGTCCAACTCCAAATCGAAAGCGTTATAAAACCTGCTTGTGAAGAAATTAAAACTTCTCATCCTGTCTGCTCTCCATTCATCATAAGCATTATGGAAATTCAACTCATGCTTTAGTTTTAGCGCACTCTTGGGAGCGCAGAATATGGATGATTCGTTTTCGATTCCCAACTCCTTTATTAATGAATGGCTGTAGTCCACCAAATTGATGAAGAAGCATACGGGGGTATCGTGTCCTTTCAAATATTCTCGGATACTTTGCAGGGAATTATTGGTATGAATGACCGTAATTTCCTGCCTGTAATCATAGTCTGCATCAATGGTTACGGTTCGGAAACCTTGTGCTTTGAAACGGGGATCTGAAAGTGCTATCGGGGTAGCCGAGACCAGAGCTTTCTGTTTAAAAAGAAAGAAGTCATTCATCGGTAGGACTATGTTCTCCCTGTAGTCCACATCCTTTACTAATAGATGTGATTCATCCATCAAGCAGAAGAAATGGGAATAGAGGTCTATGCCAACATTATTAACTGCTTGTTTGACCTTTTGAAAACTTTCGGGAGTAGTCATCAGTTTATGATAAGGATTGCCTTTACGGTAACGGGTTATTGCATCTACGGAAACACCTTCGTACACTCCGAACAGTTTAAAATCATCATCAGATTTTGCACACTTTCCTTGAATGACGGGTACATTGGGTTCTATCAATATGGATGGTCTGTGAGAGTGGATTTCCAGATAGGTAGCTCCTATACCGGGAAATTTCTTGGCAAGATTGATATTGGGTTCTATTTCGGTCATTATGTCGGATAACTTCTGACCTTTACTGATGGTATATTGATTCATATATTATGGGCATTAAGATATTCTGCAATAGGGGCTGTTCTGCTGATTCGGAAATAGATTTTACCGAAACTGAATACCGCGATGAGGTTTAGATGCGACTGTGTTTCCCTTAGAAATGGAATTTTATATATCCTGCGTTTTGTATCGAGCAATGCTTTAAGTACCGTAACTTGGAAGTCGGGCATTGCTTCTCTAATGGACGGGAACACTCTGAAATCATCGGGACTTCCGGTTTCCAGATAGTTGGTTATCCACTTCCAAGAAGATATATTGAGCAAGTATCTTAGCCTTGTCATATTCGATGTGCCTATCCATGCACAGGGTGTATCGTCCAATCTGACGGATAAGTTTTTCTTCTGTTCCATCAGTTGCTTTAGTTGTCGGTGGGCTGCTTCATTATCGTATGCAGGTGGTAGTATGATATTCATAAATGCGTGAGGAAGTAAAGGAGAGAGGTTTTACCCTCCCTCCATAGTGAAACATTATTTCCGTTTATGCTTTCAGTGCTTCATTCAGAAGTTCCTCAATGTGTTCATTCCGTTTTAGATAGAAATGTACATCGTGATGAAAACCGATAGTAAAGATGGCATGAAGAAACCTATCCCCGTAAGGTGAGATAAAATCATCCTCCAATTTTAATTGGTGTTGTGAGCGGATGAATGCTTCAAACATTTCCAATTCAAAGTTTTCGGAAGTGTCTTCAACAGCATGGTTACCATTGGTCTGAAACTCTTGGATTGGTTTTAATTGGCTACCCATTGCCGCGATTACCGCACTGATAAGTTCTCCGTTTGCAATCGTTGTCAAAGTTTCCTTTATTCGACTTTTATAAGTCAATGTAACAGTGATGGCCGGAATGTTATTGATGGTTTTAAACCGTAGTCGAATTTCGGTCGGTATTCTCATCATGCCGTTAACGAATCTGTTTATAAATACTGTGTCAACAGTATTTGTTTTTTCTTCTGCAACCGTAGGTTGCGTTAAAAAGTAGATATTCATAGTTTTTACTTTTTAATGTTAGTACTATGTAATCATCAACTTGGCGCCTTATCGTTTCTGATTACGTTGCAAAGTTATGATGTCCTCATAAGGTGAATTGGTAAAGAATAGCTGTATGTTTAAGTGAGTTTTTTACCAACCATTTACCTTTAAGAGATTTATCATCACTCCTTTTTGAAAGCGGTGCAAAAGTAGAATATTGTGGCTGGGTAGGGTGGTAAGGAATAGGGCAAATAAAAAGGCAGTTCTTTACCATCGTAAGAGCTGCCTTTTAAGTAGGGAGAGTTTGGTTTACCAGAGTTTCGTTCCACCTATATTATAAGGTGATAATTTGAATGTTTTATAATCCAACAGAGCTTCTATCGTATCATATTTTTTAAGGAATGAATGTAACCTGCTTCTTATATTATTTGCATCTGTCGTAACATCATCGGTATCTATTAATTCAATAGCTCTAAGATATGATTCTATTAAATTGGCTTGTGGTCTTGTCGGTACTTTTTCTTCGGTTGATTTTAAATGTGTGTTCTGGAGCAACTGATATGTCCCCCATATATAGAGAGACTGGATAGGGTCAATCATTTTGTTGCCTACTTTCTTGTTTCCATAGATGAAATCCAATTCTTTTTGAGCTTCCTCTAAATTACTTACTCCCAAATATTGATGCAGGTATTCATTTAACCTGTTCTCCAACCAACTGTCTTTATTATTGATAAGTATTGGAGAATTACCACCTGCTGTAATCTTTATATCGGTAATGAAGTCTTTTCCTTTTTTCTGTTTGGGCTGATTGAGGGCGATGTATAGCTTTAGCATATCGGGTCTGACTTCATGGATATATTGCTGATATTGTATATCGTCATATTCTCCTTCCGATATTGGAACTTCCGTTATTCTGTCCCTGTATAGGAGTGCAGCCATGAATATTAATGCACATGAAGTAAAGTCTTCATTATAAAGTTCTGCGACATAAGATTCCATTATTCTTTTAGGGTTAAAACTATCTGGAACTGTAACTACTATATTCTCGGTGGTAGCCAATGCAAATTTTACTGCATCCACTCCCCAATCATCATCTGATTTACACTGATAGGCAAGCTCTTTTTCTTCTGGAGTTAAATTAAGGACTTTCTTGGCATAGACTTGGGTAAGTTCGTTAGATATGTCGTCATAGGTGAACCCAAAACATCTGTTCAGTTCCGGATATAGTTTCTTTAGAGTTGGTATGTCAAATGTTACTTCTTGCATGGCTTTCATTGATTATATTTGAAAGCAAAATTAAAAAATAATCCCCACCTGCATTGCTACAAGTGGGGAATTATTAGCTTACTTACCAAACACGTACTTCACAACCTTAGTATTAGCCTTGTTCTCATTAACGAAGTCTCGTTCAATATAGATGTCGGTCACTTTCATTGCATCGTCTATGTGGTTCAAAGCCGCGTGAACAATGTATTTGTCTATGCCTACTTTGTTGAGAGCGATAGTAGCCCATGAGTGCCGGGCTGCATAGTATTCCAAATCATCTACTTCTAATATTGCTCCAATCTCTTTTAGACCGCAATTGATAGCTTTATTAAAAGTCTTTTCATCCCCATAGTATTGATAGAAGTTGAACAGACGTTTGCCTGTGCTATCTTTGTACTTATCAATAAGAGGTTGCACTATCTTAGGAATATCTACCATCATTTTTGCACCATCCAATCTGCGAGCTTTGGTCTTAGTTCTGTTATAGATAATAGTGTTCCCTCTCATTTCAGTAGCATTGTAAAGGTCTGCTGAATTGATTCCCATAAGGCAGAATGAGAGAATGAAACAATCTTTAGCCAAGTTATAACGGCAGGTGGACTTATATCCTTTCTTCATGTCTTTATAAGGCAGCTTCCACACCTTTTTTATGATGTCTGCTGGAATGGCTCTCTTACGTGTAGCTTCCTGTTTAGGTATCTTGAAGTCTTCAAAGGGTGAGTTAGGAATAAGAATAAGGTTCTTGTCCTTCTTATTGAACTTACGTTTGGCTTCATTGAACAGCTTCTTGATGCTTACCAAGTAGAGGGAAAGAGTGCGGTTAGAGGTCACACGTTTACCTTGCTGCATTAGTTTCTTGGTACGTGCATCACGTTCTCCAATTAAAAATGCTTTGAACTGTTCCAAGAAGTCTAAGGTGATAAGATTTATATCTAATTCTTCCTTGCCAACAAATCGTACCAAGGCATTGATGGCAGTAGTGTAATTGGGTGCTCCTTTAATAGTAGCAGAAGCTATCCACTCACGACTGAACTTTATAAAGTCAATGGTCTGTTGCTTCTCTTGCTCTCCGTTTAGGAACTCAATTATCTCATCCAATGAATAATGATTTTGGTCTAATTGCAGTTTTAGACACTGTTCCCTATAATAGAGAACAAGCCTATCTATCTCTCTCTTAATGGAAGTGTCCTCTTTGAATTTGAGGGATTTAGTTAGGTCTTGTTGAGTTACAAACAGGTTGGTGGATAAGCGTTTTACCTTGCGGTCTAATGTGAATCTAATCTTGACGTTATATGTTCCGTCAACTTTTAACTCACTCCTTTTAATCTCGGCTTTAATAGTCAGCATATTAGCTCTATTTTAATTAGTCAACAATTAGTCAACATCTGCTTAAAATAGGAGTAAATCAACCAAGAGCAACAGATTTATATCTGGAGGGTCTGCAAACAAAAAAGGCTGTATTCCGTTAGGAATCAGCCTTTTAGTTTGTGGACCAGCCTGGG
>OGGJ01002609.1_pt1 | contig 12409 bp, 14 predicted proteins | sample 1571071 | NCBI WGS metagenome assembly OGGJ01 (sample SAMEA2581954, study PRJEB24529) | metagenome | biome: Human gut stool | place: China | collected 2011
CCTATTCCGGCATTATTCAGCCATTTTTCCAATTCTTCTCTTCTCTCACATCTGATTCCAAAAATATGCCAGACTGGATTTGCATAATCCGGCACATACGGAAGAATTACTTCCGCATTTTTGATACCTTTTAAATACTTTTCTGCAATTCTCCTACGCTCTGCATTCATTCTATCAAGATGTGGCAATTTAGCTGCTAAAAAAGCTGCCTGCATCTCATCAAGTCTGCTGTTATTCCCCTGATATATATGATGGTATTTGTAATCCGATCCATAGTTTCCTAACGCTCTTACCTTTTTTGCTAATTCGTCATCATCTGTGACTGTTGCACCAGCATCACCCAATGCTCCAAGATTTTTACCTGGATAAAAGCTAAATCCTGCTGCGTTTCCAAATGAACCGATTTTCTTTCCTTTATAAGTTGCACCATGTGCCTGTGCACAATCTTCCACTACATATAAATTGTGTTTTTCTGCAATCTCCATAATTGGATCCATATCACAAGGCTGACCATATAAATGAACTGGCATAATTGCTTTTGTTCTTCCTGTAATAGCTACCTCTATTCTTTCAGGATCAATATTAAATGTTCTGATATCCGGTTCAACAAATACCGGTGTCGCACCAACATAAGTTACTGCCAAGGCAGTCGCAATATATGTATTAGAAGGAACAATTACTTCATCACCTTCTTTAATACCAATTGCTTTTAATGCAAGCATTAATGCATCAAGACCATTTCCTGTTCCTACACAATACTTTCTGTCACAATAATTGGCAAAAGCTTCTTCAAAGCTTTCATCCTCAACGCCTTCAATATACCAACTTCTTGTATAGACCCGGTCGAATGCTTCTCTTAAATCTTTATCTAATTCTTTTTCCATAGGTTTGAAACTTACAAATGGTACTTTCATAATCAACACTCCTCTGCTGCAGTATTTTCACTTTTTTTCACAAATTCAAGAAACTCATCGTAGTTCCTGATATAATCTGACTCATCATATAATTCAGATGCTAATACCATAAGTACTGCATCCGGAGAAAAATCAAACATCTCTCTCCACATATTGTTTGAAACATAAAGTCCCTCATATGGTTTTTCAAGAGGTACTACTTTCTTCTCTTTTCCATTGTCTAAACGAATTTTGCAACTACCATGAATACAAATCAGAATCTGTTGTAAACATTTATGTGCATGATATCCGCGAGTAACACCTTCTGCTGTGTCATACATATAGTAAACACGTTTTATTTCAAAAGGAATATCCTTAAATTCCTCCAATGCTACCAATTGTCCTCTCTCATCACCATGTGGTTGAAAAACATATTTTATTACTTGCATCCTTCACTTACCTCTTTTCAAAAACTACTCCATTTATTGTTTTACATTATATTTCTTCAATAATCATTTACATTTCGAAATAAGCTTCTTTATTATTCCCCTTAGAACATGCATTGGAAAATATTTTAAAATTGTTTTTATCGTTTTTTTACTAATTAAAAAAGAATCTATATCATATTGACTGATTCTATTTAAATATTCACTTCGAAATACGTCTGTATTAATATCTGTGTAGTTGATTTCCATGATATCATTGTTGTTCATAATTTCTTTCAAATTGCACATAAACTCTTCTTCTGATACCACAGAACATCTTAATTGATTTCTCCGTTCATAAAAATATGTGTCATCACGTATTAATTTATCAACTTCTTGATATAAATCAGCCTTATTTTCAAAGTCAACCACTAGTTTTTCTTGATTTAGCAAATATCCATCTGCATCCTCATCATGTCTTAATGTAACCGGAACAATACCTGCTAAAGCAGCATACTGATACATTAATCCACCACAAATTGGATATGTATTTAAATAAAATCTACAATGCTGTAATGTTTGAAAAAGATCGTTTCTTTCCAGAGTATGAAATATACGTCCTGGATACTTTTTCATTAATTCTTTCAGTTTAGAATCGTCTCCACTCCCAGCATACCAAAATACTACTTCTTTATATTTTTTCAATATATTATCTATAATATCATAATACTTATTTTCTCCACCGAAAGTTTTATATAATGCTCCTCCTGAGAAAACAACCTTTTGACCATTGACTATTTGAAATGGAAATCCTTGAAACGAAATGTCTTTATTAATAATTGGATAAAATGGTAACTTTACTATAATATTTTTGCTTATACCGCGATATTTTACTGAAACATTGGCTCCATAATCTCTAAATTCAATACACTTATCAATACATCTGGCTCCAAGCCAGAAAGCATGATCTGTTAAGTTTATTTGATATCTAGTAACTTTTCCTTCAAATATGTTTAAACTTGTTACACCTACCACATCATTTGGAAATGAATAAAAGAAAAAGTCATGTGGTTTAAATTCTGAAGCAAAACTGCATAACTGCAAAATTTGTTCAGTATGGTTTTCCTATATTCTATTAATGTATAATATTCTACCATCATTCTTATTTATTATATTCTGTATATCAGGAATATTTTCTTTGCGATCCTCATACGTTATGTAAATTACCTTTTTTATCTGACACAGAGCTTTTATATAAATTTGAGCTAATCCTCTACTATTTAACCCAAAACCATCATAGAAAAAAATAACATCTGTTTTTTTTCCTATGGGAGATAATATCTGCAATTTCTTTTAAATAACCTTCCAAATCCTCATCTACATAATATAAATTCGTTTGATATAATATATTTGCACAATTTAAAATCAACTCTAATGCTGCTTCGTAATTTTTCTTTTTAATTTCTGATTTAATACCGCATTTCAATTTATCAACAATATGCAAAACATATTCTTTCTTAACCATCAGATTTCCTACCTCAATCACAAACTCCATCTTCTATATAAATTACATTCAATGTTCTTTTTTTATACTTCATAGCAAAGTTCTTCACAAATTACTTATCTCTATTTCTTCGGCACCCACTCTAATTGTTCAATACTTTCCAATTCGTTGTATAACTCATTGATGTGCTCTTTTATCATGTCTTCTGTCATCTTGTTATAATCAATCTTTAGCAATTCGTCAATAAGATCTGATGGGAATCGATATTTAATCACTTTGGCCGGCACACCACCAACTATTGCATAAGGTGGCACATCTTTGGTTACTACTGACCCGGCAGCTATTACCGCTCCTTGTCCAATATGAACTCCTGACATAATTGTAGCACCAAATCCTATCCAAACATCATCATCTATAATTATATTTCCTTTTGAAATTGCTTCTTCATTTTTATAGTTTAGTAATGCTGTTTTAAAAGGATATGTAGATATATTATTTAATGTATGTCCCGCATCCAATATAAAATTTACATTCTGCCCTATCGAGCAAAAATTACCTATAAATAATCTTGTTACATTTCTAAATGATACAATATTCAGTTCTCCATACGTGTTATTCCCAACTGTCACTATTTCTGGAGAAAATATGCAATTAACCGTAGTTTTATTATTAGTATTTCTTTTTTTCCAATAATGTTTAAATCTCACCATGCGGTATTTATAAACAATATTCATCAAAAAACTATTTTTTAATAATTGTTTTAATTGTTTCATTAATGTTCTCCATCAAATATGTTTTTAATTAATGACAGTCTTTTCATTTGAACAAACAATACCATACATAATCCATAATATAGGATCCGTATAATAGCCTCCGGCTATTTGACTAACAAAAGCAAAAGCGAGCACTCCTACTTTTAATGGTCTGATATTTTTAGAACTTTTTATACAATTATATGTACAAATCAGGAACAAATAAATTGTATAAATAATTCCCAAAATTCCATTTTCTGTAAAAAAATACAAAAAAGAATTTGCAAAATAAATTTGCGCTTCCATTATTATACATGGAAAGTCAATGAAGAACAAGAAAAATCATTGATGCAATCTATTCTGCGGGATAAAAATTTCCTTTTTGGAAAAGATCCCCTGCCCGCTCCAGATCATACAACTGGAAGGAAACTGTTCCGTTAAGGATTTTTAAATGTGAAAAAAGAGCTCCCAAAAAGAGAACTCTTTAATCACGGTTTTGGTGGCGGCTCAGAGATTTGAACTCCGGACACAGCGGGTATGAACCGCTTGCTCTAGCCAACTGAGCTAAGCCGCCATGGAGCTGATAACCAGGATTGAACTGGTGACCTTATCCTTACCAAGGATACGCTCTACCGACTGAGCTATATCAGCATCTATATGAAGAAAATTATTAACATGGTTGCGGGGGCAGGACTTGAACCTGCGACCTTCGGGTTATGAGCCCGACGAGCTACCAACTGCTCCACCCCGCGATATTGGTGGGTGGAATAGGATTCGAACCTATGAAGGCAAAGCCGGCAGATTTACAGTCTGCTCCCTTTAACCACTCGGGAATCCACCCACATATGGAGCTGGCAATAGGACTTGAACCTACGACCTGCTGATTACAAATCAGCTGCTCTACCAACTGAGCTACGCCAGCACGCAAGTGATGGTATTTATTATACACATCTTACTTACTTTTGTCAAGGACTTTTTTCGCTCACTTGGCGGTTCGTCCTCATCACAGTTACAGATTATAGCATAGGGATACGTACCTTGCAAGTGTTTTTTTCAAACTTTTTATAAGAAGCAAACTTCTTATATACAAAGCCCCTCAGCCCTCTGTAGACTCTTCCGATCTGGAGGCCAATGGCGTATCCTGCGTCACATCCCTGTTCAGGACCTTCTTGGCGCCCTTCAGGAATTTCGGCCTTGGAATGAGGACGATATGTCCGCATCCGCAGCACTTCACGCGCATATCGCTCCCCAGCTGCATGACTTCCCATTCCTGGCTGCCGCAGGGGTGCTTCTTCTTCATCTGGACGATGTCTCCGATGCGAAATTGAATAAACTTCATAAGGCTCATCCTTTCTGAATTTCTATTCTTTTCTTGTTTCTTTATTGTATCACAAGGCGTAAGATTCTGAACGTTCCTTTTACGATTCTTTAACAGTATCTGCGGAAAGCGCAGGTTCAGGGACCATCAGGAAGCGGATGGGGAGAAAAGCAGCTCCTGCCGGGATGAAGCGGATAAAAAGATCGCGTCCCATATCCCAGGTGCCTGCTTCAATGTAATCTCTTTCTGTCCCGTTTCCGAACATGCGGAAGGATCTCTGCCCGTCTGTCCTGTATACGCGGGGAAGGTTCGGATAATAGCTGATCTGGAAGGTGCCAAGGTAGACACCGCCCTGTGCATTGATGTAGAGCTTGTAGCGCCCGGCTCCCCTGGAATGGAATACCATATGGTACGTAATGCCGTAGTCGCCCGTATTTTCGCGGTCGACTTTGCTGAGCTCATCGCGTCCCATCTGGAATGGCAGCGAATTTCCTATGGAAATGGCCGCATTTCCTTTTGAGAAATCCCATGGCTTATTTTCCATGTATACATCCATCGGGAATGTGCCGCGCATTTCATGAGAGTCAGGCAGAAGCGGAACTGAAAGATCAAGCGCCTTCTTCACATCTTCTTTTGTACCGTCAGGAACGATGGCAACGCCAAGGGAAACCGGTTTCTTCGTCTCGATTTCAACAATGCCGCTCACAAGGTCTCCACTCCTGATGCCCTTCTTGTCATCTTCAAAAAGGACGGTCCTTTCCTTAGGCAGGAGCTTTACAAGGACAGGATCGCCTGCCTCATTCACAGCCTCCCTGAAAGAAAGCGTGGCGCCCGTCGGCATGTAATCTGCGCTTGGATCGCCCTTGACCGTTCTGGTCACTGTGATATCCTGCTTTTTATCACTCTTGGCATACACAAGGACGCGGGCAGGCTTCCCCGTTTCATTGACGTGGTAATAATAGACGCGGCCCTTCCCCTTTTCTACCGTTCCTTCATAAAGGATGCCGTAGTTATCCGCATATTCAGGACAGTCGGAAAAGATAAGCTTCCCATCTTCTTTCTTGACCAGCATCGGGATCAGATTGTAATCAAGATCCACAGGGGAAATGCCCGGCGATACGCTGCCATCCGTTTTGGGAAGGGATGCCGAAGCACCTCCCACAGCACCTGCTGCAAAAAGTGTCGTCAGGATTCCCATCAGCCAACGTTTCAGTTTCAAATCACGCACTGCTTTCTGCGCCCGGAGGCGCTTCTATATTAAATCCTAATATGTATCAAAAATGCCGCGCGCTCCTCCATCAGAGGGACGCACGACAATTATAGAATAAAAATCAGGAAGCGGCAAATGGATTATTCTACTCCGCCAAGCTCCGCAACCATCGCTTCCATCTTCTTGAAACGATGTGCCAGGCCTGACTTCGTGATGCCGCAGATGACAGCCAGCTCGGAAAGGCTGGCATTCGGATGAGCGAGCCGCAGTTCGCAGGCTTCGCGGAGCTTCGGCGGAAGAGAAGACTCCCCGACCTTGTCCATCAGAGTCTGCGCCAGATGTGACTGCCTGACAGCCGCGTCGACTGTTTTCTGCAGATTTGCCGTCTCGCAATTGACCTGACGGTTCACGCGGTTTCTCATGTCCTTCACGACCCTGACGCCTTCAAAGTCCATGTAGCTCTGGGCGGCGCCGACGATCTGAAGAAATCCGGACACTTCATCGCCATCTTTTATATATACTATATAATCATTTTTCCTGTCCGTCAGTTTGGCATTCATGCGGAAAGCTTTCATCGCCTTCACGATTTCCCCGGCGAACTTCTGGGACTGCGTCACCATCTCGAGATGATAATCGCTCTGCGGACGGCTGACAGAGCCGCCGCCAAGGAATGCCCCTGCCAGGTATGCTCTCTTTTCTTCATCCGTCTTCAGGTTTTCCATATCCTCGACGCCCGCCAGAGGCGAAAGCCCCATCGTATTCAGGAAGGCAAGCCCTTCAGCGGAAGGCTGCACGACAAGCGTGTAGACATTCTTCTTGCGGAGTCTTCTCCCCTGCCGCACCATCGTGGAAGGCATGAGGCCGAAATCCTTCTTCAGATAAACGAGGACGCGGCGCGCAACAGCGCTGTTTCCCGTAGAGAATTCCAGTCCCCAGCGGCCATGGCCGCCTGTAATGAACGAGCCGCTCATGCGCAGGAGAGCCAGAAGCTCAGCCACGCGGCAGTCCCGGTCATCCCTCTGGATACGGGCAAGCTCATTTTTCACTTGTTCGGTAAATGACATTAATGACTCCTTCTCAGGTAAGATTCCAGCGCATCAGGCGGAATATTCGCCTTCAGCAGATTATGAATCTGCACAATTTTATTGGCGAGCACATCATTATCCTGTGCTGCGCCTTTTTCAATACCCAGGAGATCCGCCTCGATGAGGACAGCGCCCAGATCATTGACTTTCGCGCGGTCGATCCTGACGGGGTACGCATGGACCTTGGCATACTGCGCACGGACTTCCGGTCTTGGCGTCCCGTTATTGGCAAGGACGAAGTTCACGAAACCGGGCCCCACATGGTCGATGATCGCCTGCAGATGATCGCTGACTGTAAATCCGGTCGTTTCACCAGGCTGTGTCATGACATTGCAGATATAAAGCACAGGCGCGCTGCTTTCGCGGATCGCCTGCAAAATTTCAGGAACGAGGAGATTCGGGAGGACCGATGTATAAAGGCTTCCCGGCCCCAGTGTAATAAGGTCTGCCTGCTTGATTGCCTGCAGCGCAGCCCCGACGGCAATCGGATCATCCGGAATCGTCGAAAGCTTTTCAATCCGGACCTTCTTTCCTGCCTTCTGCGGATATTCGGAAATTTCCGACTCCCCTTCGACAGAGACCCCGTCCGACATCTTGGCGACGAGGCGCACCCTTTCAGGCGTTGCCGGGATGACCTGGCCGCGAATGTTCAGGACTTTACTCGCTGCCTCAAGTGCATTCTGAGGATTGCCGAATTCCTTGATCAGGGCAGCCAGGAAGAGATTGCCAAGGCTGTGTCCTGCCAGCTCCCCTTCCCCGCCGAAGCGGTACTGGAAGAGCTGTTCCAGCACGGATTCCTTGTCAGCCAGAGCGACAAGGCAGTTCCTGAGATCACCCGGGGCAATGATGCCCATTTCCTCACGGAGACGTCCCGAGGAGCCGCCGTCGTCAGCCACCGTTACGATGGCTGAAATATTGGATGTCTTGCTCTTAAGACCTCTGAGCAGCATGGAAAGACCATGTCCGCCTCCGATGCACACGATGCGCATCCCTCTGGAAAGCTCGATCTTGGAAAGAAGCTTCTTGGAGACTTCCTTCTGATCAGGAGCAATCAGCTCGAGGAAACGCTTCACCAGCTTCCTCACAGCCAGAAGCATGATCCAGATGCCTGCAAGAATCATGATCGTGCCGCAGATGGCAAGGAATGTATAGCTGTAACTCCCCGTGATCTGGTAAGCCAGACGGAGCATATGCTCTTCCATGACGCCGAAAATCTGATAGTTCATGATCAAGGTCGCGCCAAAGACGAGGATGATGATGCCCACAGAGAAGAGAAGCATCCACCTCTTGATCGACAGGCCGGGGTACAGCCACTGAACGAAATGTTTCATAGGCTAGCCCTCCTGTTCATCGACGGCATCGTGTTCCACGTGATTCCTGTGGAGGTCACGATGTTCAATATTCACGTGGCCATACTTCTCCTTCAAATGATTTCCAAGCTTTTCCGTAACGAATACAGAACGGTGCATGCCGCCCGTACATCCTACGGCGATTGTAAACTGCGTCTTGCCGGATTCCTTGAACTGCTCGACCATGAAATCCATGAAATCATAGAGCTTCGTCAGGAATTCTCCCGTGACAGGCGCTGCGCTGATGTAGTCTCCGACTTCCTTCACGCGTCCTGTCCAGTACTTGTACTTCTCCACATAGAAAGGATTCGGCAGGAAACGGACATCAAGCACCGTGTCCGCATCAATCGGAATCCCGTATTTGAAACCGAAGGAAAAAACAGTAATCTGCATTTCCTTCTTGTGATTGTCGATGCCGAAGCGGTTGTTCAGATGTTCCTTCAGATCTTCTGTCTTCATCGTCGTCGTATCGATGATGATATCTGCCTGCGCGCGGACGCCCGCCAGAATTTTCCTTTCCTGCTCGATGCCGTCCTGGATACGCATCGTCTTGGCAAGCGGATGCTGCCGGCGCGTTTCCATGTAGCGGCGCACAAGCGCTTCATCCGAAGCTTCGAGGAATACCACCTCATGCGGGATGCCGCGTTTTTCCAGTTCCTTGAGAGCCTGCGGCAGCGCATCGAAGAACGACCCGCCGCGGATGTCCGTCACGACAGCCACATGGCGCGTATTCGACGTGCTCTTCCAGCAGAGATCAGCAAACCTTGCTATCAGAATCGGAGGGAGATTATCCACGCAGTAATAGCCCATATCTTCCAGCTTCTGCATGAAATTCGTTTTTCCCGCCCCGCTCATTCCTGTAATAATGACAAAACGAAAATCATCCATTATCTCGCCTCCAGTACATACCGGGCAATGGCCTTAGCCACCCCGTCCTCATTATTGGAATCCGTCAGTCCCTTTGCCGCTTCCTTGGCAGAAGGAGAAGCATTCGCTACCGCAAAAGAAGACCCTGCCATACGGAGCATCGAAGCATCATTATTGCCATTGCCGAAAGCCATGATCTCCGATGGCTCGATGCCGTACGTCTCAGCCAGCGCCTTCACTGCATTTCCCTTCGAACATTCCTTATTATTCATTTCGAAGAAGAAAGGCTTCGACTTCACCTGCCCCACCTTGTCCGCATAACCGGTGCGGAGCACGGATTCGATTTCCTTCATCACTTCCATATCATAATCGCAGACGAGAATCTTCGTCGGTGCCTTCTTGGGCGTATAGAAATCATCGCCTGCCACATGCGCCTTCACGCCGCACTGCTTTTCATACGCATCCGTTCTTTCATCACGGAACGGCACATACAATTCATCGTCAATATATGTATGCGCGTACCATCCATGCTCGCGGATCACAGAAAGGATTTCCAGTGCCAGATCGTAATCGATCCGCACATCACGGAGCACCTTCCCTCTTTCGCAAAGCCCCGTCATGGAGCCCGTATAACAGATCATCGGCACATCGCCAAGACCGATCGCCTGTCCCCACGGACGCGCAGCCTGGAACATGCGGCCTGTCGCAATGACGATCTTCACGCCCTTATCCATCGCGCTTTTCAGGACCTTCTTTGTGTAGTCCGAAACAGAAATATCATCATGAAGCAGTGTATCATCCAAATCAATCGCTATTAATTTGATCGCAGACATAAGTACCTCTTGTGTAAAATACAAAATCATAATTTCATGGAAATCTTTGATTCACCCTCCGTGAATCTTTTCATGTTTCCTATTATATCACAAAAGGAAACGCCCGAAGACGTGTAAATGAAATTTCAAAATTTTGTTTCTATTTTGAAAAAAGAAAGAGCCACCCGCGTACGGATGACTTTTCACCTATTTCTTACTTCTTCAAAAGGCCGAGACTGTTCAGCCACTGGTTCATTTCCTTGTCATTGCCATCATAACGGAAGCCCTGTGCAAAGGAAGCGCCCTTTACGACCGTCTTCATATGCTCAATGCTCTTGTCAATGGAAGATCCGCCGCTGGTGCAGAAAGGAACGATCGTCTTTCCGGAGAAATCTCCGCTTTCAAGGAATGTGTCGATGATCATCGGTTCCTGGTACCACCAGATCGGATAACCGACCATGATGACATCATACTTGGAAAGGTCTGCCTTGCCTGCGATAGCCGGACGTGCATTGTCCTTCTGTTCCTGCTTAGCGCGGTCCGTCGTGGCATCGTACTCACCCGGATACGGATCAGCCGCTTCGATACGGTAAATATCTCCGCCCGTCAGTCCCTGAATCTTTTCAGCAGCTGCCTTCGTATTTCCCGACCAGGAGAAATAAGCAATCAGTACCTTCTTGCCGGAAAGACTAGCCTGCTGCTGCGCCGTCGATTTTGCAGGCGTCGGAGATGCAGCGCTTCCGCCGCAGCCTGCCGCCAGACCGAGGCCTAAAATCATGAAAATGACCATTAAAATCTTTTTGAAATTCATGTTCCACCCTCCCATGCTAAAAATAAAATCTTGTTATCTTCAATGTAATCCTGCATGGAAATGATGTCAAATACCCATCATTTATTGCCTGTCATGCCTTAAGTGTATGGATGAAAAATCATCCTCTTTATATATTACCGGATATGAAAAAGCCCCTCAGATCTCTCAAAAGGGGACTTTTTATTAAAATAACCCGAAAAGATTGATAGCAGTTAAATCAACCGCATTTCTTTTGCGTACACAGATTATACAGTTGCAGCGTCTCCTTAAATCCGTTATTGTCCGAATTCATAGGTAAGCTCCATCTCTAATTTTTTATACTCAATCCACAACTCTTTTATCTCTTCCGAGGTCTCTGGTTTAAATGCCCCTCTCCATCAACTAAGGCGCGCCATGGTTTTATTTTCTCCCACATTTTGTCTAATTTGGATTTTTTTTCTTCATAATTCATGGCTTCTTTACCCCCCCTTTAAGATGAACATTTACCATATACTCAGCTTCCCATTCAGAAAATCCATAGAATCATATTTGCCAAAAGTTTATAAAATCAATATCCACTGATTTTATAATCATTTAGGCCCTTCTTATCGCAAAGTTAATACCACGCTAAAATCACAGATTTCTTATAATCTCCCTGCTTCGCATGTTCCATCAAATACGGTATAACATGGCCTATGTAAAAGCCAGTTCCACAATCATCTTTTTTCCCAATGGTGATTTCACCTGTTTTTCTGTTAATTGTGACAATTCCATCTCCCCATTCTTGATTGTTCTCAGGGAAATAAGAGCAACTAGCAATATCATCTGTCAACTTTATCAGGTCTATTCTTACCATTAAGATTCACCGCCTTCGAATAATTATATTTCCGTTCAGTTATTCTATGAGCCTCATCATAATAGTATTTATATCGATTCATTAATTCATACTCAAGGCGTTCATGCTTTATTAGTATTATATCACATTCATATAACTTTCCCGCCAAGAAGCCTTTGGAACGATCCTGCCATATCATACATACCATATCATACATAAAATGAGTAAACACTATGATGCCCGTCAGCTAAATCATATTCATTAATAAGCACGTGCTCATAAACTTTTTTAGCTGACTTTATATTTATTCTGACAGCCTCACTCAATTTCTTAATAATTATTTCTCGGTTTGAGTTTATTATTTCTTCATAATACAGTTTTGCATGTTTACTTCGTTTTATGTAATCTGGATCACTTTCATTATTTAATGCTCCTTTTTGCCTATTTGTGAAATGTTTTTTACCTTCTACTTGTCTCTCATTCTACTCATCTAACATCACAGACTTATCCACACAAGGGAGTGTAAAATAGTTTGTGTAAATCGGTATTGCATGAATCTACTTTATGCC
>OGGJ01002617.1_pt1 | contig 12375 bp, 10 predicted proteins | sample 1571071 | NCBI WGS metagenome assembly OGGJ01 (sample SAMEA2581954, study PRJEB24529) | metagenome | biome: Human gut stool | place: China | collected 2011
AGAAAGACCGCAGCTACGTCACCAAGGGCGAGATGTTCGAGGACATCGTGTCCAGCCTGGGCGGCCGTGTGGCCGAGCAGCTGATCCTGGAGGATATCTCCACCGGTGCCTCCAACGACCTGCAGCAGGCAACCAACATTGCCCGCCAGATGATCACCAAGTACGGTTTCTCCGAGCGCCTGGGCCCTGTGGTTTACGGCACCTCGCAGGAGGAGACCTTCCTGGGCCGTGATTTCACCCAGGGCAAGGGCTACAGCGAGAGCACCGCTGCCGAGATCGACGGCGAGATGCGGGATATCATCGATGAGGCTTACGAGACCTGCCGCCGCACCCTGACGGAGCACATCGACCAGCTCCATGCGCTGGCACAGGCTCTGATGGAACGCGAAAAGCTGAACGAGCAGGAGTTCAACACTGTGATGGCCGGCGGAAAGCTGCCCCCGCGTGACGGTGACGAGCCTGCACAGGAACCCGCCGCACCGGCAGCCCCGGTGGAGACCGCAGAGCCTGCCGAGAGCGCAGAGCCCGCTGAACAGGCGGAGCAGGCCGTGCTGGGCGAGGAAATGCCCGACCCGGCGCAGGATGCCCTGCAAGAAAACGAATGATCGAAGGGAGCGAGTGTCGTGGAGGAAAATTTTAACCCGGTCGCACGCACCCGGGCCAACTATTATACCCCGGGCAGCCCGGTGCAGTTCGTCTGTGTGGAGCTGCTCAAGGGCGAACTCAGCGGCGAGAACGCAGTCTGCCTGACCTTCAAGAACATCTCCAAGGTCACCCTGACTGCACTGGAGATCCACTTCAAGTGCAAGGGTGTGGACGGCATCATCCTGTGTGAGGATGCCTTTGAATACCGCGAGATCGAGGTCAAGCCCGGTGAGAGCTTTGGCATGGACGATGCCGTGTTCGTGACCCAGAAGGCCATCACCAGCGTGGATGTGGTCCTGAAGAACGTATACAGCGGCAAAAAGGTCGTGCATCTGGATGCCATCAAGCGTGTCCGCCTGCCGGCCCCGCGCCGCCTGAGTCCGGAGCTGGAAAAGGCACTGGAAAGCCGGATGAACCGCAGCGGCCTCAAGTATATGCCGCAGGTGTTCGAGAACGGCTGGTACTGTGCCTGCGGTTCCTTCCACCCGAAGGAAGAGGACACGGTCTACTGCACCGAGTGCGGCTGTGACCGCATCCTGCTGCAGAACGCGCTGAACACCCTGCTGCAGCCCGGCCAGAAGGCCGCCCCTGCAGAGCAGGCCCCGGCGGCAGAGGCCACCCGCGTGGTGAGCGCTGCCCCGCAGGAAGAGCCGACCCGCATCGTGGCCAGCGCGCCGGTGCAGGCAGAACCCACCCGGGTCATCCCGACGGCCCGCCCGGTAGAGCCTGTCGGCGCTCCGACCAGCTTTGCACCGCCGGTGGAACACACCCCTGCTCCGGAAGCAGAGCCTACCCGGGTGCTGGATGCCGCCACCCGCGCGGCGTTCCCCGGCAGCGGTGCAGCGGCTGTGGATGACGAGGGCACCCGTGTGATGCCTGCTGCTGCCCGCCGTGCCGCCCCGGCCCGCCAGCCGGAACCCGAGGTGGAGCAGTACGATGAGGAGGACGATGCGGAAGAGAGCCGTGACGGCATTGCCGAGACCCTCGTCCGCTGGGTCCCGCCCATCACCGCCATCGTCTGCGCAGGCATTGCGCTGTGGGGCTTCGTCTATTATCAGTTTATGATGTAAATGAATGACGGAGGAGGCTGCGCTTCCTCCGTTTTTTGGTTGTACGAAGGAGAAACGTTATGCCCGACGAAGCACTGCAAACCGCTTTTGAGATCAAAACTACCTGCGATGAGATCAGCCGCAAGCTGCTGCGCTGGCACTGGGAGAATAAGCCCGGGGAGCACAGCCTGGGAGCCCTGCTGGATCACATCCGTACCCGCCAGCAGGAGAGCCCCGAATATTATGACCGTCTGCCCGATCTGACGGGCCGAAACAGCTGGCAGCAGCTGGATACCACCCTGTGTATGCGGGTGCTGCTGGACCCTGAAAAGGATGCTGCGCACCAGCTGGATCTGCTGGGCAATACGGAGCACCCCGCTGCTGCCCGCCGGGCCTGCAACGCGGTGCGCACTGCCCGCAATGAAGCGGCCCATGCTTCTGACCGCACGGCGGCTGCGCAGGCGGCGATCCTCTTCAACGAGGCAGTGGAAGCACTGGAAGAGGGCTATGCAGGCGCGCCCCTGCGCACCAGTGAGCTGGGCCAGTATTACCGGCTGGCTGAGGATTACCTGAGCCGCTGCGGGGCCAAAAAGCCCATTGCGTCGGCGGCCCCGGAAGAGAAAGCACCCCGCGCGGCAAAGTCCGGCCAGAGCACTGCGGGCAGGAAGAAAGAGGGGGCTTCCGGTAACGCATCCCGCCGCAGCACAAAGCAGAACACGAGCGGCCGCAGCTCCGGCGGCAGATCCCAGAACCGGAAGCAGGGCGGCAGCCGGAACAGCCGTGCCCGGGCCAGACAGAAGCAGAAACAGGCCAACCGCACCGTTCTGCTGGTACTGCTGGCGATCCTGGCCGTGGGTCTGCTGATCCGCGGATTTACCATGAACTGGCAGTGAAAGAATGAGGATACCATGAAGCAAAAACTGATTTTTCTGGATATTGACGGTACTTTGCTGCCGCCCGGTGAGATGACCGTTCCGGCCAGTGCCGTGGAGGCTATCCGGCAGGCCCGGGCCAACGGCCACAAGGTGTTTCTGTGCACCGGACGTAACCTGCGCATGACGAAACCGCTGCTTGCCTACGGTTTCGATGGCTTTGTCTGCTCTGCAGGCGGCTATGTAGGCTGTGATGGGAAAATTCTCGTGGATCTTCCCATGGAGCCTGCGCAGGTCGAGGGCCTGCGGGAGGTGCTGGGGCGTGCCGGTGCCGAGTGTACACTGGAAGCCCGGGACGATACTTACGGCGGCATCAGGATGATCGAGCGGTTCGCCCATTTGTTCCCCCGCAAGCCGGGGCAGCTGAACAGCGAGGCCGAGCGCTGGTGCAAAACGATGGAGTATGGCATGACCATCCGGCCCATTGAGGAATACCACGGGGAGCCGGTTTACAAGGTAGTGTTCATCGCCCCCAACGAGGCCTGCCTTGCTGAAGCAAAGCAGCTGTATGAGGATCAGTTCATCTTCTGCGAGTCCCGTCTGGGGGATACCCCGTCGGCCATCGTCAACGGGGAGCTCATCAACCGCAAGTTCAACAAGGGCACGGGCATCAAGGCCATCTGCAATGAGCTGGGGTGTTCGCTGGCCGACACCATCGGCTTTGGCGACAGCGACAATGACCTGCAGATGACCGATGTGGTAGGCATCAGCGTTTGCATGGCCAACGGCTCTGACAACCTGAAAAAGCTCTGCGACCGCATCTGCCCGGCTGTGACGGAGGACGGCGTGGCAAGGGAGCTCAAAACTCTGGGCCTGATCTGAGCGCAGCCTTCCACAAAAGAAGAGATGATAACAAAAATTCCCGCTCGATGGAGCGGGAATTTTTGTTAGAGAGGGTTATTTCTGATGGACTGCCTTGTGATATACCGCGTAGGCGATCACGGCAGAGAGGGCCTCTGTGATCCAGAAGGCGTGCCAGACACCGGTAGGGCCCATGCGGCCGCACAGCACCCACGCAATGGGCATGATGAAGATGATATAGCGGCAGAGGGAGATGACCAGCGAGGGCACGCCCTTGCCCAGACCCTCCAGTGCGCCGGAGGAGGTGGTAGACACTGCCGAGACGATGAATCCCAGGCAGATGATCCGCAGGGCGGTCTGGCCGATGGCGATGGTCTCGGGGTTAGAGGTGAACAGACCCATCAGCGGGCCTGCAATGGTCAGGCAGAGCAGGGTGCCAATGGCCATGATCCCGGCGCTCAGGCCCAGTGTCAGGTTGTAGAGCCTGGACACACGGCCATGCTCCCGGGCACCGTAGTTGTAGCCCACCAGCGGGCGCATCCCCTGCACGATGCCGTTGGCCGGCAGGTAAAGGAAGGTCTGGAGTTTGTAGTAGATGCCCAGCACCGTCACATAGCTCTGGGAGTAGACCGCCAGCAGGCCGTTCAGGAAGGTGACCAGCAGGCTGGGCAGGGCCAGATTCAGGATGGCCGGTACACCGATGGCATAGAGCTTGCCGTCAAGGGCGGCATCGAACCGCAGGCAGCGGCGGGAGAAGCGGACGGCGACTTCGGTGGTGCAGTAGACATAGAGGTAGACCACAAGGGAAACGGCCTGCCCGATGCCGGTGGCAAGGGCCGCACCGGCAATGCCCAGGGCGGGCACCGGCCCAAGGCCGAAGATGAGGACCGGGTCGAGGGCAATGTTGGTCACGCAGCCGGTGATCAGCGCCACCATGGCAACGTTCATCCGGCCCACGGACTGGAAGATCTTCTCAAAGGCGAGGTCTGCCATGTTGACCAGCGAGAACAGGAACACGATGGTGGAGTAGGTCACGCCCATGTCCACCAGAGCGGGATCGGTAGTGAAGCGGCGCAGGAAGCCGGGCATGATGGCAATGCAGAGGACCATGCCCAGCACGCCGTGCAGCAGGGAAAACATCATGCCATGGGTGGCGGCCCGGTTGGCGTTTTCGTGGTCGCCTGCGCCGAGGTAGAGCGCGATCTGGGCATTGATGCCGATGCCGAAGCCGATGGCCACTGCATTGACAAAGTTCTGGATGGGAAACACCAGCGAAAGCGCCGTCATGGCCTGCTCGCTGATCTGGGCCACAAAGAGGCTGTCCACGATGTTGTACAGGCTGTTCACCAGCATCGAGATGACGTTGGGCAGGGCCATGGAGAGCAGCAGCGGGAACACTGGTCTGGTTTTCATAAAAGTATCGTTCATTTTCATTGCTCCTGAGGGTCAGATTTGGATTTGAAGGCAAAGCAAAAGCCACACAATGGCTTTTGTACCATTGTGTGGCGAAAAGTTGCAGAATGCTGTAAAAATCCACACGATATTTTATTGGTTCAAAGATACCACATCACAGGGATACTTGTCAAGGACTTTTTAAAATAAAAGTATGACTTTTTGCAGCGGGCCCTTGCCCTTGACAAGGGGCGCGGCGGCGGTAAAATAAGAACAGAACGCACAAAAGGAGGATCTGCCATGAAATGGATGATCGCGTCAGACCTGCACGGGTCGGCTTACTACTGCCGCAAAATGCTGGAGGCCTTTGAGCGGGAGGGAGCCGATCGGCTGTTCCTGTTGGGCGACCTGCTCTACCACGGCCCCCGCAACGACCTGCCCCGGGAGTACGCTCCCAAGGAGGTCATCCCCCTGCTGAACGGGAAAAAGGAGAAGCTGCTCTGCGTGCGGGGCAACTGTGATGCCGAGGTGGACCAGATGGTGCTGGAATTCCCCGTGCTGGCCGATTATGCGGTGCTTCCGGTGGGGCAGCGGCTCATTTATGCGACCCACGGGCATATCTATCATGTGAACAATCTGCCGCCGCTGGCCCCGGGAGATGTGCTGCTGCATGGGCACACCCATGTTCCGGCCTGGACAGAGTTCGGGCAGGGAAATCTTTACCTGAACCCGGGTTCTGTGAGCATCCCCAAGGAGAACAGCCCCCACAGCTACATGACCCTGGAAGGAAACACGATGCAATGGAAAGAGCTGGAAAGCAGCGCTGTTTTCCATGAACTGACCCTTTGATAAAGTCCCCCGGCCGGTTTTGCGGGCAGCTTGAAATTTGCCCACCGGTATGGTATGATAAAATTGAAAACAGATCGGCAAAGTTCCGCAGAGCAGTGCTGTGCGGGGCAGGAGCCTTTTTGTTTCTGCAATGAGTTAGCTAAAACTAACAAAATGACGAAAACAGCGGGCTGGACTTGTGCAGTTTGACAGGGGGGCCCGCAGATACAGTATGGAGGGAACAACAATGGTAGAAACGATCCTGAGGGTCGATGGTATGATGTGCGGTATGTGCGAGAGCCACATCAATGATGTGGTGCGCAAGACCGCCCGGGTGAACAAGGTGACTTCTTCCCACACCAGGGGCGAGACGGTCATCGTCTCGGAGCAGCCGGTGGATGTGGAGGCGCTGAAGGCTGCCATTGCCGAAACGGGCTACACCGTGACCGGCGTGCAGACCCGGCCCTATGAGAAAAAGGGCTTCTTCTCGTTCCTGAAAAAGTAACAGCCCGGTGTTTCTGGCCGGGCTGATTATGCAAAACAGGAGGTATCTCGTTATGAGGATCTTGGTGTACGGCGCAGGCGTTCAGGGCTGTCAGCTGGCCCACAGTCTGGCACAGAACAAGAAAAATGTGGTCACCCTGCTGGCCCGGGGCGAGTGGAAGGCGGTCATTGACCAGAAGGGCCTGACCATCCGCCACATGCTCCAGCGGAAAACAACGGTGGATCGGATGCAGACAATAGACGTGCTGGCCCCCGAGGATGTGTATGACCTTGTGTTTGTCACGGTGCAGGCCGGGCAGCTGGCCGATGTGCTGCCCATCCTCAAGGCAAACCGGAGCCAGTACTTCATCTTTGTGGGCAATGATCCCTATGCGCAGGAGATGCTGCAGGCCATGCAGCGCCCGGTGGATAAGATCGCCTTTGGCTTCCAGAACAATGCGGGCCGCCGGGAGCATGACCGGCTGGTCAGTGTGCACATGGGGATGGGAATGACCGTTGGCGGCGCAACCGCACCCCTGTCCGGCGCATTTCGCCTGCGGCTGCAGGCTGCCTTTGAGGGGACTCATTACAAGCTGACCTATTACAGCGATATGGACGAGTGGCTCAAGAGCCACATCGCCTTTATCCTGCCCTGCGCCTATGCCTGCTATGCGGTGGATGGGGAACTTTCCCGCACCACAGTGGAACAGCGCAGGATGATCGTGGATGCAGCCTGGGAGTGCTGTGAGATGCTGAAAGCGGCAGGCGTTCCCGTGAACGATGCGGAGAACACCGACCGCTACCGCGAGGGCACCAAACAGCGGAAAAAGACCGAGCGGATGGTCTACTGGATGGCGCAGACGGTCGTTGGGAAGTGGTGCATTTCGGATCACGCCATGCGTGCGGTGAGCGAGATGCAGTATCTGGATGAAGCGTTTGCCGCCCTGCGCGCCACCACATTGGTGGAGATGACTGCCTGGGATGAACTGCGCAGATCCCTGCCCAGAAAGAAGTAAGAGCCGGAAAATGTCCGGAGCATGAGAAAAAGCCTGTCGGTTTTTGCGCTGACAGGCTTTTTTCTATTGGTTCAGCGCCCAGAAGGCGGCAAGCTGCTGCTCCAGCTCTGTGGTGCTGCGCAGGTATTGGAGCTGGTGCCAGTGGCGGGGGAACAGGCGGGTGTATTCGGCGCGGGCAAAGCGGTCATCCAGCAGAAGCACCACGCCCCTGTCCTCCTGCGTGCGGATGACCCGGCCCGCCGCCTGCAGCACCTTGTTCATGCCCGGAAAACGGTAGGCGTAGTCGAAACCGGTGCCGCCCGCCTCGTCATAGTAGCGGCGCAGGATCTCCTGACGGGGGTTCACCTGAGGCAGGCCCACCCCCACGATGGCGCACCCGATGAGCCGGTCGCCCACCAGATCCACGCCCTCGCCAAAGATGCCGCCCATGACCCCGAAGCCCAGCAGTGTTTTTGCGGGGCTTGGGCCGAACTGTTCCAGAAAGGCCGCCCGGGCCGCGTCGTCCAGACCACTCTCCTGGGCCAGCGTCCCGATGTCCGGGTAACGGGCGGTGAAGTCCTCATATACCTGCCGCAGATAGGCATAGCTGGGGAAAAAGGCCAGATAGTTGCCCACCTTGGCCCGGGCCAGTGCGGCCAGCGCATCCGAGACAGCCTGCACGCTGGCCTCCCGGTCCCGGTAGCGGGTGGAGATGCCGGGCAGGCAGTAGAGCCCCAGATGTTCGGGCGGAAACGGGCTTTCCAGTGCCACAGCCCGGGCATCGGGACAGCCCAGCACGGAGCGGTAGTAGCCCGGCGGGGTGAGTGTTGCGCTGAACAGTGCCGCAGCCCGCCCGGCGGCAAGGCTGGCATCTACAAAGGGGGCAGGGTCAAGGCAGAGCAGCTCCCATTCCAGCTCGCTGCCCCGGGCTGTCAGCTGGGTGACAAAATGCGCGTCGTACCGCTCTGCTGCCCGGGTGATATCCTGCACCGCAAAGTAGAGCTCCAGCAGCTGGGCGTGGGCATCGGCCTCCGGGTTGGCCTCCAGCCAGTCCTGCAGGGGAGGCTGCAGGCTAAACAGCAGTCGGAGCAGCTCCTTCGGCAGCTCTTGCAAAAAGACCGTGCCATCCTGCGCCAGCAAAGGCTCCGGCAGCGGGAAGGCGGCTTCTGCCGGTTCGGTGTCCAGAAGGCTGGTCTGTTGGGCGAGATCCTCTGTCGGCGGTTCGGTGGGCGCTGAACCCCGGCGGGGGGCCAGCTTCGTTACCGCCCGGCGCGCTTCCAGAAAGCCTTTGTCTGCCTTTGTCAACGCGGTTTTCAGTGCGCTTTTTCCTTTGCCGATGGCTCGTCTGGCATCGGTCAGGCTGCTCTTACAGAACCGTGCCGAGTACATGGCTCTGGCCCGGTCCGGCAGGTTATGAGCCTCGTCGATGAGAAAAATGTAGTCGCCCGCCGCATCGAAAAAGCGCCGCAGGTGCACGGTGGGGTCGAACAGATAGTTGTAGTCCCCGATGACCACATCGCACCACTCGCTCAGGTCCAGCCCCAGCTCAAAAGGGCAGACCCTGTGCCGCCGGGCAGTCTCAGTCAGGGCGGCCCGGTCATAGGGGACGGCGCTGTCCAGCAGGTCGGCCAGCGCATCCTTCAGCCGCTCGTAGTAGCCGTTGGCGTAGGGGCAGGCCTCCGGCAGGCAGGCGGGACGGCCCTCAGCATCCTTGCACAGGCAGGCCTTCTCCTTGGCGGTCAGGGTCACGCTGCGCAGGGAAAGCGCCGGGTCTGCCGCCCGCAGACGGGCCAGTGCATCCTCAGCAGCGGCCTGTGTCGTGTTGCGGGCGGTCAGGTAGAAGATCTTTTCCCCCTTGCCCCCGCCCATGGCTTTCAGGGCAGGGAAGAGGGCGCTCATCGTTTTGCCGATGCCGGTGGGTGCCTGGCAGAACAGCCGGGTACCGCCCTTCTGCTCTGCCTTGCCCGCAGCACAGGCGCGATAGACCTCCCCGGCAAGGGCGCGCTGTCCGGGACGGTAAGCTGGAAACGGAAATTGCAGGGCCCCAAGGCTTCGGTCTCGGGCTTCCACCCAATCCAGCTGCCGTCGTGCCCAGGGAAGATACTGCCGCAGTAAGTCGTTGAGAAACGCATCCAGCTCAGCGGCGGAGAAGTGCCGGGTATAGCGGATGATCTCATCGGTGTCGATCTGGTAATAGGTCAGCCGGACATCCAGTGTTTCCAGCTCCCGCTGCTCGGCGCAGATGGCCCCGTAGACCATGCCCTGCGCCCAGTGGCAGGGGTTCATGTCCTCCGTGATGGCATCGGTGGGCGCGGCGGTGGTCTTGATCTCGTCGATGACCACCGTGCCGTCCTCATCGGTAAAAATGCCGTCGGCACGGCCCTCGATGGTGAACCCGATTCCCTCCATCGTCCGCTCTGCCGTGAGGAACACCTCAGCAGAGTAGCCTTCACCCGCCGCCTTCTGGAGCCTGCGGTGGATGCGTGCGCCCTCGTTGGCCCGGTCAAAGCCGGTAAAGCGGCTGTCGATACTGCCGGTGCGGAGCAGGAACTCCACCAGCTCCCGGACAGAGAGACGGATGGTTGGCATGGGGTTCACTTTCTTTCTCTTGAAATTCTGCGCTTCGGTCAGGTTGTACAGAGCAGGGCCTACCCGAGACCCAGGATCTTTTGACAATTTGCTGCAACAGCATTCACCTGGTCAAAATCCACGGCGGCCCGGTAATAAGTCTCCAGCTCATCATGGCAGTTCTTGGCCTGAGCCATCAGGGCGACAGCCTGGTCGATGAGCTCGGAGGCTGCACGGTCGTTGAAGCGCAGGCGGGCGCGGAAGCCGGACAGGTTCTCCCGGTCCACAAAGCGGGTGCAGCGCACGGCCTGCACGCCGGGCAGCTGGATGGGATGCCAGAGGTTGTCGGTCAAAAAAGCCAGCCGCAGGGCCGGGATGAAGATGTGGTCGATCTGATCTTCAGGGTGCATGGCACAGGGGCAGGTGATGATGTGGTAGCCCCGGGCCAGTGCTTCGGCCCGGATAAGCTCCAGCAGCAGGCGGGAGACCGCCCCGTAATCATCCCGGAATACCACATACCGGTCGGCCAGCGCTTCCACCGTGCCCCGGTAGAATACCATCCCCTTGGGGGTGATGGCTGAGAGCAGCCGCAGCTCCTCGCTGGCGGTGCCCTCGGTGCGGGGAAGCAGCCGGGTGCAGAGACGCTTGACGTAGCGGCGCACCTTTTCAAAGTTGGCGCTGCAGGCTTCGGCCCGGCGGCTGTCCAGCATCAGGCTGCCCGCCGATGCGATATACCGGGCCGCCCGGCCCCGCAAGGCGGCATTCCGGGCAAACAGGGCCTTGACCTCGTCCCGGTGGGGAGCCAGCTTTCCGGCATCGATGGTGTGGTACAGGCTCACCACCAGCTCATCAGCCCCGGGCGCGTCCGGTTCCACCACATGGGGCGCGGTGGCATCGATGATGGCGCGTTTCTGGTCGAGGAAGATGACCCCGTCCAGACTGTCCGGGTCGCTGGCACAGTGGATCTTTTCGATGCGCTGGCCCTGCTGCTCGGCGGCCTGGGCCAGATGCTTCATCAAGGTGGATTTGCCGCATCCCGGCCCGCTTTTGATGAGAAGCATCTGCATCCCGGGCTCCCGGCGCAGCGGCTCAAAATAACCCTTGAAGCCCGCTGGTGTGGTGGCCCCCAGAAAGAAATCGGGGGAACGGCTTTGGATCGTTTTCATATCAGAACACCTCACTTTTGCTTTAGGGTATGCAAAAATGAAGGGAGATGATACTTGGAAACGGCCTTGCCCTCTCAGTCTCGCTCCGCTCGCCAGCTCCCCCAAAGTGGGAGCCCTTGGCAGTTTTTGTGAGCTTCATCTTTCTGCCAAGGCCTCTCCCTTCGGGAGAGGTGGCATTGCGACAGCAATGACGGAGAGGGTGAGCTTGTTAATATGTGTGCCCACACACCTCATGGATCTTCTCCCGCAGAGCCACAAAATCCGCAAAGGCGGCGGGTTTGTTCTGCGCCTGCCGGAGCAGGGCGGCGGGGTGGAAGGTGCCCATAAACCATACGCCGTTCTTTTGCACAAAGGTGCCGTGCTCCATGGTCACGGAGAAATCGGTGCGGATCATCCGCTGGGAGGCGATGCGGCCCAGGCAGACCACGATCTTTGGCTGCAGCAGTTTGAACTGCTCCCGGAGCCAGGGCATACAGGCCTCGCTCTCGGTGGGCAGCGGGTCACGGTTCTGGGGCGGGCGGCACTTGACGATGTTGGCAATGTAGCAGTTTTTGCTCCGGTCCAGATCGATGGCAAACAGGTATTTGTCCAGCAGCTGGCCGCTGCGGCCCACAAAGGGCAGGCCCTGCTCGTCCTCGCTCTGGCCCGGGCCTTCGCCCACGAACAGCACCTCAGCAGTCTGGACACCCTGCCCGAACACCACATGGGTGCGGCCAGTGCACAGCTCACATCTGCGGCAGGCAAGGCACTCGGCCTTTAATGTATCCCAATCCATAGCAGTTTGATCTCCTTGCAGCTGAATGATAATTTATTCACAAATAAAAAATGGTTTTCTCCTAAAATAATAGCACAAAAAGCCAATTTTGTCTTGAACTTTTTGCCGGGTGTGCTAGAATAAAAGAGAAAGGCATCCTTGTGTCCAACAGGCACCCGGATGTGAATTTTGGATAGTTAATTCGGAGGTAATCAACAATGGCTGATATGTTCGCACCGCTGGTAGCACAGCTGAAGGCAAACCCCAAGACGATCGTTTTTACCGAGGGCAATGACCCCCGCATCCTGGAGGCAGCCAGCAAGCTGCTGGCCGAGGGCGTTCTGAAGGTTGTCATGGTGGGCAACGAGGCTGAGTGCAAGGCCGCTGCTGCCGCAGGCAATTTTGATATTTCCGCTGCTGAGATCATTGACCCTGAGAACTACGCAGGTTTCGACGAGATGGTGAACACCATGGTCGAGCTGCGCAAGGGCAAGCAGACCGCTGAAGAGTGTACCGCAATGCTGAAGAAGTCCAACTACTTCGGCACCATGCTGGTCAAGATGGGCAAGGCTGACTGCCTGCTGGGCGGCGCTACTTACTCCACCGCCGATACCATCCGCCCCGCTCTGCAGCTGGTCAAGACCAAGAAGGGCGCACACCTGGTGAGCTCCTGCTTCATTCTGGACCGTGACTTTGGCGAAGAGGGCCTGAAGCGCATTGCCATGGGCGACTGCGCTGTCAACATTGATTACACCGATACCG
>OGGJ01002621.1_pt1 | contig 12348 bp, 11 predicted proteins | sample 1571071 | NCBI WGS metagenome assembly OGGJ01 (sample SAMEA2581954, study PRJEB24529) | metagenome | biome: Human gut stool | place: China | collected 2011
TATTCATTCTTTAATATTTCAGCTATCTGTTTCTGACTTAATTTGTGATTTTCATCAGTATAACGTTTTAGAATGTCTAAAATATTTATTATTATCATTTAATAACATAATTCCAAATACAGTAATAATTAAAACTAAAAATAAAAATATTACTTTTAATATATTTTTCAAATAATCACCCATTTCTTTTTCATATTTAATTTTATTTTGTATAAAATTTTAAAAAATATTCCATTTTTGAAATTTTTTTATTTTTATGATATAATCCGAACTAGATATATTCCAAAAATATATAATAGAATATATCTTTTTATTTTTAATATTTTAGGAGAAAAATATGAAAATTATTATTTTTTATGCCTCTTATGGTGGAGGGCACTTAAATGCTGCAAAATCAATTAATGAATGTATTAATGAAACTTATCCAGAAGTAACTGTTGAGTTAATAGATTGCATGAAATATGTTAATAAAACAGTTGAAAAATTAACAACTGCAGCTTACAGAGAAATGGCAAAAAAAGCTCCTTGGGCTTGGGGAAGAATTTATTCTGATTCTCAAAAAGGACCTTTAGCTCATCTTTCTTCTAGATCTAATAAAATAATGGCTATTAAACTTTTAAAACTTTTACGTGAAAAAAATGCAGATTTAATAATTTCAACACACCCTTTTAGTAGTCAAATGTGTAGCTATTTAAAAAGAAAAGGAAAAATAAATTCAAAAATTGCTACTATAATGACAGATTTTGCTCCACATGACCAATGGCTTGTTGGAAGCGATTTTACTGATTATTTCTTTGTAGCAAATAATAAAATGAAAAACTATTTAATAAATGCAAGTATTCCAGAAAATAAAATATATGTAAGTGGAATTCCTATATCAAATAGATTTTTAAAACATTACAATAAAGATGAAATATTAAAAGAATTTAATTTATCAAAAAATAAAAAAACTATTTTATTTTTTGGTGGTGGCGAATTTGGATTAGGTAAATCTAAAACCTTAAAAATATTTGAAGATTTTATTACTGCAAAAAAAGATATACAAATTATAGCTATTTCAGGAAAAAATCAAAAAATGAAAGATGGCTTTGAAGAGATAATAAACAAACACAATGCAAATAATTATACTTGTCTTTTAGGATTCACTAATAAAGTCCCTGAATTAATGAGTATATCTGATCTAGTCGTTACAAAACCTGGCGGATTAACAACTTCAGAAAGCCTTGCTTCACATTTACCTATGGTTGTAATTAATCCTATCCCTGGTCAAGAAGAAGAAAATGCAGAATTCTTAGAGGAAAAAGGAATTGCTGTGTGGATTAGAAAAAAAGATGACAGTAGTAAAATAATTAATTATTTATTATCTAATCAAGAAGAACTTGAAAATATGAGAAAAAATACTGAAATTTTAGCTAAACCAAATTCAACAAAAAATATTTGTGATATTTTATTAAAAAATCCAACTTTATAAAAGCTGGATTTTTTACTTTCTATATTTCTCTTCTACCTTCTAATGCTTTAGTTAAAGTAATTTCATCTGTATACTCTAAATCTCCTCCCACAGGAATTCCGTGTGCTATTCTTGTCACTTTTACCCCCAATGGTTTTATTAATTTTGACAAATACATAGCTGTTGCTTCACCCTCTACCCTAGGATTTGTAGCTAAAATAACTTCTTTTACTTGTCCATCCATTAATCTAGATAATAATTCTTTTATTTTTATATCATCTGGACCAATTCCATTCATTGGTGAAATAGAACCATGCAGAACATGATAAACACCTTTAAATTCATGCGTTTTCTCCATTGCAATAATATCTCTTACATCCTCTACAACACAAATAATACTTTGATCCCTTTTTGGATTGCCACAAATATTACAAGGATCTGTATCTGATATATTATAACATTTACTACAATATTTTAAGTTCTTTTTAGCATTTACAATAGAAGAAACAAATTCATTTGTTTCTTCTTCTGAGCAATTCAACATATAAAAAGCTAATCTTGCTGCTGTTTTATGTCCTATACTTGGTAATCTTTCAAAACTTTCTATTAATTTCTCAATTGATGGTGAATATAATGACACTTTATACTTCCTCCGTTCAAAAAATCAAAGTGACAAAAATATTATTTTTTATCACTTTTTATTTATTACATTAATCCTGGTATATTAAATTTTCCTAGTTCTGCAGCTTGTGCTGAGTCAACCTTTCTTAATGCTTCATTTACACATGTTAAAATTAAATCTTCTATCATTTCAACATCATCTGGATCAACTACTTCTGGTTTAATTTTAATTTCTTTTAATAATTTTTCTCCAGAAACTTTAACAGTAACTGCTCCTCCACCTGCAGATGCATCAAATTCTTTTGTAGCTAATTCTGCTTGAGATTTTTCCATATCTGCTTGCATTTTTTTAGCCTCTTTCATTAAATTATTAATATTCATTCCTCCGAATCCTCCCATTCCTCCTGGGAATCCACCTCTTTTTGCCATTTTATTTCCTCCTTATATTTAACTTTCCTATTTTTATAGGTATTTATAATTATTTTATTCAATTATATTAAATGGTATATCTGATTGATTCGCTAAATTTTGCAAATTTTCTTCTTGTGTAATATATTTTATTTGCATTTCTTTGCCACAAGCAATAGAAACTAAGTTTGATATTTCTCTAATATTTTCTGGTTTTTCTAAAACAGTTTTTCCAAAAGATGTCATACCATTAGGAAATTCGATTCCAACTGTCATATCATTAATCTCTTTTGCTTTTGTATTCATTAAATTAGTATATAATACTATTTTTCCACTTTGTTTTAAATCATTAACAATCTGTGGCCAATATTCTTCTGATTTATTTGAAAATTTCTTTTCTTTATTACTTTTTGGTATATTTGTATTCTTAAATTCTGTGCTATTTTTTGAAGATACCCCAAATGTCATTCTTGGTTCATTTGATTGTACCTGTTGAACTGGCATAGTCATATTGCTTGTTACTTTCGATGTTCTTAAATATTTTTCTATTTTATCAAGTCTTTCTTCCAAATTTGAACTTGTTTCTGCTTGTTTGCTACACAATTTAATAATACCAGCTTGGAACATAATTGTTTTTTGAGTTGACCATTTTATATCATTTTCTAAATTTGATAATTGGTAAATTATATCAACTAATTTTTCTTTTGAAACCTTTTCTGATATAATTTTTATTTTGTTCAATTCTTCTTCACTATATAATTCTAATTTATTCGAAGCTTTATACACCAATATATCTTTTACATATTTTATTAATTCCCATAATAAATTATTTATATCTTTTCCATCTTCTAAAACTTCATCAATATTTGCCAATGCTTTATCTACATCATATTCAAGAATACTTTCTGTTAATTGATGTATATATGTTATTTTAGGAATTCCTACTAAATCTTTAATTTTATCTTCATCAATTTTGTTTTCGCCATCTTGGATACATCTTTCTAATATAGATAGAGCATCCCTCATTGCTCCTTCTGAAAGAACTGCTATAATATTTAACGCTTCTTTAGTTATTTCTATATTACTTTTTTCACAAACAATATTTAATCTTTTTATAATATTTTCATTTGAAATTTTTTTAAAATCAAATCTTTGACACCTTGATAAAATAGTTGCCGGTAATTTTTGTGGTTCTGTTGTTGTTATTATAAATTTAACATGTTCAGGTGGTTCTTCTAATGTCTTTAAAAGTGCATTAAAAGCTCCTGTTGACAACATATGAACCTCATCAATAATATATACTCTATATTTAGCTTTCGTTGGTAAAAAGTTAACTTCTTCACGAATGCTTCTAATATCTTCTACACTATTATTAGATGCTGCATCCATTTCGACTATATCTGTAAGAGATCCGTTTATAGCCCCTTTGCAAATTTCACATTCATTACATGGTTCTCCGTCTTTTGGATTCAAGCAATTAATTGCTCTTGCTAAAATCTTTGCAGCTGATGTTTTTCCAGTTCCTCTTCCTCCATTAAACAAATATGCATGCCCTACTCTGCCAGCTATAATTTGATTTCTTAAAGTCCTTGTTATATGTTCTTGACCAACAATTTCTGAAAAAGTAATTGGTCTAAATTTTCTATAAAGAGCTGTGTACCCCATATATTTCACATCCTTTATATTATAAAAAATGGTAAATACTTAAATCTCTCTATGGAAAGCATCCCACATAAAGATAAACTACTTATTGCTGCTTCCTCCCGGACCTGACAAGATTCATAGGTCTTTATTGGTATACTCTCCATACAAAGATTAAGTACATACCATTTGTATTATATAATGAATTCTACATTTTATCAAGTAAAATTTTTAATTTTTAGTTCTTTTAAAGATAATATTGCTTAAATCGGTTATTTCTTTAGCTGCTGTTCCATTTTCTACAACACCTTCAACTGGCATATCAAATGATAAATTTGATTTATATTCTTTTCCTGATTCTGTTTTAATTGTTAAATCAAATGTTATTGTTGCTTTTAATTCATCTTCTGATACCCCAGATTTTTTTAGTAAATCCATATGATTAATTTCTTCATCATTTGAAGTATATTCAGCGATTTTATCATTTGCATATCTAAAAATTATAAGTCCACCTTGATTAGAAATTTTCAAACTTTTTTGGTCTGTTTCCATTGCACCTGTATATTCTATACTCTGAATCAAATTTTCTTCGGTATTACTAAAAATTCCTCCTTGTTCAGCAATATTCGGCCTATAAAAATTTATTACTCCTTTTTCTTGATTTTTTTGAACATTTATATTATCAATAACTATGCTTTTTATTGCTTCTTGTTTATTATATTTATTATTTCTTTCTATATAAATATAAAAGTCATTATTTTGATTAATATCAAAAGACCATTTGTTTTCTCCAGGGTCTTTATCTACTCCTTCTGAAGAACTAACAATCCTAACTTTTCTTAGTTTAAAAGGCATATTCGTTTCGCCTTCTACATTATATTTTAAAATAATAAGACCTAATCCAAATAAAATAACAGCCACTATTACAATTACCATACAAATATGAAAGGATTTTTTATTGATTAAATATTTTATTTTTTCCTTCATTTTATCCTCCTAAAGAATTTATAATTCTACTTTTTCAACTTTCTTAACATTTTAAAAAAATCTTTCAAAATTGTTTCACATTGTTCTACCATAATTCCTTTTTCTACTTCAACTTTATGATTAAAAGTATAATCGTCAAATAAATTTAAGACAGAACCTGCAGCTCCTGTCTTATTGTCTAATGCCCCTATATAAATCTTTTTTATTCTAGAATTAATTAACGCTCCTGCACACATAGAACATGGCTCTAATGTTATATACATTTCGCAATCTGTTAATCTCCAACTTTTTAGCTTTTTACTTGCTTTTTGAATTGCTAATATTTCTGCATGTTTAGTTGTATCATATTTTGTCTCTTTTAAATTATGTGCTCTTGCAATTATTTTTCCATCTTTTACTATAACAGCTCCTACTGGAACTTCTAATTTTTCATATGCTTTTTTTGCTTCTTTTAAAGCTTCTTTCATAAAATGTTCTTGCTCGTTTTTTATCATATTATATCCTCTTTTTAAAGTGGTGTGCCTAGGCGGACTCGAACCACCATCGGTCGCTTAGGAGGCGACTGCTCTATCCTGCTGAGCTATAAGCACATATAATTTTTACTATTAATACTATACTATTATTTTATAATATTGTCAATTACGTCCTTGTTTTAAATTTAAGTATTTCTCAACTTGTACCATCTATTTCATAGTTACAATTCATATGAAAAAATTGAAACTTAAATATTTAATTCTATTGTTTCTATTGACAAGCTTTGTTATAATATTATAGGTGATAAAAATGCAAAGAATATTAAGTCATATGAGAAAAGCAATAGAAGAATATAAAATGATAGAAGAAGGAGATAAAATTGCTATATGTTTATCAGGTGGAAAAGACTCCATCACAATGTTACACGCATTTAAATCTTTACAAAGATTCTATCCCAAAAAATTCGAAATAATTGCAATTAGCATAGATCCAGGATTTGAATTTTTTGATACTCAACTTTTAGAAAATATATGCGATAATTTAGAGATTCCATTATTTATAGAAAAAAGCAATGCAAAAGAAATTGTTTTTGACATAAGAAAAGAAAAAAATCCTTGTTCACTATGTGCAAACTTGCGTAGAGGCATTATTAACTCAATTGCCATACGAGAAGGTTGCAATAAAATTGCTCTAGGACATAATCAAGATGATGTTTTAGAAACATTTCTACTTAATTTATTTTATACAGGAAGTATAGGAACTTTTTCTCCAGTAAGTTATATGGATAGGACTAAAATAACTTTAATTAGACCTCTAATATATACTCCTGAAAAAGACACTAAAAGATTTGTTAGAAAAAATAATTTAACGGTTATGCCTAAAGTTTGTCCTATGGACCGGAACTTCAAAAAGAGAAGATATGAAACAATTAATTTTTTCATTATCTAAAAATATACCTATGATTCGTGCAAATTTATTTGGTGCTATTAAAAGAAATTTAGATGATTGGAAAATAAATAATTAATTTTATTATTAATAAAGTGTGAGGAATTAAAATGCAAAAAAACAATTTAGACGAAACAACAAATCTATTACTAAATAATGAATATAGCCTAAATGATAATGATGAAGTTGATGAAGAAATAGAATATAAAAATATTAAAAAGAAGAAAAAAACAAAAAAGAAAAAAATATTACTAATTTTAAAAATATTATTTTTTCTAATTTTATTGTTTGTAATATTTATTTTTTTATTTTTTAAAACCTCTCTTTTCCAAAAATATAAAGAACTATGGGTTGAAACAGCTATGTCAACAATGAATCATCAATTTCTAGCTACATGGTTCTTATCTGAAGATGAGATTAACAAAATATTAAAAAAATCTGAAGTTCAAAATAATGAAAATTCAAACTCTGATAATGTTACAATATCAAATGAAAAAGAAAAAAATAAAAAAGAAATATCATTAGAAAAAATTACTGGGAAAAACTATGTCGGTTTTGTAATGACAATCCCAGATGCTTCAAAAGTAAAATTAGTTGATGGAAGAAAATCTTCTAGAGGGTCTAAACTAAGTGAAATAGTTGCATCTAATAATGCTATAGCTGGAATAAATGCAGGTGGCTTTTCTGATGATGGAGGTGTAGGTGCTGGTAATTTATTAAATACCGCTACAATTATGAACAAAACTCTCCAATATGGTAATAAAACTTCTAGATATAGTTTTATCGGATTATCTTCTGATTCAAAATTAGTACTTGGAAAATATATATATCAAGAAGCACTTAATCACAAAATAGAATCTGCAATTGAATTTGGCCCTTATTTAATTGTAAATGGAAAAAATCAAATAAGTAATTCAAATTCTGGACGGAATTCAACCTAGAAGCGCTATTGGCCAAACTAAAGATGGTACTTTTATATTTGTTGTAATTGATGGCAGACAAGTAGGATATAGTATAGGAACTAATTTATTAGAATTACAAAATATTTTTAATAAATACGATGCATATAATGCTACTAATTTAGATGGTGGGTCATCTGCTACAATGTATTATAATGGAAAATTAGTTAATAAGCCTTCTACTCCCGCTGGAGAAAGATATCTGCCTAATGCATTTATAGTAGAAAAATAAGATTTTTGAACTGTTTACTTTTTATAGTTTCAGTTCAAAAATCTTATTTTTTATTTTATTTAATTATTTTACTTAATTCTTCTTTTAATTCTTCCATCTTGTTTATTGCTTTTTCCTCTGATTCATCTTTTACACCTATATATAATTTTATTTTAGGCTCTGTTCCAGAAGGACGTATACAACACCATCCATCATCTTCAAGTTCATAATACAAAACATTTGATTTCGATAAACCTGTTGTCGTAGTTTCTCCTGTTACTAAATCTTTTTGTACATCTCTATCAAAATCTTTAAATTTTAATACTTTAGCTGATCCTATTTTTTCAGGTGATGCACTTCTCATATCATTCATAATTTGTTTTATTTTTTCAGCACCTTCGCTTCCTTCTAAAACAATTGATACTTGAGTCTCTTTATAATATCCATATTTCTTATAAATTTCTTGCATTTGATCCCACAATGTCTTACCTTGTGTTTTATAATAACAAGCAGCTTCACAAAGTGCCATTACAGCTGCTATAGCATCTTTATCTCTAGCATAATCTCCAATTAAACAACCATAACTTTCTTCAAATCCAAATATATATGTCTTATTTTTTTCTTCTTCTGCTTTTTTCATAACAGCACCAATATTCTTAAATCCTGTTAATACTTCTATACACTCTAATCCGTACTCTTTCGCAATTGCTTTTGCTAAATTTGAAGATACAATTGTTGTAATAAGCATACCATCTTTTGGTAATATTCCTTTTTCTTTCATTTGAGAAATTCTATATTCAGCAATTAATAATGCAGACATATTTCCTGTATATTCCATATATTTTCCTGTTACATTATCTTTTGCAAAGACTCCTAATCTGTCAGCATCTGGATCTGTTGCTAATACTAAATCAGCATCTACCTTCTCTCCTAGTTCTAATGCTAACTTAAATGCCTTTTTATCTTCTGGGTTTGGATAACTTACTGTTGGGAAATTGCCATCTGGTTCTTTTTGCTCTGGAACAACATATACATTTTCAAATCCTAATTCTTTTAATAGTCTTTCTGTTACTGTATTTCCTGTTCCATGTAATGGAGTATAAACAATTTTTAATTTTTTTCCTTCTTCCTTTATAGCTTCAGGATTTAAAACTTGACTTTTTAATACATTTAAATATTTATCATCCATTTCAGTCCCAATAATATTAAATAATCCAGCTTTTTCTGCTTCATTTCTTCCTATTTCTTTAATTTGACTATAGCTTTTTATTTCTCTTACTTTTGAAATTATATCTTTATCTCTTGGTGCTACAATTTGTGCCCCATCATCCCAATATACTTTATAACCATTATATTGAGGTGGATTATGACTTGCTGTTATCATAACTCCAGCTGTACATCCTAATTTTCTTACAGCATAAGACAATTCAGGAACTGGTCTTAAATTCTCAAATAAATACGTCTTTATTCCATTAGCATTTAATATTAATGCTGTTTGCATGCTAAATTCTTTTGACATTTTTCTTGAATCATAACTAATAGCTACGCCTTGTTTTTCTGTTCCTTGTTCTACTATATAGTTTGCTAGTCCTTGTGTTGCTTTTCCTACTGTATATTTGTTCATACGATTTGTACCTGCTCCAATAACACCACGAAGACCAGCAGTCCCAAATTCTAATTCTTTATAAAACCTATCCTCTATTTCTTTTTCATCATCTTTTATTTCTAACAATTCTTTTTTTGTTTCTTCATCAAATTCTGGACTTTCACACCATTTTTTATATTCATCTAAATAATTCATATTTTATCTCCTTTTTTACTAATCTAGGTTATAAAATTTTTTATATAATTCTCTTGCCGTTCTTGGACAATCCACACCAGCTGAATCAGCATTTTTTACAGGTGCAAATTCTTCTTCTCTTTTTACTCTTAAAATTGCCATATCGTCTAGCATATCAAACGCATCAAAAATAAATGATTCAAATTTATAAGAATTTGGTTCTTCTGGTATTATTTCTTTTCCTGTTTCATCTATGTATGAATTCTTTTTAAATGCACTATGATACATTAATGTTTCTTTACTTATTTTCTCTATTGCCTCTATAGTATATAAGTGGCACATAATATTTGATTCTCCATATTTTAACTCTCCATTGTTATCTACTTCTTCTGCCATTTTTTCTGGTAATTCTGCATATTCAATAATTTTTGGATGACCATTTATTTTACAGAAAACTCCTACTTTTTCATGAGGATTTGCCTTTACTACTGATTTAGAAGCAATTTGAACTCCTTGTTTTGCTGTCATTCCTAATAATGTTACATCTGCCATTTTTAATAAAACATTATCTACTCCTCCAATAAATACCCATTTAATTCCTTTTTCTTTCATTTTATTTCTGAGTTAAACGTCGGATGAAACGTATCGCCTCACCCACCCATAATACCAGTGAAGTAGAAGCAATAATAATCACCCAAGTGACTAAATCAAGCGGCACAGTACGGAATACGGCACCACCGAATTGTACAATAAGGAATTGTCCTATTAAGATAGCAAGTACTATCAGTTCCATACCATACGACTTGGAAATCCCTTTGAAAGCGGAGTCTGTAGTACCAAACACACGCGCATTGAAAAGGTTCCAGAATTGCAGCATCACGAAGAATGTGAAGAATATGGTCAGACGTTCCGGTGTCATGCCGCCCTCGGCATGGTTAAACCAGTATAACATTCCCATAAGTATAATCAGGAAAGCCCCCCCTACACCTAAAATATAGGAGCGCATAGTTTTCGAAATAATAAAGTCACTGCTACTACGAGGCTTCTCTTGCATGACACTCTCACTGGGCGGAATAGAAGCCAGAGCCAAAGCAGCAAAAGTATCCATAATAAGATTCACCCATAACATTTGAGTTACAGTAAGCGGTAATTCCGTACCTATCAATGAGCCAATGAAACGTTGAATATTTTTATACAGCGAACGCCCACACATCACGGCAGTGCCGATACTATTGAAAGAATCGTCAAGCAGGGTTATATCACTGGCTTCCTTGGCCACTGATGTTCCCGTACCCATAGAAAGACCTACCTGTGCATGGTTCAATGCAGGAGCATCATTCGTACCGTCTCCTGTTACCGCTACCACCGCACCTTTTTGCTGCAAAAACTGCACCAGACGCTGTTTATCTGTAGGACGCGCACGCGACATTATTTTCAGATCCATCACACGGTCAAGCGCTTCTTCATCTGTCAGTTCTGCAAAGGCAGCTCCTGTTATCCGGTTACGTTCCGTATCTTCCGGTTTCCACAAACCAATCTGACGTGCTATTTCCGTAGCCGTACCCGGTGTATCCCCCGTAACAATCTTTATATCAATACCGGCAGACTGGCATTTCGATACCGCCGCAGGCACATCCTGACGAATAGGATCACTGATAGCAACCACACCCAGGAACGACAAATCATGATCGGCAACCAATTCCACACAATCTCTTGTATCCGTATCTTCTACGATCTTGAAAGCAAAACCAAGGGTACGCATCGCCATGTTCTGATAACCCAGCAATTGTTTTTCTACCGTAGAGCGATACTCTACCGCATCTACCCGCTTGCCATCCAGAATAACCTCCTTACATTTGCCTAAAACAATTTCAGGAGCACCTTTCACGTACAATACCTTCTTGCCCATCAAAGGAGACTTCACCAAAGTCGCCATGAATTTACGTTCGGTAGAGAAAGTCAACTGATCCACAACCGGAGCATTCTCACGTAATTCCAGATAATCCCTGTTCCTGCTGTTCAACCATAAAAGCAAGGCTACCTCTGTCGGATTCCCTACTCCTTTCGGTTTTTCACCTTCGGCTATCTCTTCCAGAAAAGCTGTAGAATTGGTACTGATACCTTCCACCACCAATTTGCTGATATCATCTTCACCGACTTCTCCACCATTTTTCAAACCATAGAAACTCGGTTCATAAACTTGCATCAGATTTTGAGTCAATGTACCTGTCTTATCCGTACAAATCACAGTGATGGCACCCATCGTCTCGCAAGCATGCATTTTCCGAACCAGATTGTTGGTAGAAAGCATACGGCGCATATTCAATGCCAGACTCAATGTCACACTCATCGGCAACCCTTCGGGCACTGCAACCACAATCAGGGTTACTGCCATCATAAAGTATTGCAGGGTAGCTTTCAATGCCGGAAGCCAGTCTGCAAAAGTATGGAAAGTTGAGAAAGGATATACCAGTATTACATCTTTAATAAAGAAAATGGCAAATGCCAATCCGGCTACCGAGAAGCCGATCTTACCAATCAGATTGGCAAGTTTGGTAAGCTGTATGTTCAGGGGAGTAGGTTCCGTACTCTGTTCCGTACTTTGTCGGGCCACTTTTCCGATTTCCGTATCATCGCCCACACTGAGCACTCGCATTGTCCCATGACCGTCCACAACGGTAGTACCACGCAGCACACGATTGGAAGCATACGTAGCTTCTTCATCAAAATCTGCTTCTACAGTCGTTTTACTAACTACAGGTTCACCAGTCAGATTGGATTCATTGATTTGCAAAGAAATAGCTTCCAGCAGTTCACCGTCAGCAGGAATTTCTTCTCCTGTTTCCAGAACGATGATATCTCCTACTACCAC
>OGGJ01002623.1_pt1 | contig 12344 bp, 13 predicted proteins | sample 1571071 | NCBI WGS metagenome assembly OGGJ01 (sample SAMEA2581954, study PRJEB24529) | metagenome | biome: Human gut stool | place: China | collected 2011
TTCTTGAAGGTTATAAACGGCATCTAACAATAATGGGATAAGCTCTGGATCTTCATTGTATGTTCCTTCAACTTTAATATCGTTCCCAAAGAGTTTTTATTTTTAATTCTCAAAGACATGTTATCGCTAGATAATTTGTAACCAACAAATTTTGAATCTAATTTAACATTAATATCTTTGTCTTTAAATTTTCCTTTAATATTATATCCGTCCCAACTTTCAGATGCTTTTAGGTTAACAGGTTCGCCTCCAATATCTCCCACGATTTTTTTTGAGAAGATACTTTCTTTAATTGTTAAATTAATATCTTTGCCATTCACATTTCCAGTCAATGTGTTACTTTTAAGAAATTTCCCATTGTTGCATATTGAAAAATTTGTATCTCCAACAGTCCCTTTAAGGGTTCTTTTGGTTAAGGTTGTTGAGCAAGATACATTAAATTTTTGATTTGCAAAACTTCCCTCAGTAGTTTCTACTTTCTCTGTTTTGGCGTTGCTTCCTGAAAATTGAACAGTATCGGCTTTGATTTTATTGTTATCTATTCTTGCAATTTTAGTAGTATTTTTATTCGCAATAATTGGTGTGGAGTATGAGTTTATTCTTGAAATTTGCATTATTATTCCTTTTTTCTTATATCAATGCAAAACATAAAATTAATTGCTAAAGATTACTTTTTGCATTAAAATTTGTTACATTTAAATAAAAATCAAGAAAATTGAAAATAAAAATGTGAAAAATCCGATAAGTGTAATTCCTAAGAATAAATAAAATCCGATATTTGTAATTAAATGTCTTTTTATATCTAGAAAATTTTTGTTAAATTTTGATTCTAAAAATAAGCCTAAAGTTAAGATTACATTTGTTGGAAATCCGAATAAACTAATTATCACCAACATTAGTATCGTTCCATCTGGTCGAAGGTTAGGATTTTCTATTGAATAAATATAGCCCAAATAAATAGGGATTAGAATACATTCTACATAGCCAATAATAGATAGAAATTTGAACATTCTAAGATTTTCAAGTATTTTAATTTTCTCCATTGTCATCCCCTTTGTGAAATGATTTTTCAGTTAATTCAACCCATTTTGCGTGATTATAATTTTCGTAGCTTTTTGCAAATTTTATTAGGGCCGAAACTAAAACTCTTCCGCTGTCAGATTTCCCAACTATTAAATAATCTCCATTTTGATTTTCACAGTATAAAATTTCTCGATGAACAATTTTATCAATATTTGTTTTGGGATTTTTATTGATAACTTGTTTCAACCACTCGTGTAAAAGTTTGAGTGGAGTGGTTTTTCTCGTCAAAAGTTTGTCGTTATGTTCTTGTAAATACTTTGCGAATTCTGAAATTATCATTAGTACCCTTCGCTATTCCTTTTGGGTGAAAAGTTTTATTGAACTTATTCCCAAGGGGTTGTGCCTGCAAAACATACTATATCATAAATTCCAACTTTATTAAATTCTTTTATCATTTCTTCAAAAGTTGAACCTGTTGTGCATATGTCGTCGATTATTAAAATTTTTTTATTCTCAATGAATTTATTTTTATCCACTGAAAAGGCTTCGGATAAATTCATCATTCTTTGTGATTTATTCAATTTGTATTGTGGTTTTGTATCTTTAATTCTTTTTATAATATCAGAATTTACTGGAAAGTTAGTGAGTTTTGATAATTCTTGAGCGACTAAATCCATATGGTTATATTTTCGCTTCTTTTTTCTTTTGGGGAAAATTGGCACAGGAACAATTTGGTATTCTCCATCTAATCCAATTCTTTGCCAATATTGGAACATGAATTTTGCAAAATAGTATGCCAAATCTCTTTGGCCATGGTATTTTAGTCCTCGTATAAGTTTTTGCAAATTTTTGGAATATACCCCTGCACAATAGATATTTACATCTTTAAATTTTCTATTTACTTGTATTGGTAAAAATTCAAGTTCGTCAAAACATTTTGAACACATTTTTACAGATTCCCTTGAACTTCTGCAAAAATAGCATTTCTTTTTGTAAATCCAATCCAATAAACCCAACAAAAAATCTTTCATAAGAAGAGAATAGCATAATAACGGCGTATTGTTAATCAAAATCTGTTTTGATGTATAAATTTGCATAATGTCTTAATATCCTTGACATAAGTTCTTTTAACCATAATAATGTTAACTAATATATAGCTTGTTTATCATAAAGGAGTTTTATTTGAAAAAGGCATTTACGTTATCGGAAGTTCTTATTACCTTGGGTGTGTTAGGAGTTGTGGCTGCAATAAGTCTTCCCCTTCTTGTATCAAATACTAGAGGTCGTCAATATCGTTCAAAATTGAGAAAGACTTTGTCCTCTGTTAGCCAAGCTGCAAGAATGAGCCATGGTATGTATGGATTTGATTTTGCAGGTATAGATGAAGCGTGTCAAAATGGGAAAAACGACCATCCAGAAGATGTCCGTTCAATCTGCTCAATGTTAAATGGAACATTGTCTGGAGGAACATATATTGATAAAATGTCAGATTTAAATATTCCTGACGATTCTGCTCCATATAGTATTATCAGCCCATATCTACATTCTTTGGGATATTCTAATGCTGCGGATTATCACGCTTATATTTTATCTGATGGTACAATTTTTGCCTTTTATAAAGGATTGGGTAGTCATAATGGTTGCCCAGGGAAATTTGACCCTGCGTATGAAACATCAGATTGTGTTGGGTTTATTGATGTAAATGGTGTAAGATTGCCAAATAAAGAAATTAACTGTACAAGTGGTGTAAACTCTTTAGCAGAAATGTCCTGTGTTGTAAAAAATGAGGCAATGTATATGACAGATATTTACCCTGTGAGGGTATATGATGGAATTATTGAGCCTGCTACTGCTGCTGGAAGATTTGTTTTGAGGATTGCTAATTAATCCCCAAGATCATTCATTATTCCGTTCATAAATTAGTAAATCTTGTATTTTACAATCTAAAACTCTGCATAACTTGTCAACCATATCAAGTCCCAAATTATTATGTTTTTCGTTGATAATTCGGGAAATTGTTGCTGCGTTAATTCCAGTTTCTTGCTGGATTTGGACTGCTGTTATATTCCTTTCCCACATTAGCTCTCTAAGTCTTATTTTTATCATATTTCTAATTTTAATGGTATAAATTTATAATTGACAAATATTGACTAATAAGCTAATATCATGACATATAAGTCAAGATATTGTTTAATAAATTAACATAGATAGGAGGTTAAGGTGAGATGTTTGAGTAGATTTGGAAATCGAAAGGCGTTTACACTAGCAGAAGTTTTGATTACATTAGGAATAATTGGTGTAGTTGCCGCAATGACAATTCCAACTCTTATCGCCAATACTAGAGCTCAACAGTATCGAGCAAGGTTGAAAAAGACAATTTCAACTATAAGTCAATCCGCTAAGATGAGCCAAGCTCAATATGGTTTTGATTTTGCAGGACTAGAAGGTGCTTGTACTTCAAATGGAGCTTTGGACAATCCTGAAAATATTCAAACTATTTGTGCGTTGTTGAATGGTACATTGACTGGGGCAACTTATGTGAATAGACTTTCAGATTTGAAAATTAACAATTCTAAAAATTATAGCTTTACGAGTTCTTATTTAAGAAGTCTAGGTAGTCCAAATTCTTCGTCTTATAGAGGGTATATATTGTCAGATGGTACCATTTTTGCATTCTATACGGGATTAGGAAGGACAAATGCATGTGCTATGCCGTTGGGTGAAACCTTGAAGAGTGTTTATCTCTCTGGGCTAGATTTTAATCTTTCTGATTGTTATGGATTTATAGATGTGAATGGAGTTCAATTGCCAAATACAGAGGTAAGTTGTTCAAGTGGTACAAATTCTTTAGATTCAAGTTCTTGTGTTGTGAAAAATGATATAAAACATTTAACAGACATTTTCCCTGTAAGGTTGCATGATGGAATTGTTGAGCCTGCTACTGCTGCTGGAAGATTTGTTTTGAGGATTGCTAATTAATTAAAATCTTGTAGATTTTATGCTAAAATCTATTATTATGAAAAAGATTTTATCTATATTGTTTTTGTTGGTGACGTTGCAACTTGGGGCTTTTGCTCAAGATACAAATCTTACGTTTTTGTATATCAATGGTTCTAATAACAACGATACCAAAATGAAGGACTGGTACATTAAAGGTGTGAATAAGCTTCACCCTGTTATGATAAAGAAGTTTGAAAATAATTCCACAATTAAAAAATGGTCAAAGGATAATAAATTAGTTATAGAAGAAAAACCGCAGATATTTTTCTGGGGTTATGATAGCAAAACTGATTTAGATTTTGTTAAAGAAAGACTTGATATTTCTAAAGCTTATAGTTCAACTTTGGCTTATGAAGTTAGAAGTTTGTTAACTCAGTTTATGCACGATGCTATCTGGGTTCAAAAAACTCACAATATGCTTCCAATTTTAGATGAGTTGAATGAGGATGTAAAAGAAAATGCGGAACAAGGACAGAATGTTATTTTGTTTGGATATTCTGCTGGGTCTTTTGTGACTTATCAATACTTATTATACAAAATGCCTTATGTAAATTTGTCAAAATTATTTAAGGTTTTAAATGCGGATGAAGAAATTCAGAAGCTTGCAGTGGATAATCCAAGAAAAGATACTTGTTTGTCAGCTCTTTCATATGACAAGGGAAATATTGGAGTAATTTCTAATACAGGGCATTTGGTCCTTAATCAAAACAAAGAGATGTTAATGGAAAATTATCTAAAAATGGATGAAATTACTGATAAATATTGTGCTCCAAAAGATAAAGTTAGAGGTGTTGTAAATTTCGCAAGCCCTGTACCTCTTTTCTATTCTGATATGGCAGATAAAAATTATGATTTTACTTTTTATAACAAATATTTAGTAAAATATGTTTTAGAAAATGGAATTTATTTCTTGACTGTTAATTTTAGAGAAGATCCATTAGGTTTCCCTTCAAGTAAAAATTTGACGAACAAACAAATTGAAGAATTGTTAGGATTGAAAATTGAAAATCCAACAGGTGTAATTTATGACTATTCAAGTGTTTGGTCAAAACGTTCTGCATTTTTGGCACACACTTCTTATTGGTCGGCAAGGGGAACATTTGCAAAAGGGGGTGATAAGGCATTTGTCAACGGAACAAAATTCCAGTATGATGAAAAATATCAAAATAAAGTTTTAAAAAAGAAAAGTAAAAAATCAGAGGTATAATTAAGATGACACAAACTAAGGTTAATTCGGTTTTATTTGACCCAGGATATGCACAACATACAACAATTTTATCTATGAGTTCAGAGTATATTTATGCTCAAATAAATCAATTTAAAAATATGAACCAGAGAAAAATGAAGTTTAAAATGTTGTTTCCTCAACTTGTTAGGATGTCTGATAATAATGTCGGCTTTTGTTTAGGAAGTCTTTTGTGGGCAGTGTATATAAAATCCTTAGGTGATAATATCGAAATTGAAGGAAATCCTTGTATTGGCGGAACTTATGATGAAGCTGAAACAGTTGAGGAAGCTGATTTTTCGATTGCATTTTTTGAAAAATTGAACAAGGATTCCAAATATTACCTTGGTAAAGAATATAAATATGATGAAATTCTTGTGAAAATTTTGGAAGTTTATAAGGAATTTTTGACTTTGAATTGTGGATTTGTAAGTACAAAAACTACTGGGGATGTTCAATTACCACGAGGGATTAAAATCCCTAATGATGAAGTTTTGGAACAAATTCATGACAAAATTCAAGAGGTTATAAAATCTGGCAATTTGTTAGATTTATTGCCTATGTTTAGTTTAATTTACGAAGGTTAAGATGGTTGTATCTTTAAAAGAAAAATTATATCAAATGTTTATTCTTGGTACTGGTGAATATGCTCATACTGCCTTGCAAAAGGGGTTAGGTGGGATAATTTTCTTCACTAAAGATATTCAGTCGATAGAACAGTTTGAATCTCTTATTTCTAGGGTGAAAAAGGATTCAATTATCCCTCCGTTTTTGGCTATTGATCAAGAAGGTGGAAGGGTTGAGAGGACTGAAAATATTCGTCACGGCAAGAAATATTTGTCTGCAAAGTTTGCATATGAAAAAGGGGAAGATTTTTTAGCTAATCAGACAAAAGAAATTGCAAAAGAGCTTAAAAGTTATGGAATAAATCTAAATTTTGCTCCTTGTGTGGATACTAATACTAATCCCAAAAATCCAATTATTGGGGAACGAGCTTTTTCATCAAATCCAGATGATGTGATTAAAGGTGAAAAAATTGTATCTAAGATTTATAAAGATTTTGGAATAATTCCTTGTGTTAAACATTTTCCTGGGCATGGGGATGCTAATGCAGATAGTCATTTAACACTTCCAAAAATTTCATTGTCTTTAGAAGAGATGGAAAAAACTCATATAAAACCTTTTAAAGAAGCAATTAAGAATGGAATTGAGATGGTTATGGTTGCTCATTTACATTGTTCTTGTTTTGAAAAGGATGAAATTCCTACATCTTTGAGTAAGAATGCAATTGACTATCTTAGAAATAAATTACACTTTGACGGTGTTGTAATTTCTGATGATATGGTAATGAAGGGTGTTTCAAACTTCGGAGAGGTTGAAGCTTGTCTTATTGGCATACGTGCTGGTGTAAATTTATTTATTTATCGATTTGCAGACAAAAATACTATTGATATAATTGAAAATGTTTATAAAATCGCATTGGATGATGTGCAGTTACAAGATTTGATTGAGAAATCGTACGAAAAAATAATAAATTTAAAGAAAAAATATTTGTATAAATAAGGAGTTTAGAATGAAAAAAAAGTGGATTTTAATTGTAATTTTATCATTAATTCTACTGGGTGTTTTGGCTGGAGGAATATATTATTTTATGTCTAATCCTGTCATGTCAGGTTCAGATGATGTTGATAAACCATCTAAGGAAGAAATTCAGAATTATATTGACCACTTTGACCTTTCAACGCTCGAATTTGAAAAAATTCAACCTAGCGTTTATAAATATTCTAAAAAATTGGGATTTTTTGATGAGGTTTTTTCATCTCAAAAACCTGTTTTTGCGTACGGTTATGAAAAAGGTTCAAGAATGAAATATATTTCTGAAAAATTTCATAAACAAATGCAAAAAGATTTAGCGGATAATGGATTTGATGAAAAATATACAATTGTCACAATTTCAAAACCAGAAGCTCAAGTTAATGATGTTATGAAAAAGTATAAACTTGAAATTCCTGACGAGGAATCTCCATGCGACTTGAAAGATGGGGATATGAAAGGCGTATTGGATATTGTTGATGTTATGTCTATGTGTTATGGTGGAGCATGTTTAATTGATAATAAAAAGAAAGTTTTTCTTTCTTTTACAAAAGAATATCCAGAAGTTATTTTGAAGCTTTTAAAAGAATATAAATAAATTTACAAATTTGCGAAAAATTTTTAGAAATTATATAATCCATGAAAAGGAGTATAGTAGAGCATGAATTTAGAACATATAGAAAAAGTTGACCCTCAGGTCGCAGAGGAAATTAAATTAGAATTAAAAAGACAACAAGAAAATATTGAGCTTATTGCAAGTGAAAATTTCACATCAGAAGCTGTAATGGAAGCTTGTGGTAGTGTTTTGACAAACAAATACGCTGAAGGAAAACCTCACAAAAGATATTACAATGGATGTGAGCATATTGATGTAATTGAAGAAATTGCTCAAAAAAGAGCTTGTGAGTTATTTGGTATGGAGCATGCCAATGTTCAACCTCATAGTGGAGCTCAAGCTAATATGGCGGTCTTTATGGCTACTATGAAACCTGGTGACAGAGTTTTGAGCATGGATTTATCTAATGGTGGTCACCTTTCTCACGGATCTCCAGTAAACTTTTCTGGATTGTATTTTGATGTTAAAAGCTATGGAATAAATGAGAATGGCGAAATTGATTATGAAAATGTTCGTCAAATGGCAATTGAACATAAACCAAAATTGATTATTTGCGGAGCAAGCAATTATTCAAAAGTTATAGATTTTAAAAAGTTTAGAGAAATTGCCGATGAAGTTGGTGCATTGTTATTAGCAGATATTGCTCATATTGCAGGACTTGTTGCTGCGGGAATTCATCCATCTCCAGCTCCTTATTGTGATTTTGTGACAACAACAACTCACAAATCTTTAAGAGGGCCAAGAGGCGGAATTATTATGTGCAAAGAACAATTTGCAAAAGATATTGATAAGGCTGTTTTTCCAGGTTTGCAAGGTGGACCTTTGGAACATATCATTGCAGGTAAAGCTGTTGCACTTTTGGAAGCTTCAAAACCAGAATTCAAAATTTATGCAGAACAAATTGTGAAAAATGCAAAGGCTCTTGCTCAAGGGTTGATGGATGAAGGTCTTGATATTGTTGGTGGAATGACAGAAAATCATTTGATGACATTAGACCTTAGAAAAACAGGTAAGACTGGTAAAGATATTGCAAATGTTTTGGAACAAGTTGGTATAACTGCTAATAAAAACACTGTTCCAAATGATCCTCAAAGCCCATTTGTTACAAGTGGTATCAGATTAGGTACTCCAGCGGTAACAACAAGAGGATTTAAAGAAGAAGATATGAAAGAAGTTGCAAAAATTATTGCATCTGCGGTATTTTCGTCAGATAATGAAGTTGCACTAAAAGAATTGAGAGCAAAATCTCTTGATTTGTGTAAAAAACACCCATTATATAACTAAGGAGAATAATTATTATTATCAGGTTAACACATGCACATATAATCGGAACAATTATAGCCTATATCTTTGGGGTATTCTTGGTTCCTGTGGTAATTAGCTTTTCAAAAAAGGAAGGTTTAGTTGACGTTCCAAATGCAAGAAAAATTCATACCAAACCAATTTCCAGAATTGGTGGTGTTGCTATTTGGGCAAGCACGATGTTAACGTTTTTATTCTTAGTTTTATTGAGTTATTACCCATATGGGAAGCTTGTTTCAGGAATTTTGCTTGGCGGTTCTTTGATGTTTCTGTTAGGATTAATTGATGACGTCTATGGACTTGGTGCAAAATTTAAGTTGTTAATTCAAGTTTCAATTGCGACCGTTGTGTACCTTTTAGGGGTGCAAATCAATAGTGTCCCTTTCTTTGGGGGTATTGATTTAGGATGGTTTTCATATCCTATAACTTTGTTATGGATTGTCGGAATTTCTAACGCAATGAACTTTATTGATGGCGTTGATGGACTTGCTGGTTCTGTTGTTACGGTAAATGCAGTAACATTAGCAATTTTGGCGATTACTTTATCTCCTCCAAACCCAATCAGTGCTTTAATTGGATTTATTTTAGCTGGTTCAATGTTAGCGTTTTTAACTTTTAATTTCAATCCAGCTAAAATATTTATGGGCGATAGTGGTTCATTGTTCTCTGGTTTTTTACTTGCAACAATTTCTATTACTGGAGTTATGAAAGTTGCAACTTTGGCTATTTTACTTCCTTTTGTCGTTTTAGCTGTGCCAATTATTGATATTACTTACGCTAGTTTGCGTAGAATTTGCAAGGGGCAATCACCATTTGTTGCTGATGCAGAGCATATTCATCACAAGTTATTGCATGCAGGATTTTCTCAAAAGAAAACTGTTTGTATTTTGACTTCTGTTGCAATTATTGCGGGTGGTCTGGCATGTTTATTTGCGAGTCATAATGCAATAAAATATGATTTCTTTTTAACTTTAGCTCTTGTTGGTATTATGCTTTTATTGAATCTTGTAAGAGTGTTGACAAAGAAGTAATTTTTTGTTACGATACAACAGAACAAGAACTTGATTACTCAGTTTTGTGCGGAGTTTTTTACAAGGTATAAAATATTTAAGTGCAAGTTCTTACATATAACTAAGTTAAGCGATTGTAGATTGGCTTGACTGCATTGGCTGATGTTAGATAGCATAGTCAAATATAAATAAGCTTATAATAAAATATAAAAATAATTGAGTCTAAATGAGGTCAGGTTGTGTAACCTGCCTTTTCTTTTTGTTTATAAAATATCTAATGGATCGACGTCAATAGTCATTCTTATATCTTTTGGAGCCGTAATTTTGTTTAGGAAACTTGATATAAATTGGTGTCCTTTTTGGTCTAGTTTGTTTTTTATAATTATTTGAAATCTGTAATAGCTATTGATTCTCTCAATTACACAAGGGGTTGGACCAAGAACTTCTAACCTTTCTCCAAACCCAAATTTTTCAATCATTGTGCAAAGTCGTAGTGCAATTTCTTGAGCGGCTTTTTCTGCTCGGAAGTTGTTTGTGGAGCTTAAAATTAATCTGATAATTTGGCTGAATGGTGGATAATCAAAATCTTCTCTGGATTGAATTTCTTTTTCGTAGAACTCTGAGTAATTTTGCGATTTTGCACTTTCAAGAGCATAATATTCTGGGTTGTATGTTTGGAAAAATACCCGCCCTTTGAATTCTCCTCTTCCTGCTCGTCCTGCAACTTGTGTTAAAAGTTGAAATCCTCGTTCTGAGGCTCTAAAATCTGGGAGGTTGAAACTTGCATCGGCTGAAATTACTCCAACTAATGTTACATTTGGATTGTCTAGACCTTTTGCAATCATTTGAGTTCCTACTAAAATATCGATATCTCCACGTTGGAATTTTTCTAAAAGTCTGATATGTTCGCCTTTGCGAACTAGTACATCACTATCAATTCTTTCAACATTGTAGCTTGGATAAAGTTCTTTTATTAGTTGCTCAATTTTTTGAGTTCCTGTGCCAGAATTTTTTAATCCTTCAAAACCGCAGTTTGGACATACATCTGGGAAATATTCAACGTGGTTGCAGTAGTGACATTTTAGCATTTTATCTTTTGCGTGCCAAATCATTGGAATTGCACAATTTGGACATTCAATTACATGACCACAACCTTGGCATTGAGTGTAGGTTGAGTAACCTCTTCGATTTATGAGTAAAATTACCTGTTGATTGTTATCTAAAGTCTCTTGTATTGCGGTTTGTAAGGGCTTAGAAATTTGATTTTTGTATGCTGCTTTTCCATATTCTTGCATGTTGATAACAGTAACAGGGGCAACTTTTGCATTATTGTAACGTTTTAGCATTTCAAATAAGTGGTTTGAATTTACGGCCCTGTAATAGCTTGAAATATCTGGAGTTGCAGAACCTAATATGAGTGGGCAGTTGTTGAACTCTGCTAGTTTTTTTGCGACAAGTCGAGCATCATATCTTGGTGCTGGGGAGGTTTGTTTGTATGCACTTTCGTGTTCTTCATCGATAATTATTAATCCGATATCTTTTAGAGGGGCAAATACTGCCGATCTTGCTCCTGCAAGAATTTTTATTTCATTCTTATAAAGTTTTTGCCAAACATCGTATCTTTCACCTTCGGAAATGCTACTGTGCCAAATTGCAACATCTTGTGTTCCGAATTTTTTTGCAAGCCTTTTGGTTAACTGAGAAGCCAAAGCTATTTCTGGAGCTAAAAATAGGACATTTTTCCCAGCTTTAATAGTGTCATCGATTAGTTTGAAATAAACTTCTGTTTTTCCACTCGCCGTAACTCCGTGTAGCAAAATTTGTGGAGATTTTTGTATTTTAATTTGTTCTGAAATTCCTTCATAAACTTTCTGTTGAGTTTCAGAAAGGGTAAATAAATCCTCTTTTTTATCGATGTGTAAAATGTCTAAAGGATTTCTGTAAATTTGCTCTTCGGTTAATTTTATACAACCTAAGGTTTCTAATTTTTTAATTGTTGCACGGGTCGTTTTTGCTTTTTTTTCAAAATCAATTAGTGAAATTTTTCCAAGAGTTTTTAATTGTTCTAAGATTTCTAGTTGTCTTTTGGTTGCACCATCTGTTTTTACAAATTCTATTATTTGTTCTGTTTTTAGAGATTTTTCGATTAGCTTTAGCGGGATTGCGGTATTTAAAACGGTTATCAAATCTGAACAATAATAATTTGCAACCCACTCTAAAAGTTTTAGGTATTCAACTGAAAATAGTGGAGTTTCGTCTAAAATCTTGTTAACTTTTTTTGCTCTGATTTCTGGAGGTAAATATTCTGAAAAACCTACACAAAATGCGTTGATTAATCCTTGGCGACCAAAAGGAACGAGTAATGCTTGACCTATTTTTATTTTAGATTGCATTTCAGGAGGAATTAAGTAGCTGAACGTTTTTACTCCTAATGCTTTGAGATTTACAAGACAAACTGCGTATTTGTGAGAAATAAAAGAAGGATTATCAGCCACTTCAGAGGGTTCACGTTTTTTTAGTGTTAATTTACGTGACGGAACTTCAAATAATTTGTTCTGAATACCATCTTCCATTT
>OGGJ01002624.1_pt1 | contig 12335 bp, 9 predicted proteins | sample 1571071 | NCBI WGS metagenome assembly OGGJ01 (sample SAMEA2581954, study PRJEB24529) | metagenome | biome: Human gut stool | place: China | collected 2011
ATGCCAATTCAGTGCTTCACATCCATATTCACTCATGCCGATCGGGATCTTTGGAAACTCTTTGTGGAATTCATCCATCCACGGACCATTCATCGAAGTGTCTCCACCATACCATCCAAAATAATGATTATAAGAAACTACATCCGGGATCTGAATATACGGATTATGCATGTCACACATCGAAACTACCGCCATAGTTGTCAGCCTTGTAGGATCCATCTCATGTGCAAGGTCATTTAATATGTGATGGTTTTCCATAAGGTCTTCGTCTGCTTCACCTGACATCGTAATTTCATTGGATAATCCCCATACGACAATACTTGGATGGTTGTAATTCTGAACAATCAGCTCCTTCATCTGACTGATCGTATTTTCACGTCCGTTTTTCATGTGCTGGGAAATATACGGAATTTCTGCCCATAATACAAGCCCCTTTTCATCACACAGATCATAGAAATATTGTGCATGCTGATAGTGTGCCAGACGGATCGTTGTAGCGCCCATTTCACAGATTAAATCAATATCTTCTCTGTGATGTTCCGGAAGAAGCGCATTTCCATTTCCTGCCCGGTCCTGATGTCTGGACACACCACGCAGTGGATAGCTATTCCCATTTAAGAAAAATCCCTTATCAGGATCAATTGTGAAGGTACGGCATCCAAATCGTGTACTGACACTGTCTATGCATACGCCGTCTTCCATTAAGCATACAGTCGCTGTATACAAATATGGATCTTTGCGTCCATTCCAAAGATGTACATCTGTTATTTCCAGATTGACCTGTTTATCCGAAATCCCTGTTTTGGTTTCTGCTGCAAGAACACCTTCAGCATCTGTAATCTGATATACCAGCTGCTGACCTGCTTTTTCCCCGCTTAAAAATACTTCCACGGCAATTTTTGCATTTTTGTCTGCTACCTCTGGTGTCACTTTCAATCCATTTCCACCATAATAGTCCAGATCAAAATGAGACTTATTTACAGCAATGATATTTACATCCCTGTACATTCCACCATAAAAAGTAAAATCCGCTTTCTGTGGGTATACCCTGTCATTTGCACTATTGTCCACGGCAACCACGATCAGATTCTTTCCATCTGTAAGTGCGTCCGTCATATTCACCCGCCAGGTTGAGTATCCACCATCGTGATGATCAAGGTGATTTCCATTCACATAAACATCAGCAGATGCATTCACTCCCAGAAATTCCAGATAATACTGTTCTCCCTCCGGAAGTTCCTCTTTCTGGACTTCTTTCGCATAAAAACAGGTTCCACGGTAGTAATCGTTTCCACCATCCTGTCCGTCAATCGCATTCCAGGTATGAGGCAGATTCACCCAATACCAATTTTGTGGCATAGCAACCGGAGGCTTTATCGCTTCCTTGCTAAATGCCCATTTTTCGTTTAAGTTAAAAATTTCTCTCATTTATTCCTCTTTCTCAGGCTCATTCATTCTTTTCTTCATAATTCATTTTCTTTAAAAATGTCATTGGCGACATATGATAATATTTTTTAAAAGCACGGTAAAAGTTACTGTACTGTCCAAAACCACATAATGAAAAAATATCCGTTGGTTTTTCCCCACTGATCAATAATTGCCTTGCCATGATCATCCGCTTTTCCAGAACATACTGATATATGCTCTTTCCTGTTGCATTTTCAAAACTTCTGGACAAATAAAACTTGCTGATATAAAAACGGTTACACAAAAAATCCAGTGTCAGATTCTCTGTATAATGTAAATTGATATACCGGATCACCTGCTGGATATTCGCATTTCCTGCCATTGTATTCAGATTTATATGTCTCTCCAGTAAGATAAGCAGATGTTCTATCAGCGAATCACACATAATGTCATGGCCAAATTCTTTCTCATGCATTTCATAGCGTAATTCCAAAAGCATATTTATGATTTTTTTCCGCATTGCCGGATCTTCCCGGAGCAGATATCCTTTCTTCTCTGCCGAAACAAAACACTGGTTCAGATTAGTTTTCCTGCTTGAAATGCGGTTCAGATACCATGGATTCAGCCAAAGGATCACTCTGTCTGCTTCCCTCTCTGAAATCATTTCCTGATGTTCTGTCATAGGAGGAAGCAGCACAATATCTTCTTTCTCTAATTCGATTTTTTTGCCATCGACTGTAAACGTTATGTTTCCGTCTAATGCACAGTAGATTTCAAAAAAATCATGCAGTTCCACTCCTGCATTTTGTATCGCTGTGGTACAAAAACGATGCACTTCCATGCTGGAACTGGTCATGGATTGATACCCTAAGTATTCATCATATAGTTCATTATTTTTCATCTCTGTATATTATTATAACGCCTTCTTTTCTGTTTAACGTAATCTCAATGACACCTTTTTCGCGTTCTATAAATTCTGCCTTTTTACCATCTATTTCAACATCATAGTGATATAGCGAATTCATGACAATCAGAAGCACGCCTGTATGTGTTCCTGTGGTACTGTATACAATTTCTGCATGATCCACATCCTCAGAAATTTCTTTCTTTTCAATCCAGGTATCATATCCGGTTGTTAAAGTTCCTCTCTTGTAGTACGCATTATACCATATAGAAATTGGAGTAGAAAGTCCGCTAAACTGGTGAAACCAGCCGCCACGTTCCGTTTCAATCTGTATCATTTCAAATGTATTATAACTGAATTCAATCTCCTGCTTCCAGGAATTCAGTCCTCTGTGTGCAATATCAAATGCAAATTGTCCCTCACCTATATCAAGCATTGCTTTCCATAAGAAATACTGATACGGACACCAGACACTTCCGTTCCAATAGCCGTTATCGTAATAATAGCTGGCAGACATATCAACCGTAGAAATTCCAACCGGGGACCACAGTTCCTCTGCAGATTTCAGGTGCTTTAACAACTGTTTTTCCTGCTCTTTTGAGCAAATTCCTGCGATCAACGGCGTAACACCATCTACTCCCTTGTTATAATTTTCTCCTGCCTCAGTCCGCAAAATATGGACTCCCTCCTGCCCCTGCACAGCATAGCCAAAAAGCTGGGATGTGTTAGGCCCGACAGAGAAGAGTCAAAATATCCGCTCTCTTCATCCCATGCATATGCCAGCAATGCGTTCTTTACACGTTCCATATCCCGCTCAAATTCCGGCAGATTCTCCTCATATCCAAATGCCATTGAAATCTGTTTCATAAATTTTGCAATACGGATAAAATGTACATTACTGCAGACCGGTGATACTACCTGTTCCATATTCTTTCGATGTAACCCCACCTGCGGCGGATAATCGTCCATTCCACTTGCATTGTAAAAATAGTCATATACCGTCAGAAGACCATTTCCAAGTCTTGACATTGTGGATCCTTCCGTCCTGCCAGCCATATAACGATAGTAACGTAAAAACATCGGATAGTATTTCTTCAAATTTTCCCGTTCTTTTGCATCCGCCCGATTTAATATCTCGTAATACAAATAAAACTGTGTTGGGACAAGTGAACCATGTGCCACAAATGCGAAATCTGTATTATCTGGTTCGGATAAGTAAGTGTCCATTACATATTCTGCAAGTTTTGAGGAATAATCTAACATTCCAAGTCCAATAAATCCGGAATCCCACGTATACAGACTGTCCCATCTTTTTCCCGGTGTATAATGCGCAATGTATTCACCATGCCGCCTGATTGGATACACAATATTACTATATAATGCAGATTTCATCATCCGTCCTGTAAATTCAAATGGATTTCCCTCTTCATTGGCACAATTTTCTTTTTTTACAATGCTTCTGCATTGTTTCCAGAAAATTTCTAATTCAGCTTTTGAATAATTACGTTCTTTTGTACTGATGTATGCATATTCCGTTCTGACACTTTTTCCGGGAACAAATAACGCTTCTGCAACATTAATATGATAAAAGCCTTCATCCGAATGTTTATCCTGAAATGCACCCGAAAAACTTCTCGTCAGATTATCATAAGTAGCATCTGAATTTGCAAGGCGTGATACTAATGCATCCTCAATACAGCCCGAATACAATTTTCTGCTTCTGACACGCTTGCTTAAAATGCTAAGATATATTGGATTTTCCTTATAGTTGTACTGATATTTTATATGATCATTCTCGTACTCAACTTTTGGGATTACATTACGAGCCTCTTCTGTTATTCCGACTTCCTTTTTGTCTGATTTTTCACAAACACATAAAAAATCAAGCATTATTCCATTACTCTGTTCGCTGAAAGCTTCCATTTTAAAGATGAACTCTTTATCTGAAATTTTTCCGATTGGAACATAGCAGATTCCACTCTCTTTTGTTGCCGCAAAATGGATTGTTCCAACATTGCTTTGAAAAATTACATCTCCCTCATCCTGCAATGTACGATATCTTATCGCTAACACTGCGTCCTGATACGATTCCTTTAATTTTACCTGATAAGAAACTTTATCGCCCTGATTGCCGCCAAACGCTTTCAATCCAAGATAACGCATAAAGAGTGCATAGTAGGACATTCCCAATCCATTGTCATCCGTAAATCCATCGACCGGGATCTCTCCCTTTTTCATGGCATCCAGATTCAGGTGTTCCCATGGAACTGCTTTTCCAAACTCCAAATTTTCATAATCGACAGCATTCCACGCATCACTTTTTTCCGGTACTTTTTTCGTGTATACTCTGCTTTTCGGATATTCCTCTGCGGCAAAATAATTGATAAGGCAATTCTGGTTTTTATCCGTATTATTATGGAAGGAAACCCGGATTCCCCAGGTTTCCTCCTCAATCTCAAAGAAATCTACGTCTGCATATAACTGATCTTTCCAAAGAAGCTCATAGCGGTATCTATAATATTTTCCATTACTATCACAATCCCACGGATGATACTCAGATGGGATTGTAACGTTTGGAGCCGGTACATTGCTGTTCGCATAGGTCGGATGGATCACCAAATCAAATCTTGCTCCTGGAACAGCACTCTCCTTCATAATTCTTGAAATACCCATATACTTTTTCGAATATGGTCCCCACAATGGGATTATATTTTTATTTTCGTCTCTCACAATTATGCTTTTACAGCATTTTTCTGCTGTGTTTCAGCAATGCTGTCCTCAATCTCCTTCATTTTTTCACCAGTCAATGGATAGAACTTCATTGCAATAATAGAAGCAATCCATCCCAAAATCGGCATGCCACAGAATAATAAAATTGTGATCATCAGAATTTCAGGTGTGCTTGCATCTCCCACCTGTGGCACTGAATTTTTATATCCTATGACAGCTACAAATGCTCCAACAACTGTAGTTGCAAATGATGAAATAAGTTTATCAATAAAGGAGTATACGGTTGCAATTAGTCCCGGCACATAATGTCCACTTCTATACACTTCATAATCGGTGCAGTCTGCCATCATTGGAATCATCATATTACTTCCGATATTACGAATTCCATTCAATGCAATAATAAGAACTACAAATGCAATATTCATAAATCCAAAGGACTTCAGATCAATCTTGGTTGGATCACCAAAAATCAGAAGCAGTGTAATTGCGAGCTGAACAGCAATACATCCATATACAGTCGCTACATACGTCTTTTTCTGTCCGGAATGTCTTGCTCCCATAATACCTATTACAAGTAAAATAATGTTTGGAATCATTGTGATAGCAGACAATCTTCCCATTACTGCATAGTCACCAATAATAATTCCATAAAGCATAACACCTACGATAGAATTTCCTGCAATACTTGTTGCGAGTTTATCTGTAGACTCGGAAATAACTAACATCTGAAGTGCTCTGTTGTGTTTTAATACTTCCCAATAAGTTTTGAAGCTGACTTTTTCTTCTTTATTTTTTACCATGCTGTTGTAGTATTCCGGTTTATCTTTTGGAGCAATGGCAATCAGTGAGCAGATCATTAATACAAAAGCAATTGCAATTACCCAGACAATGATCTCACTGAAGAATTCAAGTGTCATTCCGCCATATTTCGGAACAAGGTAATTGGAAACAAGCATTGTAATTCCGGTCTGTAAGAACAGCATAAAAAAGCCTGTAAAGAAACCGTAAATCGGTCTCTGTTTTGGATCGTTTGTAAGTAAAGTCTGTGCAGAAGTTGTGACTGTTCCCTGAACGGTATAACCAATAATGTAAAGTGCATACACAACAATAAAATATGGGATCCGGAGTGTTTCCGGAACTAAATGTGTAGTCTTATATAATAAGATCATGCTTAATGCAAGAAGCGCATTACCGACAACAAGGAACGGGCGGAATTTTCCAAAACGTCCATTGGAATGATCGATCAGCCATCCAATGATCGGATCTGTAAATCCATCAAAAATTCGCATAGAAGTTGCCAGTGTAGATACAAATACTACAGACATTCCTAAAATTCCATTTGCATAGTAAGATACATACATCATTAAAAACAGATACATATTTGTTGACATCATATTTAATGCAAACAATGCGATCTGCCATGTTTTCGCACGGTTATATTTCGTTGCTTCGTTCATTGTAATTCCTCCTAAAAACATTGTTTAACATTTTCAAATCATGATTTTAAGTGGATTTTAGCATTGAACTTTTTCAGTGTACATTGCATATATTTTCTATAACATTGCGATTATTGCTTTGGCTCTCCAAGAATTTACTCCACCTGCACCTGACACATTCTCATTGTAGCCAATGCTGCTTCATGGCTTTCCGGTGTGACACCTGCGCAGCAGGAAGCAATGACTTTGACCGGGATCTCCGGCAGATATGCCTTAATTAAAATTGCATTGGAGACAACACAGATGTCGGTGCAAAGTCCGACCAATGTAACGGTGATATCTTCTTTCTCTGCGATTTTTGTAATCTCTTCCGCAAGAATTTTTGAACCGAACGTCGGCTTGTCGATCACTACTGCGTCTTTTAATGCAGTTTTCACTTTCTCATTGATCTGCCAGCCGTCTGTTCCCTTCACACAGTGTACAACCGGAAGATTTTTTCCTTCCTGAGTCTCTAAATAATTTTCCGGGTGTGTATCCCTTGTTGCAAAAATGTCTTTGGTGTCATACTTTGCAATCTCTGCGATTACGTTATCCACGATAGCCACTGCCTCTTTTGTTCCGAGTGAGCCATCGATAAAATCATTCTGCATATCTACCACTACTAATAAATTTCTCATTATGTAAACCTCCAATTTTCCTTTTTAATTATAAAATATCCAAAATATTTTTTACTCCATGACACTAATTGTATCAAATATCCTTTTTCTTATAATTGCACTTCTTCCTAATCTTTCAATGAAAAATACAAGTTCTTATACCCAAGCTGCTGGCACAGTTTTGTCAGATACGGCTGGTCAATCCTTGCCTGCTCCAAAACATCCTTCTGTGCAAACACTTCCTCTTTTGTGCCATCTGCGAGCACTTTTCCGTGCGCCATAACGATCACACGCTCGAAACTCTCTGCCACAAAATCCATATCGTGTAAAATCGCAATAACCGTTTTTCCCTGACTGCTCAGATCCCGGATCATTTTCTGAATGATCTTTCTGCCCTTCCAGTCCTGCGCGATCGTCGGTTCATCCAGAATGAGCACTTTTGTATCCATCGCAAGAACGGAAGCGATCGCAACCAGTTTCCGCTCTGACAATTCCAGATCATAAGGATTTTCGTCTGCAAGCTGTTCCAGCCCGACCAGCTTTAATGCTGCAACAGCTTTTTCCTTTGCCTGTTCTTTTGTCATTCCGATATTCTGCGGTCCGAACATGACTTCATCGATCACATGATATTTGAAAATCTGGTCGTCCGGATTCTGGAATACGTAACCAATCTCCCCTGCCAACATCGCAACGGTCTTTTCTGCCATGTCGCTTCCACCGTAATAGATGCTGCCGCCCACCGGCTTTAACAGACCTTTTAACAGCTTTACAAGTGTCGTTTTTCCTGCGCCGTTCTGACCGATGACCGCAGTTGGTCTGTGGTCAATTGTAAGGTTTATGTCCTGCAGAACCGGAACATTTTCGAGATATTGGAATTTCAGATGTTCGATGTCAAAAACACTTTTCTTACAACTTATAGTCTGTTTCATGCTTTCATCTGTAGTTACAGAATCTTCCATCTGCCCGCTCTTATTTTTCATATCTTTATTATTGTCTAATAAAACTTTTTCCGGGCAGAACGCTTCCTCCCCCGGAAACAAATCTTTTAACGCCAACGCATCCTTAAGCGAAGCCGGATAACATCCATTCTCTTTCTTCACGCCAAAAGCCTGACAGATTCTTGTATAGGCAGGTGGATTCACCCCATAGCTCTGCAGATCCGCTCTGGAAAAAATCTGTTCCGGCGTATCGAATACGATCTGCTTTCCCTGATGCAGCAGCAAAATCTTATCACAGTATTCTGCCAGTTTTTCCAGCTTCTGCTCCACCATAATGATCGTGATCCCTGATTTTGCGAGCTTATCGACCGCCGCAAAAACTTCCTCGCTTCCCGCCGGATCAAGCTGTGAGGTAGGTTCGTCTAACACGATCACTTCCGGTTTCATCGCAAGGATACCTGCCAGCGCCACCCTCTGCATCTGACCGCCGGACAGATCAAACGGATTTCTGTCCCGGTAAGCTGCAATATCCAGCAGTTCCATCACTTCATCCACACGGCTTATCATCTCTTCTTTTGGCACGCCGAAGTTCTGCAGACCAAATGCAATTTCCTCAAAAACAGTTTCCTTTGCACCGGAGAGCTGGTTAAACGGATTTTGGAATACCAGTCCTACCTTCTGACACAGCTTCGATACAGTCGTTTTTGCCACCTCAGTGTCCTCGATCAGAACTTTTCCTCCATAAGCTCCTTTGAAAAATCCCGGAATAAGACCGTTGAACGCCTGACAGAGCGTACTTTTTCCGGCTCCGTTCTCTCCAACGATCCCGATAAAAGAACCTTTTTCTATTTCAAAATCCAGCCCATCCAACGCAAGCTTTGTTGTATTTGGATAGCGGTATTTTAAATTTTCAACCTTTATATATGCCATAATTCTTCCTTTTTCCATATATCATTTTTTCCAGCTTTAACAATACACATTTTCAGTTTTGCAGCATGACGATTTACAGCACAATCCTCACCACTATAGCCCCTGCAATCACCACAGCCATCACCAGACATAACATGCGGTCGGAAGTTTTCATTTTCCCTTCCCTGAGATAGGTCTTTTTCTGCCCAGCCTCAAAGCCCCGGATTTCCAGTGCGATCGCACGCTCTCTTGTGTTGATGAGCGAGCTCATGACAACCGGCGAAATTAACGGTAGAAAAGATTTTGCCCTGGTGATCAGATTTCCCTCCGTCTCAAGCCCACGGCTCCGCTGTGCATCCATGATCGTGTTCATCGTGCCGCTCATCTGCGGTACGATCTGAAAAACAGAACTGATGACATATCCGATCTTCGGCGAAAATCCTGCCTGCTCCAGATCCTCTACCAGCTCTGCCGGCTTAGTTGTGAGTACAAACACCGCAAATGCCAGCAGCATATTCAAGACGTTACAGCTGATGCGAAGCGCATACATCATTCCTTCCCGATAGAACTTTAACGGTCCTAACTGAAACATTAAGTTTGCATTTTCATGATTAAATAAACCATGGATCAAAAATATGGTGATCAGAATTGTAAATGAAAAAGCAATCAGTGGAAAAACCTTTTTCATGATTTTTCCACTGATAAGCATTACAAGACTGATTCCAATGAATATAGCGAATGCCCATAACTTCCCTGCGATCAGCGATGCAGCGACCGCTGTCAGGATATAACACAGTTTCGTAAACGGATGCATTCTGGTCAAATAGGTATCTTTATCCACATAAAGGCTGATACTTTTCATCTAAATCACTCCATCAGAATATGTTTTCACTTCTTAGTCTAAGCTCTCCACACTGTCGTTCACATCATAAAGAGCAGTAAGTTTTTTCGGAAGTCCTTTTAAAATCGCAAACACGATCAATACCGTAATGATCTTATCCGGAACATCCACAACGACTTCATCTAAGAAAGAACCTAATACAACCGGGAGATTTGCTGCCTGTGTTGCTGCGAATACTGCATCGCCCCAGACATTTCCTGTTGTACCGCCCCAGAAAATAACGTTTAACGGAGTGGAAATCAATACTGCTGCAAGACCGCCGGCTAAAGAAGTCAGTAACGCACCGTTTACTTTTTCCATTTTGCCGAGACGTGCCATAATACCAACGACAAGACCGATGCCAAGACTTGTGAGGGCATACACTAATGTAATGGAATCACCGGTTGTAAAACCATAGATCAGGTTGTTGGCTGCTCCACAGATCGCACCAATGATCGGTCCGCCGAGTGCGCCACCGATACAGGTTCCGATGGAATCTAACCATAACGGCAGTTTTAATACGGAAGCAAATAATTTTCCGAGGTAATTGATACCGATACATGCCGGGATCAATACCAGACTTGCTGTGTTTAATTTTGTTTTAAAAATGTTCTTCATAACGTTGTCCTCCTCATTTTCCGGAGCACCTGTACAGTGCCTCCAATGCTACATGAATCTCATTTTTTTCTCCCTGTACGGTTGCATTCACTCCATCCGTATAGTTGTTAATGTTATCTTCAAGGTTATCCTCGTATTCCACCACCGTATTTAAGATAGAGGCTGTCTTCACACCCCGGAGTTTTCCGATTACAAACAGCGCCGCTGTCTCCATATCACAGCCAAGCACGCCTCTGCCGGACCACAGTGCGTCGATTTCATCCTCTCTGTCCGTGTAAAAACTGTCATGACTCCGTGCCATTCCGACATGCGCCGGAATCTGCTCCTCCTCTGCCACCTCTACACAGGCATTCATCAGTTCAAAATCCGGGATTGCCGGATAAATGGAATCTATGTACGTTCTGGAAGTTCCTTCATCTCTCACCGCACCCTGCACTAAGATCAGATCCCCTAATCTGATCTCTTTTTGCAATGCACCGCAGCTTCCGATACGGATTGCGTGCGTCACGCCGATACGCGCGAGCTCTTCCACCGCAATTCCGGTCGAAGGACCGCCGATCCCCGTAGAAACTGCAAGCACGCGGATTCCCCTGTAAGTTCCTGCAATGCTTTTATATTCCCTGTTAAATTCTAACTCCTCCACGTCCTCTAACTGTTCAGCGATCCGCTCCACCCTTGCCGGGTCTCCAGGAAGGATCGCATACGGAATGCCGAGGTCATCGCGCAGTTTTAAGTGAGGCATTACTTCCATTCCATCATCCACTCTTTTCTCAGATTTTTCTGCCTTATCACGACAAAATTTCTCATTACCATGGTTTTAAGATTCTTGTTTAAAGTATCACTTTACAACTGTCTTGTCAACTGTAAAGTCATGTATGCACTGACACAGTTACAGATAACTTTCCTTCCGGTTGACAGCTTTTCTCAAATAATTTCCAAGATTTGTCATGCACATGAGCGTGGCTGTAAGGAAAAGACCCGGTATGAGGATGATCCACCATGACTTTGTCATCAGTGCTTTGTCTGCATTTGAAAGCATGCTTCCCCACGAAATCTGCTCTAACGGCAACCCGATTCCCATGAAGCTTAAGGTTGACTCTGCAATGATCGCGCTTCTGATATTCATGACAACCATAAACATGATCGATGAAGCAAAATTGGGAGTCAGGTGTTTCCACAAGACATGCCGGAAGCTTCCCCCCATACATCTTGCTGCAATGACATACCCGCTGTTTCGGATCTGTTTTACTTCCGTGCGTACCACTTTGGCGATACTTGGCCAGCTCGTGATCCCGATAATAAACGAAATACTGAAAATGCTGGCTTTTCCTAAGACTGCCTGCAATAAAATGACCAGCAGCAGATTCGGGATGCTTAAGAAAATCTCTGTAAAGCGCATTAGCAGTGAATCCACCCATTCCGGTGCACATCCGCTGACTGCGCCGAAGAGAACGGCAATCACAGTGGAAATCAGCGTAGAAAGCAGACCGATCGCCAGCGATATTCTGCCGCCGTACCAGATCATCGAGAAAATATCTCTTCCCATCGTATCGGTTCCAAACAGAAATTCCCGGCACGGCATGACGGAACAGTTTTTCAGATCCATATACGAGGGATCCTTGCCCACAGAAAAGACAGCCCAGCACAAGAAGACCCAGAAAAAGCTCTGCTGCCACCGGCCGGTCCTGATACCATTTTTTCTTTTTTTCTGCTTCTGTTTTTTCTGCAGGCCTCTCTCCTGCAAATTGAAATAATTGTGTTTTTTCTGTCACAGCATCATTACCTCCGATGTTTCTGCGGCTTCTTTCTCCCGCATCCGCGGATCAATTCTCTCGTTGATGATCTGTGCCGCCATAT
>OGGJ01002625.1_pt1 | contig 12333 bp, 8 predicted proteins | sample 1571071 | NCBI WGS metagenome assembly OGGJ01 (sample SAMEA2581954, study PRJEB24529) | metagenome | biome: Human gut stool | place: China | collected 2011
AAAAACCGGGAAATGTTGCAGCATCTCCCGGCAGAAGTCAGCACCGAATTATCCTTAAATTATTTAGTACTAACATTAAAACATCACAAATGTATGGAAAATAAAATATTTCGAGTCATGAAGTTAGCCTTAACAACACTATTTATTTTTACTACCGGATTATTAGCTTCTGTTCGCTCACAAAATATGCGTATAGACTTTATACTAAATAACGCTAAAACGTACAATATTCTGGAGGAGATTGAAAAACAGACAGACTATCTTTTCATTTACAACGTTGAAGAAGTGGATCTTGAACGAAGAATCTCAATTACAGCCTCCAACCAAACTGTAACGGAGATTTTGTCCAATATCTTCAAGAATACAGACACGATCTATAAGATAGAAGGGAAGAACATCTTTCTGATGAGAAAAGAGGTAAATAGAGATTCATCTCCCCAACAAAGTAAAAAAGGAATTACAGGAACTGTAATTGATAAAAATGGAGAACCTATCATAGGAGCCAACGTTCTCATAAAAGGGACCTCTATCGGAACCATTACAGACTTTAATGGAAAATATACACTGGAAGTTCCAGAAAACGCTATTATCCAAATTTCATACATCGGGTATTTGAGTCAAGATATCAATGTAAACGGCAAGAAAGAAATAACTGTTCGTTTAGCGGAAGATACACAAAGTTTAGATGAAGTAGTCGTTGTTGGCTATGGTACTCAAAAAAAAGGAGAAGTCGCAAGTGCAATCTCTTCTATCAAATCCGAAAATTTCATCAAAACACCGTCTACCGACCCAGCCCAACTTATTAAAGGACAAGTACCGGGTTTAAGCATCATCACACCAGACGCAAATCCAACATCTACATCCGAAATTTCTCTTAGGGGAATCACAACCCTAAAAGCCAGCGCAAGCCCACTCGTTTTGATTGATGGTATTCCAGGAGACTTAAATTCAGTTTCACCTGATGACATTCAACAAATAGACGTATTAAAAGACGGCTCTGCCGCAGCGATCTACGGAACACGTGGAACAAATGGCGTAATTCTGATCACGACTAAAAACACCTTAGGAGAAATGCCAACAGAGGTGGACGTGAACGCATATATATCCACACAACAAATAATAAAAAGACTGCCTTTTATGAATGCGGACGAATACCGTCAACGAGTTAAAGAAGGAGTAGCCGGGGCTCAAGACGATGGTGCTACAACCGACTGGCTAGACCAAGTAACCCGTACCCCATTTACTCAAATTTACAACATCAGCTTACGAGGTGGTAGTCGTACAACAAATTATGTAGCTAGTTTTGAATATAGGGGGTTAAATGGATTAATCAAGCGAACCAACAACCAGATGTATTATCCCCGTATTGAAATTACACATCGTATGTTCAACAATAAATTAAAATTAAACGCTAGTTTAAGCGGATATAAGCAAAGTTATTTCTCTGGCTCGGATGGAGGAAGTTATAACAGCGAGGTTTACAGGAATGCTCTGATATACAATCCAACAACACCTGTCTATAATGCAGAGGGAAAATATTCGGAAAGTACCAAAAACGAATATTACAATCCTGTCGCTATGCTAAATGAGGTTGAAGGAGAAAATCAAGCTACAAATTTGAGGATGTTTGGAAATATCACTTACACTCCAATAGAAGGCTTGGACATTAAATATCTCGTTTCTTCCAACACTTATAATCAAACACGAGGTTATTACGAGACGCAAAACCATAAATCTACATGGAGAGATGGGAAAAATGGTTACGCATCTCGCGGAACAACACGAAAAGCGCAAGATCTATCAGAGCTAACAGTTCAATGGAGGAAAACACTACTAGAAGACCATTCATTCACGCTATTGGCCGGTTATAGTTGGCAAAAGGATACATATCAAAATTATTATATGCAAAACTATGATTTTCCATCTGACGATTACACATACAATAATATGGAAACCGGACAAGCCTTAAAAGATGGCAAAGCCACGGAATTCTCAGAAGCAAACGAAAGTAGGCTGATTGGTTATTTCGGCCGTTTAAACTACAGTTACAAGGGTAAATACATGCTAGCTGCCAGTATTCGTTACGAAGGATCCACCAAATTTGGCGCAGATCATAAATGGGGAAATTTCCCCTCCGTATCCGGTGCATGGAATATTAAAGGCGAGAATTTCCTAAAAGATATAGAAGAACTATCCACCTTAAAATTACGTGCAGGTTTCGGTATAACCGGTACAGTTCCCGATGATCCCTATATGTCCTTAAACACATTGGATTTCGGCACATATGTATATTACAATGGGTTATATATAAAAACCATCCGCCCAGATTCTAACGCTAATCCAGATTTAAGATGGGAGAAAAAGAAAGAGGTTAACATTGGTATAGATTTCGGATTTCTGGATGATCGTATCAGCGGTAATATTGACTATTATAATCGTAAAACAGAGGATCTGCTATGGGATTATACCGTACCATCTCCACCTTATCTCTATTCTAGTATGGTGGCGAACGCAGGTTCTATGAGAAATTCAGGTATCGAGGTTGGTATAACCGCAATACCCATACAAACCAAAGATTTTCAATGGACAACCTCGACCAACTACTCAACAAATAAAAACAAGCTATTATCACTATCTAATGATCAGTTTATATCTAGTGGTTACTCAGATAAAGGTTCCACCGGAGAACCATTACAAACCACTACACATCGCATTCAAGAAGGTGAACCAATAGGTAATTTTTGGGGATACAAAACAATTGATATTGACGATAATGGACATTGGATCATAGAGGGAGCAGATGGTAACCCTAAACCAATCTCCGAGCAACAACCAACAGATAAACAGGTCATCGGAAACGGCTTACCTAAGCACTACCTTAATTGGAACAATTCTATCAGTTGGAAAGGTTTCGATTTTTCAGTAACTATGCGTGGAGCTTTCGGATTTGATATCTTGAATATGCCACGCTTACAATATGGGGCTCCTGTCATGCTAGCAAGAGGTAATGTACTAAACGAGGCATTCGACACAAAATTTGGCAACTCTCCTTTGGCGATAGATCAGGAACTTCAATATGTAAGCTACTACATCGAAAAAGGCAACTACTGGAAAATAGATAATATAACCCTCGGTTATACATTCAATTTCAATACATGGATTAAACGGTTAAGGATATATGGGACAGTCTCTAACTTAGCCACCATCACTGGATATTCAGGAATCGATCCTGAGGTCAGTTTAAGTGGTTTGACTCCTGGCGTAGATAACAAAAACCGTTACCCGTCTACCCGAACTTACACATTTGGTGTTTCTATTAAATTTTAAATCGCAATAAATCATGAATACTTATATAAAAATTCTATTAGGCACTTGCTGCTCTTTTAGCATACTTTCTTGCAGCAACAATCTGGATGAGACCGTATATTCGAAAGTAACAGAACAAACATACAATTATACAGTAGATGATTTCACTCCTTCTATAGCGAGTGTATATAGTTATTTACGTAGCCAATCAGATCATTGGGGATACTTTTGCGCACAAGAAGTAAGCGCAGACGCAATCGTTATGCCACCTAATGCCTCTGGTTGGGATGATGGTGGCGCATACCGCCGTATGCATTATCAAACCTGGAATTCAGAGCAAGACCATGTGAAAAATATATGGTCATGGTTCTATCAAGGGGCTTTACTATGTAACAAAATTATCGAACAAATTGAAACAGGGGTAATACCCACACCCTCCGACACAGAAAAAACACAAGGATTAGCAGAGCTTCGGGCTATGCGAGCTTACTACTATTGGCAAATATGTGACAATTTCGGGGACGCTCCTCTTGTAACAACAACTGCGATGGATTTACCTGCCAAAAATACACGCAGAGAAATTTTCGACTTTGTAGAAAACGAACTTATAGAGGTAATACCTAATTTAAGCGAAGAAGTAGGAGGCAATTATTACGGGCGAATGACGAAATGGGCAGCCAAAGCTCTATTAGCCAACTTATATCTAAACGCACAAGTTTACATAAACGAAGCACGCTGGAATGACTGTATAACCCAATGTGATGATATTATAAACAGCGGGAAATTCACTTTAGCTGAAAATTACAAAGATCTTTTTAGGGCCCTGGGTGTCGAAAGCTGTAAAGAAATCATTTTTACAATCCCTTACGACGAGAATTTCGCTACGGGAAACAGTATATTTATGTTTTCTTGGCACGGTGAACTAAAAAAGAAATACAATACGATTGATACACCTTGGGGATGTGGATCTGCCATGGGAGTTACTCAATTCATAGACACTTACAATGAAAAAGATTCACGTTTAGCCGATACTTGGCTTATGGGGCAACAATTGGCCGCTGATGGTACTCCTTTATACGGAACTTATGATAAAATGGGAGAACCCCTGATCTACACGAAGGATATTCCTAGCGGAAATTATACCAGTGAGTTGGAAGGCTACAGAATGAATAAATTTGAGGTCGCTGAAAATTCATATTCCAGTTCAAACACAGACATTCCTGTATTCAGATATGCGGAAATTATGATGATGAAAGCCGAATGCTTGTTACGTACAGGAAAATCCGGGGCTGGTACTTTGGTTACTCAAGTGCGCCAAAGGGCGTTTAAAGATAATCCTGAATTAGCGACAGTAACAGACTCCCAATTAGCGGGAAATACTTGCTATCAATATGGTTATGTGGAAGATTATAAAATCGTAGATAGAGGAAACACTGATCCAATCCAATTCGGAAGGATGTATGATGAGCTGGGTTGGGAATTTGCTTGGGAAATGCATCGCCGCAGAGATGCCATTCGTTTTGGTATATATACGACAAAGAGCTGGTTATCTCACAAGCCTGAGGGGGATTATCGTTCAGTATTCCCTATTCCGGAAACAGTATTGACCTCAAATCCAAACCTAGAGCAGAATCCTAATTATTTATAAACAAACATAATGTCCAACCTAGGTGCCCTTCTTTTAGAAGGACACCTACAATAAAACCATTATATGAGCAGGAGTCATACACACATTTTCTATTTACTTATTGGACTTTGTTTTTCTGTAAATATTCAAGGGCAGATTTTAGATCGTCATTTATCTGATTTATATGCGGATAAATTCAACCAGCAAGATAAGGAAATATACATACAGTCCATATCGAACAAACAAGCTAAAGATTTTCTCGCCGAAAACATTCCTTTTTTCGAATGTCCCGATAAAGATATCGAAGAGATTTATTATTTCCGATGGTGGACTTATAGAAAACATATAAAAGAAACACCAGAGGGATTTATAATAACAGAATTTCTGCCTGATGTCTCTTGGGCTGGGAAATATAACGGAATTTGTTGTCCAGCTTGGTTTCATTTCAGGGAAGGGAGATGGCTACATGAACAGCGTTACTTGAATGATTACGCCTATTACTGGTTAAGGGGTGGAGGTGATGTTCGATCCTATAGTTTTCCTATAGCGAATGCAATCTACCAATATTTTTTAGTCACAGGGAACGACTCTATATTAAAAGAGTCATATCCTGAACTGGTCTCTAACTTCAACGGATGGGAAAAAGAGAAATTTAATTCCGAAACCGGCCTTTTCTGGCAAACAGACAACCGTGACGGCATGGAAATTTCTATCGGAGGAAATGGCTATAGGGCTACCATTAACTCATATATGGCAGCAGAAGCAAATACTCTTTCTTGGGTCGCTCAGAAAAAGAATGATCCTCAAGGTTCCTATTTTCACGAGAAAGCAGAGGCTATCCGTAACAAAATGTTTGATTTACTATGGGACGAACAGGCTTCTTTTATAAAAGTACTGCCTATGGATAGCAAAGCAATATTACGCGATGTCAGGGAATTGCATGGTTACACGCCTTGGAGTTTTGATCTAGCAAATCATTCTTATGCTATCGCATGGAAATTTCTAATGGACAAAAACCATTTTTTTGCTCCATATGGTCCTACAACCGCAGAACAATGTCATCCCAAATTCAAAGTTGTCTATGAAGGGCACGAATGCCAATGGAATGGTCCGTCTTGGCCTTTCGCCACAGCCATGACATTGACAGGGTTAGCGAATTTACTGAACGATCAAGAACAAAACTATATATCCAAAGACGATTTTTGGACATTACTGAAAATATATACAAAAAGCCAACATCTCACACTCGATAATGGTAATGTCATTCCTTGGATCGACGAGAACCTAAATCCTTTTACGGGAGATTGGATATCCAGAACCATGTTGAAAAATCACCAACCTAAAGAGAGAGGCAGAAACTACAACCACTCCTCTTTTTGTGATTTAGTCATAAGTGGGCTGGTAGGAATTCGTCCGCAAAGCGAAGACGTTCTTATCGTCAATCCTTTGATACCAGAAGATAAATGGGACTATTTTTGCCTAGATCATATAATGTATCATCATAAAAAAATATGTATTCTATATGATAAAACAGGAAAAAAATATAGTAACGGGAAAGGATTCTTTATCTTCGTCGACGGAAAAAGAGTAGCATCAGCAGATGCTTTGACAAAAATGGTTTGTAAACTTTAAACTTTTTATTATAAATCAGACCTACTAACATCAATAGGTCTGATTTATAAAAGCATTGATTAGATTATAACTTTAAATCTCAAAAAAATGAAACAGTTCGTATTATTATCTTTGACATGTCTAACATTATGGGGATGTAAACAAGCTCCCCATAAAGAAGCTCCTTTCAAAATGATTGACCAAGTGGACTTCTCACAAGTTCATATACAAGATAATTTCTGGTCTCCCAGGTTAAAGAAACATATATCGACCACTTTACCTGTTTGTATTGATCAGATCGAGAACCAGACAGGGCGCATCCGCAATTTTGAGAATGCGGCAAAAAGGGAAGGGGAACATTCCGGTATTTTCTTTGATGATTCTGATGTATACAAAGCGTTGGAAGGCATGGCATACAGTTTGATCAACAATCCAAATCCAGAGTTGGAGAAAAAAGCGGATGAATGGATCGATAAATTCGCCGCCGCCCAACTACCGGATGGATATATTAATACGTATTACACATTGACCGCCCCGGAAAAACGATGGACTAATATGGACAAGCATGAAATGTATTGTGCCGGACACATGATAGAGGCAGGAGTGGCCTATTATAAAGCTACCGGAAAACGAAAACTACTAGATGTTTGTATACGAATGACCGATCACATGATGAGTATCTTTGGACCGGGAAAACGAGATTGGGTTCCCGGACATGAGGAAATTGAGTTAGCCCTTGTCAAACTATATCAAACCACAGGAGAGCAAAAATACCTAGATTTCGCTGATTGGTTGATCGAGGAACGAGGACACGGGCATGGCTCGAAAGGTGGGGAAGGTGAATGGGATCCATTCTACTACCAAGATGACAAACCTGTACGTGAGATGAGTGATATCGCTGGTCATGCCGTTCGTTGCATGTACTTGTATTGTGGTATGGCGGATGTGGCAGCGTTAAAGCAAGATTCTGGATATATCGAATCTTTGAATCGGTTATGGGATGATGTCGTACTCCGAAATATGTACATTACCGGGGGGATCGGCTCCTCACGCCATAACGAAGGTTTCACAGAAGACTATGACCTGCCAAACCTAGATGCTTATTGTGAGACCTGCGCTTCGGTTGGAATGGTATTGTGGAATCAACGAATGAATCAATTTACTGGTGACTCCAAGTATATTGATGTCCTCGAACGATCCATGTACAATGGAGCTTTAGCCGGTATATCGCTGGAAGGGGATCGTTTTTTCTATGTTAATCCTTTGGAATCTAAAGGAGACCATCACCGTCAAGCATGGTATGGTTGCGCTTGTTGCCCAAGCCAAATATCTCGCTTCCTTCCATCTATCGGTAATTATATTTACGGAACCTCCAATGAGGCGATCTGGGTAAATCTGTACATAGGTAATTCTACTGAGATAAACACAGACAACACAAATGTCACGTTGAGACAAGAGACCAATTATCCTTGGGATGGAACTGTAAAACTAACTGTAACTCCTTCTAATCCGTTGAAAAAAGAGATACGTTTACGTATCCCTAGTTGGTGTGAACAATATACCTTATCGGTAAACGGGCAACTAGTAAAAGCTCCAACAGAGAAAGGATACGCCGTATTAAATAAAGAGTGGAAACAAGGAGACGTAATCTCCTTATCAATGGAGATGCCAGTCAAATTGATGACCGCAGACCCTAGAGTTAAGCAAAACATCGGTAAGCGTGCCATACAAAGAGGGCCTCTCGTATATTGCATGGAAGAGGTAGATAACCCTCAAGATTTTGATAACCTAAAAATCGCGGCGAACACCTCTTTTAATGCCCAGTTTAATCCGAAATTATTAAATGGGATTACAACCATAAAGGCCACTACGAATGAGTTGGCAATCACTTTGATCCCTTATTATACATGGGATAACCGGAAAGCGGGGAAAATGAAAGTATGGATTGATTATAACGAATGATATAAACTACTAATTTACTAACTTATGAAACTTCTTCCTAAAATATTAGCATTATCGCTCGCTATGGTCGTTACCACTTCCGTAGCGGCCAATCAGCTTGCTAATGAAAAAACAGCTATCTCTGTTAATTACAAAAACAACCGTTATCCGTTGCTACAGAAACCTTACATAGAATTACCGATCGGTTCTATCCGGCCTACCGGCTGGATGCAGGAGCAATTAGTACGGATGAAGAACGGCATGACTGGAAACTTGGATCAAGTATACGAGAAAGTCATGGGCCCTCGTAATGGTTGGCTAGGTGGTGATGGTGACGTATGGGAACGTGGCCCTTATTGGATAGACGGTCTTCTTCCACTAGCCTATATACTCAATGATCAAGCGCTTATCGATAAGGTAAAGCCATGGGTCGAATGGACCTTGGCTTCCCAAAAGCCCAACGGCTATTTCGGACCGGATACAGACCGGAGTTACGAACCGGGATTACAACGGGACAATTCCCGGGATTGGTGGCCTAAGATGGTGATGATGAAAGTAATGCAACAATATTACTCAGCCACAGGCGATACACGGGTCATTGATTTCTTTACTCGATATTTTAAATACCAATTAGCCGAGTTGCCTCAAAACCCACTAGGTAAATGGACCTTTTGGGGAGAGCAAAGAGGGGGTGATAATTTAATGGTCGTCTATTGGCTATATAATATCACAGGCGACAAGTTCTTATTGGATTTAGGAGAGTTGATTCACAAACAGACGTTTAACTGGACGGATATCTTCTTAAATCAAGATCATCTATCCCGCCAACTCAGTTTGCACTGTGTCAATCTGGCGCAAGGCTTCAAGGAACCGGTTGTTTATTATCAACAGAATCAAGATCCGAAACAGATATGCGCCGTTAAGAAAGCGGTAAAGGATATACATAATACGATCGGTCTCCCGACCGGGCTTTGGGGTGGCGACGAACTACTTCGTTTCGGTGAGCCGACTACCGGTTCCGAATTATGTACCGCCGTGGAGATGATGTTCTCATTGGAAGAGATGCTGGAAATTACAGGGGATGTTCAATGGGCCGATTATCTGGAGCGAGTGGCCTACAACGCATTGCCGACTCAAGTGACAGATGATTACTCTGCCCGTCAATATTATCAGCAAACCAACCAAGTAGCCGTTACTCGTGAGTGGCGTAATTTCTCCACGCCACACGATGATACGGATATCTTATTCGGAGAACTTACGGGTTATCCTTGTTGTACCTCAAACTTACATCAAGGCTGGCCTAAATTAGTTCAAAACCTTTGGTACGCTACGGCGGATAATGGTATAGCCGCTCTTGTATACGCACCTTCGAGTGTCAAAGCTAAGGTAGCCAACGGAGTGACCGTGCAAATCGAGGAAGAGACCGCTTATCCGTTTGACGAGACTCTGCATTTTAAATTCGCTTTCGAGGATAAAAAAATAAAGAGAGCCTTCTTCCCTTTCCATATTCGCATCCCAGCATGGTGTAATCAGCCGGTGATCAAACTGAACGGAGAGAATGTCGTCGTGGATGCATATCCCGGGGAGATCGCCCGTATCAACCGGGAATGGAAACAAGGTGATGTCCTAACCGTTGAACTCCCAATGCAAGTAGCGGCCAGCCGTTGGTACGGAGGCAGTGCGGTAATCGAACGGGGGCCATTGGTTTATGCCTTGAAGATGAACGAGAAATGGGAGAAGAAGACATTTGAAGGAGAGAAGGCGGCTCAATACGGTAACTGGTATTATCAAGTGACTTCAGATTCTCCTTGGAACTATGCGCTTACACATAAATCCTTGGAACCAGACCAAATCAACGACAACTTTGTCGTAGAGAAAACGAAAGTGACTACCGACTATCCTTGGAACATAGAGAATGCCCCGATTACAATCAAGGCGAAAGGCAAACGTCTTAATGGGTGGTCTTTATATAGAGGTTCCTCTGGTTCTATCTCGTATTTTACCCAGCAAGGCAATGATATGGGCGACGAAGAAAGCATCGAGTTAATCCCTTATGGCTGTACCACTTTACGTATAACTGAATTTCCGGTACGGTAAAAATAATGTACCAATATGCCAATGCTTATTCTACACAAATAGATCTGCATTGGCATATTGGCACATTCCCCCATTGGCACATTATTTCAATTCTTCTTCATCGTATAATCCTTCACCCCCAAGGAATCATACGCCTGCAAAAGCGCCTCGTCATTATCGGAGATCATTAACAACTTGTCGTTCTCCTTTAATTCCGTATTTCCTTTCGGGATGAAATAGCGGCCTTCCCGTTTCACCATTACCGCCAAGGTATGATCGGGTAAAGTCAGCTGCATCAATTTATTTCCATGGGATAATACCGCCGGGGTAATATCGATCTCGCTCATAGCGCTCTTGATCTCCTCGGGAAGCTCGATGCCAAACTCATCCTTTCGTTCCGGCTCATCCACCATATCCAGCCATTTAGCGGCTTGGGTAACCGTGGTTCCTTGAATCAGCAAAGAAAGAATCGTGATAAAAAATACGATATTAAAGAACATACCGGCATGCTCGATCCCGGCGATCATTTTCATCAATGTGGATTTACCTGCACCATTCTCACCGATCAGAACGTTTACCTTTCCCCTGAGCAGGTCAAAAGAAACGTCATCCAGGGCTTTTGTTCCAGGATAAATTTTGCTGATATGGTCCGCATGCAGAAACACATGCTCCGGACATGTATAACCCATAACCGTCCCTCCTATTTTGCTTCCAGTTCAACCGGAGTGATCAATATTTTTTCATTGTCATTTGCCGTGAAACAGCCTGTGAATGAAATGGTTTTGCCATCCAATGATGCCGGATCTGCTTTCTGTACCACTTCTTCATCAATCAATTTATTGATACTCTGAGAAACAGCTGCCCAATCCTGCTGGTTGGTGTAATCGCCAAACTTGATCACATCCAGCGAATCACGGATAGAAGATCCCTTATAAACAGAACCGATCTGGATAGAAATTTCTTCCGGTCCATCATAGCCATCCAGTTTAACATTCATATATCCTGCTTTCTTTTCCTGATTTACTTCTGTAACTGTGCCGGTTCCCTTTACAACATAATTAATCTCACCGCTGGTTCCCATAGAATATTTTCCATATTTATCAACCAGAGATTTTACATCTCCATTTGCTTCTGTAAGAAATTCTGCAAGATCCACTGCTTTTCCTTCAAGATCCGGGAGAGCTTTTGATTCCCAGATTCCTGCCACATCGTCACCTGCATTAAACTCTGTCTTTCCTGTATATTCCGCTTCCTGACCAATCTTTATTACTTTCACGCATCCAGTCATGGCTGTAGACATCATAACTGCTGCCAGTCCCACTGCTAACACTCGTTTTCTCATAACCGCGCTCCTTTAAACATTCCTTTACTGAAAGACAGGAAAGCAAGCCTCGCTTTCCTGTCCCCTTTTTACTAAATCAGACTTTTCATTCCAGCGGATTATTCTGCTGCTTCTTCTGTTGTTTCCTCTGTTGTCTCTTCTGTTGTCTCTGCATCAGCTGTGTCTGCTCCGTCCTCTGTATATACGAAGGTTTTCAGATTTGCGACATTGTCTTTTGTGATCGCAACACAGTCAACAAGCTGTTTCTCATCAAGTCCAGTGCTTCCATCTTTCAGGTAAGTATCTGCCTGCTCAACTGCCATCTGTGCCATCAGAGCAAACTGCTGAAGTGCTGTACCGGTTGCCTTGCCATCTCTGATCAGAGCAGCTGCTTCATCAGAGCCATCCACACCGATGATCGGAATGCTCAAGCCAGCTGCCTCACATGCTG
>OGGJ01002626.1_pt1 | contig 12330 bp, 11 predicted proteins | sample 1571071 | NCBI WGS metagenome assembly OGGJ01 (sample SAMEA2581954, study PRJEB24529) | metagenome | biome: Human gut stool | place: China | collected 2011
CTTCCACCAGCTCCTTGTCGCAGATATCGCCCTGCACGAACACATGGCGGGGGTCGCCCTCCACATCCTTCAGGTTCTCCAGATTGCCCGCGTAGGTCAGCTTATCCAGGTTGACCAGCAGGATCTCGGGGTACTTCTTGAGCATATAGTGGACAAAGTTGGAGCCGATAAAACCGGCGCAGCCGGTGATCAGATATTTTTTCATAGGTTTATTCTACCTCAATTTTCAGGTTTTGTCTTCTTGGGGAAGCTTTCCCCTTATTTCATCCCATTCTCGCCGTCCCAGTGGGCGAAGAAGCAGGCCAGGGCCTCTTTCCAGTCCCGCACATCGTTGCCCACGGTGCAGCGGAGCATCCGGTTGTCCAGTGCGCTCCACTTGGGGCGGTCGGCGCTTTCGGGATGCTTTGCCTTGTACTCCTCGCTGGTGCAGGGAGCCACAGAGGCATCCACACCAGACAGGCGGATGATCTCGGAAGCAAAATCGTACCAGGAGCAGATGCCCTCACCGGTGCAGTGATACAGGCCGTACTCATGGGTCACGCAGAGCTGCAGCAGCTCATGGGCCAGGTCAACCGCGTTGGTGGGGTTGCCGCACTGGTCGTTGACCACCTCCAGCTTGCCGAATTTCTTGCCGGCATTGACGATGGTCTTGACAAAGTTCTTGCCGTAGTAGCTGTACAGCCATGCCGTGCGCACGATGAAGTGGCGGTGGCAGAACTGCTCCACATACTTTTCGCCCATGAGCTTGGTGGAGCCGTAGGCGCTGATGGGGCCGGGGATGGTGGCTTCATCCTGCGGGATGCCGCCGTTCTCGCGGCCGGAGAACACATAGTCGGTGGACACATGCACCAGGCGGGCACCGGTCTTTTCGGCGGCCTGAGCCAGATTGCGGGGGCCCAGTGCGTTTGCCTTGAAGGCAGCGTCGTGGTTCACCTCGCAGCCGTCCACGTTGGTGTAGGCGGCGCAGTTGATGATGACATCCGGGCGCTGGCGGCGGATGAAGTCATCCACCATCTTATAGTTGGAGATGTCCAGCTCCGGCAGATCCACCGGGATCACGGTGGCGTTCATCAGCTTTTCGGGAATGGGGCCGATCTCGCTGCGGCCCTCCCGCAGCTGCTTGATGATCTCGGTGCCAAGCTGGCCCTTGCAGCCGGTGACGATGATTTTCATGGGTGATTCCCCTCCTGCATCAATATCTCAGTTTTCCATCGGCCACGTTCTTGAGGTGCTGGCCGTAGGGGCTCTTACCATAACGGGAAGCGCTCTCCAGCAGGGTCTCGCGGTCGATCCAGCCATACTTGAAGGCGATCTCTTCGGGGGCGCTGATCTTGATGCCCTGACGCTTCTCGACCATGCGGACAAAGTCAGCGGCATCCACCAGGCTCTCCATCGTGCCGGTATCCAGCCATGCAAAGCCGCGGCCCAGCAGCTGAACATCCAGCTCGTCCTTCTTCAGGTACATATCGTTCAGGGTCGTGATCTCCAGCTCACCGCGGGCAGAGGGCTTGACCTGCTTTGCCATCTGGACCACTTCCTTGTTGTAGAAGTACAGGCCGGTGATGGCGTAATTGCTCTTCGGGTGCTCGGGCTTTTCTTCCACGCTCAGCACCTTGCCGTTCTGGTCAAATTCCACGATGCCGAAACGCTCGGGGTCCTGCACATAGTAGCCGAACACGGTGCAGCGGCCCTTGGTCTCTGCATTGGCGGCGGCAGTCTTGAGGATCTTGGAGAAGCCGTTGCCGTAGAAGATGTTGTCGCCCAGGATCATGGCGCAGCAGTCGTCGCCGATGAACTCTTCGCCCAGAATAAAGGCCTGTGCCAGACCATCGGGAGAGGGCTGGACCTTATATTGCAGATGGATGCCGTACTGGCTGCCATCGCCCAGCAGCGCCTCGAAGCGGGGCGTGTCGGTGGGGGTCGAGATGATGAGGATGTCCTGGATGCCCGCCAGCATGAGGGTGGACAGAGGATAATAGATCATCGGCTTGTCGTAGACGGGCAGCAGCTGTTTGCTGGTGACCATCGTCAGCGGATAGAGCCGGGTGCCGGCACCGCCGGCCAGAATGATACCTTTCATTTTTGTGCACTCCTTATATTATGAAATAAAAAAGTTGTGCAGCTTGTACAAGGCCCGGCAGCGTATCCGCCGGGTCCTGTATGGATTCAAAGCGGAGCTGCGTCCGCTGTAAACAATGTTGGTGGTAATACGCCGCCAGCCGGGCTTCCCGCGCCACGCGCGCTGGCAGGATCTCGCTATGCACTACTGGCAGGCTTGCGATAGTATTACACCTTATTCTACTATCAAATCGAAAAAAAAGCAAGGAAAGAGCGCCCTCTGCAAAAATTTTTGCGGAGGGCGCTCTTTTGTTTCATCAGCAAAGGCTCAGAACTTGAACCCCCACTTGTGGAAATACCGCAGCAGGCTCCCGGTCTGCCACAAAAAGGGCTTGAGGCTGCGGTGGGCTGCGCGATGCCATGCATGGATGGCGGTGTACTGCGGCACGAGGTAGGCTTTGCCGGTGGTGCGCATCTTCTGGGTCAGGTCGGCATCCTCCACATACATGAAGTAGTGCTCATCGAAGCCGCCCACGGCCTTGAACTCCGCCGTCCGCACGGCGGAAAAGCTGCCGGTGCAGAACTCGATCTCAACGGGAGCGGACAGATCCTCCCCCTCCATCAAATACGCACGGTTATATTTCTCCCAGAATTTCAAAAACGGCAGCTGGCGGTAGACCATGGGCCGCAGCGCACAGCGCCGCAGCGGCAGGCTCTGGGAACGGCCATCCGGGAAGCACAGCCCCGGCCGGGCCATCACAGCATCCGGATGCTCCGCCATCCAGTCGGCCAGGTCGCTGAGGGTATCGGCGGTGAGCTGGATGTCCGGGTTCAGGATAAAGTGATAGTCGCTCGTCAGCTCCGGCAGGACGGTGTTGTGTCCGGTGCCGAAACCGCCGTTCTCCTTGCGGCAGCGCACCTCGACCTTCTGGCCGGGCTGAGTGCTCAAAGCGCCGCCCTTCACGGCGGCTTCCAGACGTGCGCCGCTGCCGTCGGGGCTGGCGTTGTCCACCAGATAGAGGGTCAACGGGTGGCGGCGGGTGTATTGCAGCACCGTCTGCGCCGCCTTGAGGGCTTCGTCACAGCCGTTATAGACAACGATACAGGCAGAGAGTTCCAAGTTCGTTCTCCTTATCATTCCAGCGGTAATATCTTCAGGCTGAAATCTTCGCGCTGGATGTCGAAGTTGGGATTGGTGCAGGGGTCGCCTGCAGCCAGCAGGTCGCCCCAGCGGGCCTGAAAACGCAGCACCTCGCCCTGAAAACGCTTCTGCTTTTCGGGGTTATCCTCCATGCCGCGGCTCTTGCTCTCGTAGTGGTAGAGCTGGGCAAACGGAGTGAAGACGTTGGTGTAGCCTGCCTGACGGACGCGGACGCAGAAGTCCACATCGTTGAAGGCCACGGCATAGCTCTCGTCCAGACCGCCCACTTCGTCGTAGATCTCCTTGCGAATGAGCAGGCAGGCGGCGGTGTCAGCGTAGACGTCCTGCACATAGTTCAGGCGGCCCATATAGCCGTCGGAGCTGGCGGGATAGTACTTGTGCAGATGGCCCGCCACGCCGCCGATGCCGAAGCCGACACCGGCGTGCTGGATGGTGTCATCCGGATAGAGCAGCTTTGCGCCCACGCAGCCCACCCGCTTCTGCTGGGCGTACATGACCATCTCTTCCAGCCAGGCGGCGGTGATGACCTCGGTGTCGTTGTTGAGCAGAAGCAGATACTCACCGGTGGCGAACTTCTCGCCGAAGTTGTTCAGGGCGCTGTAGTTGAAGCCCTTGCCCTCCCAGGTGACGACCTTGAGGTTATCGGGGTGCTCCTTCTGCATCCGCTCGTAGGTGCGGAAGGTCTCGGGGGCCTTGCTGTTGTTCTCGATGAGGATGATCTCAAAATCCGGGTAGGTGGTGCGAGCGTAGATGGACTCCACGCAGGTCACCAAGTCGCGGATGTGGTCGCAGGTGGGGATGAGGATGCTCACCCGGCCCGGATGGTCGATGGTATAGTCGGTCTTGTAGTAGCCCGGTGTGCCCGGGATGAGGGACACATCGTCCACGGCCACGCCGCAGCGGGCGTAATGAGCCTTGAGGGCGGCAATGCCCGCGTCGATGCAGTAGGTCTTGGCGGAGATGTCGCTGGCCGTGCTGCCGGGGCTGGAACGCCAGTAATAGAGGGCGTGGGGGATGTGGACGATCTTCCGGGCCGTCTCGGTCAGGCGGAGGAAGAGCTCGTAATCCTGACTGCCGTTGTACTCCATCCGCTCCGGGCCGCCTGCGGCGTCCATCAGCCGACGGCTGAACAGAGTCAGGTGGCAGATATAGTTGTTGGAGCGGAGGTTGTCCAGCATGAAGTCCGGCTTGAAGTGGTAGAGCACCACATTCTCCACCTTGCCCTCGAAGGTCGCCTCATCGGTATAGACGAAGTCGGCTCCCTGCTCGGCGATGGCCTTGGCGGCGTACCAGAGGGCGCAGGGGTGGAGGATGTCGTCGTGGTCCAGCAGGGCGATGAAGTCGCCGGTGGCCATCTCGATGCCTTTGTTGGTGTTGCCGGGGATGAGCTCATTCTTCTCCAGCTTCCTGTAGCGGATACGAGGGTCCACAGCGGCGCGCTGCTGCACCATCTCGCCCACGCCCGGGGCAGTGCCGGCGTCCACACAGCAGAGCTCCCAGTTGCGGTAGGTCTGGTTCACGACGGAATCCAGCAGCTCTTCGAGGAAGTCCAGCGGGGTGTTGTAGAGCGGCACCACGATGCTGATCTTGGGGCCTGCAGGCTGGTCGCCTGCCTGCCGCACCAGCAGTTCCACCGGTGCGAACCGGTCGGCGCGCATGACTTTGCCCGGGAAGAGGGCGGCGTACTCGCGGCGGGCGCGGGCCAGTTCCCGCACACCCTCGATGCCGCCGCTGCGCAGCTCCCGCAGGAGCACGAAGAAGGGCAGAGTGTGCCAGAGCTGGCGGCTCTTGCTGACGACATAGCGCATGGGCCAGGTCATCTTCCAGAACTTCGAGCCGGTCACCTCGCCCAGTGCCTTTTCCAGCTGCTGCTCGTGGCTGCGGCTGAGCGAAAGGTCGCTGCGCAGCCGGGCGATGAGCTCAGCTTCCTCGCCGCTGGTGCGCTCGGCGCGCACCATCCGGTCACGCAGGATGTCCATTTCCATCTCGTAGCCCCTCACCATCTTCAGCTGAGTGGGCTGGCTGGTGCAGAACAGCGCCGACTGCTGAGCGCGGCCCTTGCTGCGCCAGCCAAAATCGCGGAAATACCCTCTCTGGGCCAGCTGCTCGGCCCAGCCCGCCATAACGGTGCTCTCATCGCTCACCAGCAGCACCCGGGCGGGCAGCGTCTCGGGCAGCGTTTCCCACGCGGGGTCTGCCACCACCAGAAGCTCTGCCTCAGAGCCCTCTGTCCACTCTTCTGCCTCCACACCTGCACGGTGCAGGGCTTTCGTCAGCAGGGACATCTGCTTTCCCAGCAGGGCCGCCGAGGCGGGGTTTGCCTCCTCCGCGATGCGCTGCGCCAGTGCGCGGCAGCGCTCCCGCTCCCGCTTTTCTTTCTTTTCCTTCTCCAACTGCATTCCGTTCTCTCCACCTGTTATTCTTTATCGTATCGCTCCCGCTTTGGAGCGTGAAACGCGAAATCGTCTGTCTCTTGTGTACAAGCGTGTACAGTATACCAAATCACGTCTCATTTGAGAAGTATTTTGCGCAATTCCTTTTGATTTTTTACATGCCCAGCAGGCGGCGCAGCCAGCTGAACAGACCGCCGCCGGAGCTCGTGCCGCTGCCCACCGTCCGGATGGAAACGCCGGAGTAGTAGTGCTTCAGGATGTCGCGGTAGCCCATCCCCTCCTCGGCGGCGTAGCCCACGGCGCCGCACTGGCTCATGCCCACGCCGTGGCCGAAGCCGTAGTAGTACATACAGGGTACACCCGCTGCATCCGTGCCGAAATCGAAGCAGTAGCGGGAGGACACGAACTGGCCGATATAGCGGTAGCTGCGGCCATTGGACACCAGCGTATTGTACTGGACGAATCCGCCGAGGTCTTTGTGGGTGGTGTCGGCGCTCTGGTAGGGCTCACCGGTGCGGCTGTCGTTGTACTCGACATAGTCATAATCCTTGCCGATGATGCGGCGCATCTTCTCGTGGTACTGGCGCTCATAGGGGCTTTCCACGCTCTTGAGATAAGGCACATCCGAGCCCCAGGCGTCGAGGCTGGAGCAGGTGCCGTAGACGCCGGTCTGGGTGTTGTAGCCTGCACTGGCCGACCAGACGGCGTCGATGACGCTGCCGTTGCAGGTCAGCACCTCATCCTTCACAGCCTCCACCGCCTTGCGGATGGCCGACCGGGCCGAGGACGGGATGTCCTCCACGGGGGTGTAGATGAGGGCGTTGGCCGAGGAGCCGTACTGCTTATGGTACTCGAGGTAGGAGTGGATGGCCACGGCCTGGGCCTTCCACGCCTCCTGCGCGGCACTGGCGCTGACATAGCTGCCGATGGAGCCAAGCTCCGTGTAGGTGATGCCCACCAGGCAGTCCACGAGGTCCAGCGACACGTTCCGGCGCAGGCCCTTGCCCTTGATGTTCAGATAGGGCAGTGTAATTTTATCTTTGGAGCCGAAGAGCCAGCTCAGACAATTTTCCTCTTCCTCAGGGATAAGGGTGGTGTTTGCACCGCCAATGGTGGTGGCACCGGGTGCGGCATCCTCGGCGAACGCCGCCGGGACAGCCACGCACAGCATCACAGCTGCCAGCACCAGCGCCGCCAGACGGCGCGCGAAACTCAGACTCTGCTTCACGGTCATTTCCTCCTGTGGTTTCTGGATCTTTCCATAGTTGTTATCAGTGTAACACACTGCGCCCCCGACGGCAAGGACGGAAGTTGTGCAAAAATGTGAAAAGACGCCTTTGCAAGCCGCCGGAATTATGATACAGTATAGCATGAGATGATATGCCCCCTTTGGCGGGCATGACAGGGAGGGCCGGAATGGACAGCAGAGAGTTATATCCCAGCGACGAGCAGCGGCGCCGCATCATGGACTTTATCATGGCGGCGGGCGAGACGCTGCTGGAAAACGGAGCAGAGGTCTTCCGGGTGGAGCAGACGATGGAGATCATGGCCCGCAGCTTCCATCTGCGGGAGTTCCACGTCTACGTGCTGACCAACGGCATCTTCGCCAGCGCCGGCACGGCAGAGATCGCCGAAGTGCGGAACGTCCCGGTGCGGACGACTCACTTGGGCCGGGTGGCCGCGGTGAATGCCCTTTCCCGCGAGATAGCAGCCGGGGGCATCACACTGGACGAGGCTGAACACCGCCTGGCCGAGGCCCGGCGCATCCCCTTCCCCAAGGGCAAGACCCAGCTCCTCGCCGGGATGAGCGGCACAGCCTGTTTTGCGCTCATCTTCGGCGGCACGATACGCTCGGCGCTGGCGGCAGCGGCGGCAGGTTTCATCGTCAGCGGCTATCTGCTGCTCTGTGAAAATCGGAGGCTTTCCAACGGCTTCCGCAAGATCTCGGCGGCAGCGCTCATTACCTTGGTCTGCATTCTGGGGTGCCATCTGCTGGACACTGAGGCCAGTCACGCCATCATCGGCACCCTGATGATATTGACCCCCGGCATCGCCTTCACCATGGGCATCCGGGACTTCGTGCAGGGCGACTACCTCTCCGGCACCATCCGGATGATAGACGCCCTGCTCATCGCGGCCAGCATCGCCATCGGCACCGGCCTTGTTCTGAGCCTTACTTCTCTGCTGACGGGGGTGACGGTGGTATGATGACCTTGACAAGCACACAGATCGGCCAGCTGGCGGCACAGTTCTTTCTGGCCGGGGCCGGGACGCTGAGCTTCGCCGTCCTCTTTGCCTGCCCTAAGCGCACGCTCCCCTGCTGCGCGCTGGTGGGCGCAGTGGGCTGGTTCGTCTATGAGCTGGCGGTCTTGTATGGGGCCGATGCCGCGGCAGCCTCCCTCATCGCGGTCATCCCGCTGACGCTGGTGTCCCGGCTCTTCGCCATCCTGCTCAAAACGCCGGTAACGGTCTTTCTGCTGACCGGCATCTTCCCGCTGGTCCCCGGCGCGGGCATCTACTACACCGCCTACTATTTCATCCAGGGCGAGAATGCCCTTTCTCTGGCCAACGGCATCTCCACCTTCAAGGTGGCCGTCACGCTGGCCGTGGGCATCGCGCTGGTGCTGGGTCTGCCCATGCCCAGCGGCCACGTCTGGAAGCGGAAATAGATCCCTGCCTCCCTTGTGCGGCTCTTTCGCCGGTGCTATAATCAAATCATACTTGATATAAAGGAGTGTCTGCCGATGTCTGTTATGGAAACGCTCAACACCCGCCGCACCTACCGCCGCTTCGCCCAGAAACCGGTGCCGCAGGATGTGGTGGACGATATGGTGGAGGCCCTGCGCCTGTCGTCCTGCGGCGCGAACCGTCAGGCCGTGAAGCTGGTGGTGGTGCAGAGCCCCGAGATGGTGAAAAAGGTCCATCCGCTGGTCAAGTGGGCCGCCTATCTGCCGCCGGAGCAGGGTACTCCCAAAGCCGACGAGCAGCCTGTGATGTATCTGGCCGTCGTGCAGGACAGCTCCATCCCCGGCGACCTGAACACCGACACCGGCATCGCGCTGGCGAACATCACCCTCGCCGCATGGGACAAGGGCGTGGGCAGCTGCATCATGGGTGCCATCAATAAGCCCGCCCTAAGCGAGCTGCTGGGCATCGCCGCGCCGGACAAGCTGGCGTTCATGGTAGCTCTTGGCTGCCCCACTCACGCCGCCAGGGTCGTACCGATGACGGAGAAGACCGGCATCAAGTATTACCTCGATGAGAACGGTGACTACTGCGTGCCGAAGCGGAGCGTGGAAGAGCTGGCAAGAAGCGTATAATGGCTCTCCCTTTGGGAGAGCTGGCGCGAAGCGCCTGAGAGGGCAAGGACGCTGCCAAAGAATTACAGACGTCGCGATAGTTTCGCTCTGACAAAGGGGCTGCCTATCGCCGTGCGGCGGCTCTGTCGCACTGAGCTTGCCCTCTCCGTCACCTGCGGTGACACCTCTCCCAAAGGGAGAGGCTTTCGCATCCGGGCAGACTGAGAGGTTCTGCATATATACATCGTTCTCAGGCTTTATTCTGCATAATTGTTTGCAATTCGGTTTCAATTTGATGGAATTTTTGCACAACACTTGACTTTTCAAATTGTACATCCTATACTAAACACGCTCTCTGATTTTTCGATGAATCGCATCGCAGCAGAGAGATGCAAACGATATGCACATAAAGAGGAGTGTTTGAATATGAAAAAGATCTCTCGCCGCAGCTTCCTGGCTGCCGCCGCTGTTTCCGCTGCTGCTCTGGCTCTGACCGCCTGCGGCGGCTCTGCCTCCACCGCTTCTTCCGCTGCTGCAAGCTCTGTTGCTGCTTCTTCTGAGGCTGCTTCCACCAGCGCTGCCGCTGCTGAGCTGACCACCGTGGAGGCCGGCAAGCTGACCATGGCTACCAACGCCACCTTCCCTCCCTACGAGATGACCACCGACGCCGGCACCATTGAGGGCATCGATGTGGATACCGCACAGGCCATTGCCGAGAAGCTGGGCCTGGAGCTGCAGATCGACGACATGGATTTTGACGCCGCTCTGCTCAGCGTGCAGCAGGGCAAGGCCGACATCGCCATGGCAGGCATCACTGTCACCGACGAGCGGATGGCTGTGATGTCCTTCTCCGACAGCTACGCTACCGGCATCCAGTCCATCATCGTTCCCGAGGGCTCCGACATTGCCTCTGTGGACGATCTGGCCGGCAAGAAGATCGGCACCCAGCGCGGCACCACCGGCTACCTATACTGCTCCGACGACTTTGGCGACGATGCAGTCGTGGCCTACGACAGCGGCCTGACCGCTGTACAGGCCCTGAACAACGGCCAGGTGGACGCTGTGGTCATCGACAACGAGCCCGCCAAGGCCTATGTGGAGTCCAACCCCGGCCTGAAGATCCTGGACACCAGCTACGCCGAGGAGGACTACGCCATTGGCATGAACAAGAGCAACACCGCTCTGGTGGAGGCTGTGAACGCTGCTCTGGAGGAGCTGAAGGCCGACGGCACCCTGCAGGCCATCGTGGACAAGTACATCAAGGCTGAGTAAACAGACCCCTCAAGGGGAGGCGGCCCACCGGGCACCTCCCCTTTTTTAAGGGATATAGGTTACAAAATTCTGACAAGATCACAACAGACGAAAAGAAAGTGAGGATGCGAATGGCCGCACAATACGAACTGTTGAGCCAGCTGCTGAAAAGCGGCGGCCGGCTGGACATGGGGCAGGAGCTGTTCTACAAATTTTATCAGGCCTTTGTCCTGAAGGACCGCTGGCTCCAGTACATCGGGGGCGTAGGCACCACCCTGCTGGTCACTGCCATTGCTCTGGCCATGGGCGTCCTGCTGGGCAGCGTGGTGGCGCTGGTGCGTGTGGCCCACGACCAGCAGCGCCCCGGCCGCTCGAACCCGGTGCTGGGGGTCTTTAACGCCGTGTGCCAGGTGTACACCACCGTGATCCGGGGCACCCCCATGATGGTGCAGCTGCTGATCATGAGCATGGTCATCTTCAACAACAGCCGCAACTTTACCATGGTCGGCGCTCTGGCGCTGGGCATCAACTCCGGCGCTTACGTCTCCGAGATCATCCGGGGCGGCCTGATGGCTGTGGACCCGGGCCAGATGGAGGCCGGCCGCAGCCTGGGCCTGAACTACATCACCACCATGGTGGTCATCATCATCCCCCAGGCCATCCGGGCGGTGCTGCCTGCCCTGGGCAACGAGTTCATCATGCTGCTGAAGGATACCTCCCTTATCACCGTCATCGGCGGCAAGGAGCTGCTGTATGCGGCCCAGGGCATCATGAACCGCACCTACGAGGCCATGTTCCCCCTGTTTGGCGTGGCACTGATCTATCTGGTGCTGGTGATGATCTTTACCTGGCTGCTTGCAAAATTTGAGAGGAGGCTGGCACAAAGTGACCGATAAGATCCTGGAAGTCCGGGGCCTGACCAAGACCTACGGCGGCGAAAAGCGGAAGGGCGCAAAGCAGGCTGCCCCCACTCTGGACGTGCTGCGGGGCATCGACATCGACATCTACCGCGGCGACGTGGTCTGCCTCATCGGCCCCTCAGGCTGCGGCAAATCCACCTTCCTGCGCTGCCTGAACCGGCTGGAGATCCCCACCGGCGGCAGCATCAAATTTGAGGGCGTGGAGGTGGACGACGACCACATCGACTCCGTCCGCCAGAAGATGGGCATGGTGTTCCAGCACTTCAACCTCTTCCCCCACCTGACCGTCAAGAAAAACCTTGAGCTGGCCCCCAGCCTGCTCAAGCTCAAGGACAAAGAGGCCATCTCCAAGCGCGCCGACGAGCTTCTGGCCCGCGTAGGTCTGGCCGACAAGGCCAACGTCTACCCCAAGAGCCTGTCCGGCGGCCAGCAGCAGCGCATTGCCATTGCCCGCGCTCTGGCCATGGACCCGGATGTCATCCTGTTCGATGAGCCCACCTCCGCCCTCGACCCTGAGATGGTCGGCGAGGTGCTGGAGCTGATGAAGGAGCTGGCCCACACCGGCATCACCATGCTGGTGGTCACCCACGAGATGGGCTTTGCCCGCGAGGTGTCCAACCGCGTGATCTTCATCGACGGCGGCCAGATCCAGGAGGACGAGCCCCCGCAGGAGCTGTTCTCCAACCCCAAGCATCCGCGCCTGAAGGCGTTCCTCTCCAAGATGCTGTAACATCAAAATGCAAGGCGGCCGCTGTAGTTTGCAGCGGCCGCCTTTTTGCTGTGCGGGGGAGAGCTTCCGGAAGGACAAACACAAAAGGGGCTGTTCCCCGCGGGAACAGCCCCTTTGTCATTTACCTTCTATCCGATCTGCCTGTGGAAAATCGCTTATGCCTTGTCGTTTGCGGCATCGTAACCGAACAGGTAGGTGCCGATCATGGAGCCGAAGAATGCAGCGAACATGCCGATGACGAAGTAGATGAAGCCTTCGCCGATGAACAGCGGGAAGCTCAGGATGCCAACGGGGCCGCCTGCCAGTGCAGCAGCGTTGCCGGCACCTGCGATGCCGCCTGCGATACCGCCTGCCACAACTGCGATGTAGAAGGGCTTCTTGTACTTCAGGTTGACGCCGTAGATGGCGGGCTCGGTGATGGAGAAGATGCCGGTGATGGCAGCGGACATTGCAGTCTCCTTCACGTCGGGGTTCTTAGTGCGCAGGGCAACACCCATGGCAGAACCGGCCTGTGCCC
>OGGJ01002636.1_pt1 | contig 12290 bp, 11 predicted proteins | sample 1571071 | NCBI WGS metagenome assembly OGGJ01 (sample SAMEA2581954, study PRJEB24529) | metagenome | biome: Human gut stool | place: China | collected 2011
TGACACACTGCAAGGCAGTTCTCGAGGCCGCAGGCGCAGCCATGGAAAACGTCATCAAGACGACCGTTTTCCTCAGCGATATGAATAACTTCGCAGCGATGAACGGCGTCTACGCCACCTTCTTCGAAGGCGCGTGCCCCGCCCGCAGCGCAGTTGAGGTCGCAAGACTCCCGAAGGACGCGCTCGTCGAGATCGAGTGCATCGCAGTCCTGTAAGAGGCAGCAAAACTTTGTAGATTGATACTGTCCGCCAGGCGCAGGCACGCGGCCTGCGACGACCGGGGTATCTCCAAACCAGACGGCGCGCCAGCGCCAAATTTATGGAGGTCAGTATTATGAGTCACGAATATCCGCTGAATGTCCCCGCACCCCATCACTTTACCTTTGCCGTCCGCGACATCCCCAACGTCACCGTGGAGCAGCGCGAGCGCGTCCTGAAGGCCACCCATTACAATGAGTTCGCATTCCCCGCAGGCATGCTGACGGTCGACATGCTGTCCGACTCCGGCACCACCGCCATGACGAACCAGCAGTGGGCCGCCCTGTTCCTGGGCGACGAGGCCTACGGCCGCAACACCGGCTACTATGTGCTGCTGGATACCTTCCGCGACATTTTCGAGCGCGGCGGCGAGAAGAACTGGAAGAAGGTCATCGACCTGGTCCGCACCGATTGCCGTGACATCGAGAAGATGATGGACGAGGTCTATCTCTGCGAGTACGAGGGCGGCCTGTTCAACGGCGGCGCTGCTCAGATGGAGCGCCCCAACGCCTTCATCATTCAGCAGGGCCGTGCCGCTGAGTCCGTCCTGATGGAGATCGTGAAGAAGATCCTGGCCCAGCGTCATCCCGGCAAGGTCTTCACCATCCCCTCCAACGGCCACTTCGACACCACCGAGGGCAACATCAAGCAGATGGGCTCCATCCCCCGCAACCTGTACAACAAGGAGCTGCTGTATGAGATCCCCGAGGGCGGCTCTTACGAGAAGAACCCGTTCAAGGGCAACATGGACATCGAGAAGCTGGAGCAGCTGATCCAGGGCGTTGGTCCCGAGAACGTACCTCTGGTGTTCACCTGCATCACCAACAACCCCATCTGCGGTCAGCCCGTCTCCATGGCCAACATCCGGGAGATCAACCGCGTGGCGCATAAGTATGACATTCCTCTGGTGTTCGACGTTGCCCGCTGGGCCGAGAACTGCTACTTCATCAAGATGAACGAGGAAGGCTACGCCGACAAGTCCATCGCCGAGATCGCCAGCGAGATGTTCTCCTACTGCGACGCCTTCACCATGTCCGCCAAGAAGGACGGCCACGCCAACATGGGCGGTATGCTTGCCTTCCGCGACCGCGGCCTGTTCTGGCAGAAGTTCTCCGACTTCAACGAGGACGGCACCGTGAAGACCGACGTGGGCGTGCTCATCAAGGTCAAGCAGATCTCCTGCTACGGCAACGACTCCTACGGCGGCATGTCCGGCCGTGACATCATGGCTCTGGCCTGCGGCCTCTATGAGAGCTGCGACTTCGGCTACATGCATGACCGCGTGCAGCAGTGCGAGTATCTGGCACAGGGCTTCTACAAGGCCGGCGTCAAGGGCGTTGTTCTCCCCGCCGGCGGCCACGCTGTGTACATCAACATGGATGAGTTCTTCGACGGCAAGCGCGATCATACCACCTTCGCCGGCACCGGCTTCTCTCTGGAGCTGATCCGCCGCTACGGTATCCGCGTGTCCGAGCTGGGCGACTTCTCCATGGAATATGACCTGAAGACTCCCGAGCAGCAGGCTGAGCTGGCCAACGTGGTTCGCTTCGCCATCGACCGCAGCCGCCTGACTCAGGAGCATCTGGACTATGTCATCGCCGCTGTCAAGGCGCTGTATGAGGACCGCGAGTCCATCCCCAACATGCGGATCGTCTGGGGCCACAAGCTGCCCATGCGTCACTTCCACGCCTTCCTGGAGCCCTACGCCAACGAGGAGAAGTAAGTCCGGGAAATACAATTAAATAAAAAGATTTCAGCGCAGCATTTCCAGCAAGTTCCTTTGTCTCAGTTTTCATCGCGCCCGGGCGCTTGAATAGGTTCCGTCCCGTTTGGGTGCGCCGCTTGCGGCCACCCATCGGGCGTGAGCCGATCTGAAAAGTGCCACATCCGATCATCACACCAATCTGTGTCTTTAGGAGGGCAATCTATGTCAGACAAACACGCAACTCTGGAAAATCGCGACGGTTTTCAAAGCAAATGGGGCTTTATTCTGGCCTGCATTGGCTCTGCCGTTGGTATGGGTAATATTTGGCGCTTCCCCATCATGGTGCAGCAGTTCGGGGGCATGACGTTCCTGATCCCCTACTTCCTGTTCGTACTTCTGATCGGTTCTACCGGTATCATTGAGGAATTCGCACTGGGCCGTTGGGCACAGGGCGGCCCCGTGATCTCCTTCGGCAAGGCTACCGAGGAACGCACCGGTAATAAGCGGCTGGGCGAGGCCATCGGCGCACTCCCCATCGTCGGCTCTATGATGCTGGCTATCGGCTACACCGTGGTCATGAGCTGGATCTTCAAGTACTGCTGGATGGGTATTTCCGGCAGCCTGTACGCTATGGGCACCGATATGGCGACCATCGGCGGCACCTTCGGCGGCACCGCTCCCGAGGCGGAGACTCTGGGCGAGGCCCTGAGCATGATGTTCAGCAATGGCATCTTCGGCGTCGGCAACGGCGTATGGCTGATCGTGGGTCTGGTGGCCTCTCTGGCCATCATGGCATTCGGCGTGGGCAACGGCATTGAAAAGGCCAACAAGGTCATGATGCCCGCCCTGTTCTTCCTGTTCGTGGTCCTGGGCGTTTATATCTGCACCCTGCCCGGCGCCAGCGAGGGCTACAAGTACATCTTCACCCTCAAGCCCGAGGGCCTGCTGAATCCTCAGGTCTGGGTCTTCGCATTCGGTCAGGCATTCTTCTCCCTGTCTGTGGCGGGCAACGGCTCCGTGATCTACGGCTCCTATCTGCCCAAGGATGAGGACCTGCCTTCCTCTGCCCGCAACGTGGCCCTGTTCGACACCATCGCCGCTCTGCTGGCTGCCATCGTCATCATCCCTGCCATGGCAGTCATTCTGGGTGACGGCATCGTTGGAATGAAGGGCGGCCCCGGCCTGATGTTCGTCTATCTGGTCAATGTGTTCAACGCCATGCCCGGCGGCCGGATCGTGGGTATGATCTTCTACATCTGCGTGCTGTTCGCAGGCGTCAGCTCCATCGTGAACCTGTATGAGGCTCCCGTGGCCTTCCTGCAGGAGAAGCTCCACACCAACCGTGTGCTGTCCGTGGTCATCATCGGCGCGGTGGGCGGCGTGATCGCCCTGTGCATCCAGCCTTGGACCTCTCAGTGGATGGACGTTGTCTCCATTTACATCTGCCCGCTGGGCGCTCTGCTGGCCGGTATCATGTTCTTCTGGGTCATGAAGAAGGACACTGCTCTGGCGGCTGTCCACGAGGGCCGCACCGCCGGCAAGAAGGACATCAGCGGCTGGTTCTATCCTCTGGGCAAGTGGGTGTATTGCGCAGCCTCTCTGGCGGCCCTGATTTTGGGCGCCATTTACGGCGGCATCGGCTAAGCCTGTATACAATTTAAAAATGGAGCACCGGGATCGACCGGTGCTCCATTTTTTCACTTTTTCGAAAAATATGGCCTTTTGTGGGCTGCACGGGAAGAAAATGGATAGAAATGAATGGGTAGCTGATATGCGCATCAGATTCTTTATCCCCCAAAATGAATAGAGCGCTCAGCGAGAAAACTGGAGGGGAAATAGGAATAACTCTCATGAAAAGTGTCCGTAATACGGAAAAAAGTATCAGTTTTTTGCTTCTGTTCTGTTGACAAATGCGAATGATTCAGGTATCATATATAGCAACTATTTGCAGGTCTCTTGTGAAATGCTTGCAAAAAAACGAATTGGAGGCATGTATGAAAAGATTGCTGAGCACACTGCTTGCCCTGACCATGGCCCTGGCCCTGGTTTCCTGCGGCAAAAGCAACCCCACCCCCAACACTGGCAGCAACAAAACCGAGACTCCTTCTGAGACCGCTGACACGAAAACCGAGGGCAACGTCCACATCGGCATCGTGACCGGCTCCGTTTCTCAGTCCGAGGACGACCGCCGCGGCGCCGAGGCTTTCCAGGCCCTGTACGGTGAGGATATGGTCAAGCTGGCCATCTATCCCGATAACTTCACCGAGGAGCTGGAGACCACCATCCAGACCATCGTGAACCTGGCTGATGACGCCGACATGAAGGCCATCATCGTCAACCAGTCCGTCCCCGGCACCACCGAGGCGTTCCGTAAGATCAAGGAGATCCGCCCCGACATCCTGTGCATCGCCGGCGAGGCCCATGAGGATCTGCTCGAGATCGGCTCCGCTGCCGATCTGGTGTGCAACAACGACTTCGTGGCCCGCGGCTATCTGATCATCCGCACCGCTCACGAGCTGGGCTGTGACACCTTCGTGCACATCTCCTTCCCCCGTCACTTGGCTTATGAGACCATGAGCCGTCGTATCGCGGTCATGAAGGCCGCCTGCGAGGAGTTCGGCATGAAGTTCGTTATGGAGACTGCTCCCGATCCCACCTCTGACGTCGGCGTGGCCGGCGCGCAGGCTTACATTCTGGAGAAGGTCCCCGAGTGGTCCAAGACCTACGGCGAGAAGGCCGCTTACTTCTGCACCAACGATGCGCACACCGAGCCTCTGCTCAAGCAGCTGCTGCAGTACGGCGGCTACTTCATCGAGGCCGACCTGCCCTCTCCTCTGATGGGCTATCCCGGCGCTCTGGGCATCGACCTGACCGCTGAGGCTGGCGACTTCCAGAAGATTCTGGCCAAGGTCGAGGACGCGATCTGCGAGGCCGGCGGCGCTGGCCGCTTCGGTACCTGGGCTTACTCCTACGGCTACACCACCACTGCCGGCCTGGCCCAGCACGCGCTGAATGTCATCAACGGCGAGAGCGAGCTGTGCGACATCGACGATATCGCCAAGGCTTACCACGAGTTCTCTCCCGAGGCTTCCTGGAACGGCTCCAACTACACCAACGCCACCAGCGGCGTCAAGGCCGACAACACCTTCCTGGTGTATCAGGACACCTACATCATGGGTGATCCCGGCTGGTTCATGGGCTCCACCGAAGTTGAGGTTCCCGAGAAGTATTTCACCGTGAAATAAGCAGCGTTTTTTCTCGCTCATTCAAAACTGGGGAGGAGGGGCGACCCTCCTCCCCTCTTATTAGGTAGGGTATCATTTATGGAAAGTAATACGGCTCCCCTGTTGGAGATGCGCGGCATCAAAAAAGACTTCTTCGGCAACCAGGTCCTGACGGACATCAACTTCACTCTGAAGGCCGGCGAGGTTCTGGGCCTGGCAGGCGAAAACGGCGCGGGTAAATCCACGCTGATGAAGATCCTGTTCGGTATGGACGTCATCCGGGAAACCGGCGGCTACGGCGGCGACGTCCTCATCAATGGTGAAAAAGTCACCTTTAATACGCCCTTTGACGCACTGGAGGCCGGTATCGGCATGGTGCATCAGGAGTTCTCTCTGATCCCCGGCTTTACTGCCACGGAAAACATTCTGCTCAATCGTGAGCCCCAAAAGAAGAACGTCATTTCCGAGGTGTTCGGCCCCCGGCTGAATACGCTCGATTATAAAAAAATGAAGACCAAGGCCGCAGAGGCCATTGACAAAATGGGCGTGGAGATCGACCAGAATATGGTCATCAGCGATATGCCCGTTGGTCATAAACAGTTCACCGAGATCGCCCGTGAGCTGAGCAAGGACCAGCTCAAGCTGTTGATCCTGGACGAGCCTACCGCCGTTCTGACGGAGAAGGAGGCCGCGGCTCTGCTGGAATCCATCCGGGGCATGGCGTCCCGCGGCATCGCTGTTATCTTCATCACCCACCGGCTTCAGGAAGTCCTGAATGTATGTGACAAGGTAGTCATCATGCGGGACGGCAAGGTGGTGAAGGACACGCCCGCCTCCGAGACCAGCGTGGATGAGATCACCAAGTGCATGGTGGGACGCAGCGTGGACCTCAGTGCGGTCCGGGAGATTCGGGATTGTTCCGACGCCCGGACGATCATGTCCATCCGGAAGTTGTGGGTGGATATGCCTGGCGAGATCGTCCGGAATGTGAATCTGGATGTCAAGGAGGGTGAGATCCTCGGTATCGGCGGTCTGGCAGGTCAGGGCAAGCTGGGTATTCCCAACGGTGTCATGGGCCTGTATGAGGCCGGCGGCACCGTGGAATTTGACGGCAAGCCCATTCCCCTGAACAATCCCCGGAAGTGCCTGGACGCGCAGCTTGCCTTCGTGTCTGAGGACCGCCGCGGCGTGGGCCTGCTGCTGGACGAGACGCTGGAATGGAACGTTGCCTTCCCGGCCATGCAGATCCAGAACAAGTTCCTGAAGAAATACGGTCCTATCACCTGGCGCGATACCAGGGCGATCCATGATGTGACGCAGAAGTATATCGACGAACTGAAGATCAAGTGCACCAGCTCCAAGCAGAAGGCCAGAGAGCTTTCCGGCGGCAACCAGCAGAAGGTGTGCCTGGCCAAGGCCTTTGCCCTGCAGCCCCGGTTCCTGTTCGTTTCGGAGCCTACCCGTGGTATCGACGTGGGCGCAAAGGCGCTGGTGCTGGACGCACTGAAGAAATTTAACCGTGAAAACGGCGTTACCGTGGTGATGATCTCCTCTGAGCTGGAGGAGCTGCGCACCACCTGCGACCGGATCGCCATTGTCTCTGGCGGCAGGATCGTCGGCATCCTCCCGGCCACCGAATCCTCCGAGACGTTCGGCGCGCTGATGGTCAGCCAGGTCAAATAAGGAGGAAGTATGGATAACACGACAAATACGCTTGCAGAGCAGAGCAAGCTGCGGCGGCTCGTCAACAGCTACGGTGTGCCCCGCCTGATCATCACCGGCTTTTTGCTGCTGATGTTCATTCTGGCGCCGGTGGCCGGCGTGGACTTTGCTACGCAGATCACCAACGTCATCAACCGCTTCAGCTGGAACGCCATTATGGTGCTGGCCATGGTCCCCATGATCCACTCCGGCTGCGGCCTGAACTTCGGCCTGCCTCTGGGCATTATCTCCGGTCTGCTGGGTGCGACTCTTTCCATTGAATTCGGGTTCACCGGCGGCATGAGCTTCCTGATGGCCATTGTCATCGCCACGCCCTTTGCACTGGTGCTGGGCGGCGGCTACGGCTGGATGCTCAATAAGATCAAGGGCGGCGAAATGATGGTCGCTACCTATGTGGGCTTCTCCTCCGTGTCCTTTATGTGCATGATGTGGCTGCTGCTGCCCTACAAGAGCCCAACGATGGTTTGGGGCTTTGCCGGTAAGGGCCTGCGTACCACCATCTCTCTGGAAGGCTTTTACGATCAGTTCCTGGCAAAGTTCTTGCAGATCGACCTGAACCGGTTCGGCATCAATCTGGTGATCCCCACCGGCAGCCTGCTGTTCTTCGCTCTGCTGGCATTCCTGATGTGGGTCTTCCTGCACACTAAGACCGGTACCGCCATGACGGCTGTGGGCTCCAACCCCACCTTCGCCAAGGCTGCCGGTATCAGCGTGGACAAGACCCGCCTGCTGTCTGTGGTGCTTTCCACTTGGCTGGGCGCTGTGGGCATCCTGCTGTATGAGCAGGGCTTCGGCTTTGTACAGATCTATATGGCGCCCCTGAACATGGCGTTCCCCGCCGTGGCGGCTATTCTGATCGGCGGCGCCAGCGTGAACAAGGCCAGCATTACCAACGTTATCATCGGCACGATCCTTTATCAGGGCCTTGTCACCATGACACCCACCGTGATGAACGCCATCGTGCATCTGGACATCAGCGAGGTCATCCGGATCATCGTCTCTAACGGCATGATCGTTTACGCTCTGACCCGTAAGACGGAAGGAGGGAAATGAGCATGAAAAAGACGAATGTACCCGGCAGCCAGAGCTTCGGGCAGAAGCTTTTGCAGTTCATCCGCAACAACACCGTCCCTATTATGTTCATCCTGATCTGCGCGTACTGTATCCCGCAGGCGGGCTTTTCCTGGTCCTACCTCTTGAATGAGGTCATGACCCGTCTGGGCCGTAACGCATTCTTGATCCTGAGCCTGCTGATCCCTGTTATGGCAGGCATGGGTATGAACTTCGGTATGACGCTGGGCGCCATGGCCGGCGAGATCGGGCTGATCTTCGCCGCTGACTGGCAGGTTTGGGGCATCCCCGGCATGATCCTGGCCGCTATCGTTTCCATCCCCATTTCTGTGGCATTGGGCGTGATGATCGGCAAGATCCTGAACCGCTCCAAGGGCCGGGAGATGATCACCAGCTATATGATCTCCTTTACCATGAACGGCGTGTATCAGTTTGTAGTGCTGTTTATGATGGGACCCATCATTCCCATCGTTCATGATTCCCTGAAGCTTCCCCGCGGCTACGGCATCCGCAACACCGTGAGCCTGCTGAGCATGCGTCAGAGCCTGGACAACCTGCTGGCTGTTCAGGTGGGCGGCGTGAAGATCCCTGTACTGACCCTGCTGATCATCGGTCTGGCCTGCCTGTTCATCGTCTGGTTCCGCAAGACCAAGCTGGGCCAGGATATGCGGGCTGTGGGTCAGGATATGGAAGTGGCCCGGGACGCCGGTATCAATGTGGAGCGCACCCGCGTGATCTCCATGGTGATCTCCACGGTGTTCGCCGGCTTCGGTATGATCATCTATCTGCAGAACGTAGGTAACTTCCCCACCTATACAGCTCATACCCAGATCGGTATGTTCGCCATCGCGGCTCTGCTGGTGGGCGGTGCCTCTGTGGATAGGGCGAGCATCGGCAACGTATTTTTGGGCGTGATCCTGTTCCACACCATGTTCATTGTGGCACCCAAGACCGGTGCTGCCATTACCGGCGACTCCATGATCGGCGAGTATTTCCGCGTGTTTGTGTCCTATGCGGTCATTACGCTGGCTTTGGTCATGTATGAGTCCAAGAAGCGCAAGAACAAGAGCCTGGCAGGCCAGCAGTTGGCTGCCGAGCAGGCTGCGGAAGAGGAGGCATCGAAATGAAAGCAAAGCGGAGACTTCTCTTTCAAATCTTAGCGGTGGTCCTGCTGGTGGCGATCGGCTATACCATGACCATCATTGGCCGTGGGCATACGATCTATCTGGACAGCAAGACCCTGGAATATGACGGCCAGACCTATAAGCCCGCCTATAAGACGGTGGTGTATGTGGATGGTCAGCAGGTAGCCAAGCTCTATGACAAGGAGCGCGGCGTTGCTACCTGCATCGGCCAGACGCTGACCGTGACGCTGGAGATCACCCAGCAGAAGGGCGGAACGGAAGAGGTTTATGCCTATAATATCCCTGTTCCCCGGAAGATGGACAATGTGATCATCAACCTGCCCGGTTTCCTGGCGGGACTTCCCGAAGAGGCGTACCTCAGCGAGTTTATCCCCTCTCCGGACGAGGTGGCGGCAGACGAGACCGATGTTCCCTCCGACGATGATTTCGGCATGGAGGATATGGGCATGGGCGACGAGTCCGCGGCTCAGTAAATCGGCTGAGAACGGTCAAACCAAAACCCAAAATAGAACGGCAGCCCTCACGATGAATCGTGAGGGCTGCGTTTTTGCATATAATACCCACATATACGGCAAGAAGCAGCTGGTACGGTGGAAGGAGGGGCGTGGGCAATATAGGAGAGCCTCTGCACTCCGGGGAGCGGGAAGCGAAGCACCTATGCTGACCGGTCCGACTATGCTGCGTTTTTGCATTTCCGACAGCGCTAAGCCCGGTGTATTCAAGGGGGATTGGGTGTAGGGTGCAATCAAACGTAGGAAGAGATCGTAAAATCCGTCCCATCGGTCTTAGCCGATGGGACGGATTGTTATCTGATATGGAAACCGATCAGGCGTTGTTAAGCTGCTTCTGGAGCCAATCCTTGCCTTCCACGAAGCGGGAGACGATGTAGCTGACCACATAGTCGCCGGCGGAGTTGATCATGGTAGCGGGAGGGTCCACCAGATTGCCGATAGCCACCAGAATGGGGAAGGCCAGTTCCATCTGCGTGGGGAAGAAGATGGAGCAGATGATGTACTCGCCGATGTAGCCGCCGCCGGGAACGCCGCTCATGCCCACGGAGGACAGGACGGCCACCAGCACGATGAAAGGCAGGCGGGACCAGCTGAGTTCCTCACCGAACACGCCCAGCACGAAGGCAATCTTCAGCACGCAGGAGAAGCAGGAGCCATCCATGTGCATGGTAGCGCCCAGGGGCAGCACCATACCGGCGATATCCTTGCTGACACCGGTCTCTACGGCTTCCTCCATGTTGGTGGGGATGGTTGCCACGGAGGAGCAGGTGCCCAGAGAAACAACGGCAGGGCGGGCAATGTGCTTGAACATGATGCCCACGGCACCCTTGCCGCCGCCGAACCACGCGAACAGGGGGAAGGCTGTGAAGATATAGATGAAGCACAGGGGATAGTAGACCAGCAGGGCGCGGCCGTAGCCCTTGGCGACCTCGGAGCCGTAGGTAGCTACCAGATCAGCGAAGATGGCGAAGAAAGCGATAGGGGCGTAGTAGGTGATGATCTGGACGAACTTCATCATCACGTCGGAAAGGCCGGCCAGCCACTTGCCGATGCTGGAATCCTTGCCGCCGGTCATCTGGACGGAGAAGCCGAACAGGATAGAGAACACGATGAGAGGCAGCATGGCCCGGCGGCTCAGCAGGCCCACAAAGTCAGAGGAGGTGAAGAAGTTGACGATCATCTCTGTGAAGGAGGCGTGTTCGCCGATCTCCTCAGCCACCATATCTGCCCAGGGAGTCAGCACTGGGGGGAACAGCTTCATCAGCACGAACATGAGCACAGCGGCGATGGCACCGGTGATGACGAAAGTGCCAACGGTGACGCCCATGATCTTGCCCGCCCGCTGGCGGCTTTCCATATTGGCAACGGAACCGGCGATGGAGGCAAAGACCAGAGGCACCACCACGCAGAACATCATATTAATAAATACGGTGCCGAGGAAGGCGATGCTGTGTCCCCACTTGGGACTGAACCAGCCCAGCAAAGCGCCGGCGACCATGCAGCTCAGCAGGATCGCCAGAAAGCGGTAGTTTTTCGCAACAGATTTCTTATCCATAAAACACACTCCTTTTGGTTTGGATAACAGATACTTGGATTGGCAAACTTTATCAATTCAGCGAAAGCTCCTCATCCGTGACCTCGCCCATGCAGACAATATTGGTGGGACCTGTAAGGTAGAGGTTTTGGACGGCGTTTCCCTGGAGATCTACGTCTACAATGAGCTGGCCACCGGTCATATTGACCCGGACCTGCCGGCCGCTGACTTTACCCATCAGGGTCAGGGCGGTGACAACGCAGCCGGTTCCCGTGCCGCAGGCATAGGTGAAGTCCTCCACACCTCGTTCGAAGGTGCGTTCAAAGACTTCGTTTTCACCGGTGAGTTCGCAGAAGTTGACGTTAGCGCCCTTGGGGAATTCCGGATAGAAGCGGATCTTGCGCCCCAATTCACGCAGCGCGTTTTCATCGGCCTGCGCCAAATTGGGATACGGGACCACAGCGTGGGGGAGTCCGGGATCTCCTAATTCTAAATAGGAACATTCATAGCGAACGCCGTCGATCACCACAGGTGCATCCAAACGGACCGTGGTGGGATCATTCAGACGAATCCGATAGAGACGCTGGTCGATGCGGTGGCCTGTCACCAGACCGGCGGTGGTTTCTACACGCTGGATCTCGCCGGCCAGACCATTTTCGTAGCCGTAGCGGCAAATGCAACGGGCGCCGTTGCCGCACATTTCACCGAGGCTGCCGTCAGAATTGAAAAACAGCATCCGATAGTCACCGCCCTGAAGCGGGGCATCTACGATCATCAGACCGTCGGCCCCAATGGACAGATGGCGTTCGCACAGAGTGCGGGCCAAAGTGGGAAAGCAGGTTTCGGGAAGATGCTCTACCATATTATTTATAATGATAAAGTCATTGCCGGCGCCGTTCATTTTCCAGAACCGCAAGTAAATCACCTCAAAGCTTGGTATGATGTTGTATTATAGTAAAGCAAAGCTGAAAAAAACACCGGATATTGTGCGAAAAACCATGCAAAAAGTGCTTCTGACAAAAAACTCGAAAAAACTCGAAAAAAATGCTTGACATTTCAGGCATGTTTTGGTATCCTAATAAAACTGTTTGACGGCGATGAAGTGAATGAGTCGAGGGC
>OGGJ01002638.1_pt1 | contig 12274 bp, 10 predicted proteins | sample 1571071 | NCBI WGS metagenome assembly OGGJ01 (sample SAMEA2581954, study PRJEB24529) | metagenome | biome: Human gut stool | place: China | collected 2011
TGCCGAATGTCCGCTGGTGGCACAGAAATATTGCGCGTCAAGGGTTTGCAATCAACGGCTTTATCAAGCACTACCCCGATATTCTGATTATGACCCAAAGCGGCAAGCTCATCTGTGCGGAAACCAAGGGCGAACACCTGAAAAACGACGATAGCCGGGAGAAAATCGCGCTGGGTCAAGCGTGGCGTACAGCGGCGGGCAAGGATTTCCGCTATTATATGGTGTTTGAAAATGAGGAAAACCTCTTGCCGGGTGCAATGAGCATGAGCCAGTTTATCGACACGGTTAAGGCGCTGTAAAACGTCTCTCATTCGCAGGGGTCTATAATTTCTACCCCCATGTTTGATCGATGTAAATGCACAAGTTTATACAGTTTCAGGCAGCAGGAGCAATTCTGCTGCCTTTTTCTTTGGGTGACTATTCCGTTTACCTCGCGTATGCGGATTGTCATAATTTTCCGAAAAGGAGCGTGGTAGTAATGAAATTGAAAACCGTTCAAAGGAGATGGTGCGCCGATGCAAAGCAGAAAACGCAGACGGATTCTGATGCAGGAGGCAGAATATGGCGAAACCGCTTGACCCCAAAGCGATAGAGGCAGAGCGGCAAACCAGCAGCCGAGCTGAACGCCGGGAACAGAAACGCCGCCAGATTCAGGACGAGATTTCTTATAACCAGCGTGGAAATGGTGTTATTATTCCACCGCAGAAACGGCGGGAACTTGCAGAGGAGCCGCCCAAACTCCGTGTTGCGGCGTATTGCCGCGTCAGCACACAGGAGGAACAGCAGGTCGGCAGCTTCGATATGCAGATTCACCATTTTACCAAGAGGATTGAGGCAAATCCGCAATGGGAGCTGGTTGAGATTTATCAAGACGAGGGCATCAGCGCAACTACCGTTGAAAAACGTCTTGGCTTTCAGAAAATGATTGCCGACGCAGTTGACGGGAAGATTGACCTAATCCTCACCAAAAGCATCAGCCGTTTTGGTAGAAATATCGTGGATATTCTGGACAATCTGCGAACGCTTTCTGCCCTGAACCCGCCCGTTTCCGTTGAGTTTGAGACAGAGGGAATCACCTATACCGGCGATGGGCGGAATAATCTGCTGATCTCATTGCTGGCAGCTCTGGCTGAAATGGAGTCCCAGCAAAAGAGCGAGGCAATTAAGGCTGGTATCCGCTGGCGGATGGCAGAGGGTATCTACAAGTTCTCCGTTCAGAATACGCTTGGCTTCTATCGTGATCATTTCGGGCGGCTTGTCATTGAGCCGACCGAGGCAAGAATTGTTGAGTACATCTATGAAAGCTGCTTGGAGGGCGCAACCCCGGCAGAAATCGCCGCCGCACTGACAGAACAGGGTATCAAGTCTCCAATGGGGAACGATCTCTGGTCTGCCGGTACTGTCCGCAGCATCCTCCGAAACGAGAAATACTGCGGTGATGCTTTGATGCAGAAAACCTATACCAAGGATTTTCGCACCCATAAATCCGTCAAAAATACGGATTTGAATATGTATTTCAAGGAAAATCACCACACAGCGATTATCAAAAAAGAGGATTGGATCAAGGTACAAAAGCTGCTGTCAGAGCGGCACAGCACAGCAAAACGAGCTACATTGCGCCGTTTGAGCAATCACTTCGTCGCATACCGCGTAAAGGATGGTCTTTTCAAGGGCTATCTGATCATGGATTCCCGCTGGTCTTTTATGGAACGCCAGGAGTTTATGAAAATCGTGGATGAGGCGCAAAACACCATAAAATGAAAGGATTTTTACTATGAACTTCGATTTTTCCGCTTTGAACTTTGAAACCATCGACTCCAACATCAACGCCTACCCGGACATGTTCCTGAATCAGAATGGCGTGACTTTCACCAAGAAAGTGCTTGAGGACTTGGGCTATCCCGCCTTTGTTTTGTGTCTGCTGGATGCGAAAGCGAGGGTATTTGCGATCCGTTCCTGCAAGAGCAACGAACCGAAGGGCTTCAAGTTCTCCAAGCCGAGAGGCGAACAGAAAGGTGTTGTTACGATTTCCAACAAGAATCTGCTTGACCCGCTTCGCGCTGTCACCGGCGAGGACTGGATTCCCGGCAAGCGTTACAGGGTGCGCGGGTTCTGGGTTGCCGATGCAAAAACCATGTGCTTTGACCTTAATGAAGGGGTACAGGAGGACTTTCGCCCTGTTACGCCGAACAATGATGCAGAATAATCCCTGATATTCAGGGAGAAAAGGGAGAGCAAAAGAGCGGCGGCAAGCCGCCTGAGCGAAAAAGCCCCCCCTCCCTTTTCTCCCTCGCTGCTGCTATGGAAACCGCGGAAAACCGCAAGCGGTTTACACACCGTTCCCAAAGCCTGTGCTTACCCTCTTTTTCCTCTCTGGCTTTCTCCCTATACAGAGAAAAGTGTTCATTTTTACTCCAAGAGCGCGCAGTTACCGTGATGGGTAGAGCGCAGTATGTCAATACGGCATAGAAAAACGAACGGCACATAGGCGATTTTATCCTCAAAAAAGCCCCGAAACGCAACATAAAAGAAGCCCAGCACCACGCCGTTTGACGTGATGCTGGGCTGTTCCTGATTACAGCGATTTTCAGCGGGTGAAGCAATGCTCTGCTTGCAGATAGCTCTTTCGCATTTTGCTGCATGGCGTAGGAATGTACTGTTTCGCAAAATCTCACGCGCAGAAGTGTACCGTGTACACTCCATCGTGCTTTACTTTCCGATGTGCTTTTTTCGTGCAGGGAGAAAGAACTTTACTGTTTTCACTACACTCGATTTTAGCACGGCGTTTTTACTGCCCTCACAGTCGATTTACTCTGAAATTAAGCCAAAATGCCGCAGCGCATCCTTGATTGCCTCGACCTTTTCGGGCGGGCAGGGATGATACTCATGCTTTTTCTGTTCAACAGCATTCGGGGCTTTGTGCATATCCAGTCCAACCATGCGCTTGACCTCGGCAATATATGCCGTATGGACTTTGAAGCCGTACTTTTCCTGCACATACTCCTGAATGCGTTTATAGGTCGGATGCTCCTTAACCTCTCCGGTTTCCACTTCCATTCTGACCTCAACCGTCAGTGGATTTGTTTCCCGTGACAAGAGGACTACCGTCTCAACGGTATTCCCTTTGTCCCACAAAAGCTCCGTAACTTCCCCGCCATCCTTGAACACCGGAAAATTCAGACCAATCCGCTTTAGCGGATATTCAGACTCGTCATTCCTGTAAATTTCAATTTCCTTAATCAAGGCTGTGACCACATTTCTCTTTTCTTCGTCATTTATTATATTATAAACGCAGTCGAAATTCACCATGATTTTGTAAATATTCTCAAGAGTAATTGCCTGCTGCTTAATTGCATCTCGCCGAAGTCTGGCATCTTCGATTTTTTCCTCCAGCTCAACAATGACATCATATAGGGAATCTAACCGCAAGGTCATATCATGGAGCTTTCGTTCCCGATATTTTGCATCAGCAGGGAGACTGTCAATTTCCCGTTCCAATCTTGTTTTATTCAGATCAACTTCCTTCAGCTTTGCCTGATAGCCCTCCAGTTCTTTATCCACTGCTTTCGTGTCAATCTGAACGCCAATCCGTTTTTTAATGGCTTGGGCATATTCCTCATTCCTTACGATCTCACGAATTGCCTCAATGACCATCGGTTCAATATCGGTCTTTTTCAGCATCGCCTTATATTCACAATGCTTACCCCGGACCATCCTATTCCGACTACATACATAATAGTAAATTTCTTTGTAAGTGCCATCTTTATTTGTCCATGCGTGTTTATTCGTATACATGGGACTTCCACAAACCGGGCATTTCAGCAGACCTGATAACAAATGAACTCGATCCCGCCCAATCTTTGACGGTTGCTTTACTCCGGTTCTAAGACGCTTGGCATGAGCCTTTTCCCATACCTCCTCACTAACGATTCCTTTATGCTGTCCCTCTGTCAGAATGTAATCGTCATTTCTTTTCATCTGGTAATCGTTTTTTGTGCCTTTGACTTTTTCCTTCGTTCTCCGTCCATAGGCAATTTTACCGCAATAAACCGGGTTATCCAATATCAGTTTAATAAAATGTCCTGTCCAATCCTCTAATGTGCCATTCTGCCTCGGAATTTTCCGTATACCTTGTAAGTTCAACTGATTCGCAATACCACCCAAACCGATTTCCGATGAAGTATATAATTCAAAAATCTTCCGTATTGCCACAGCCTCTGTTTCTTCAATCATCAGCTTGTTATCTTCCAGTGTATACCCGTAGGGAGCAAAGCCACCATTCCATCCACCCTGCCGTGCCTTTTCGCGCCGCCCGTTCATCGTCTGCTCGATAATATTCTCACGCTCAATCTCAGCCACAGCAGATAGTACAGAAATCAAAAGTTTTCCGCTTGTCTGAGAGGAATCAATCCCTTCTTCTATGCAAATCAGATTTACACCATAAGATTGAACCAACTCCAAAGAGTTAAGTATATCTGCTGCATTACGGCCAAACCGTGACAGCTTATACACTAAAATATAGTCAATGTCCAAGCCATCCTCAATATCTCTGAGCATTTTTTGAAAGGCAGGCCGTCCCTCAATGGATTTACCGGATTTACCGGCATCTTCATAAGTATCAACAACGATCATTTCCTCACGATCCGCAAATCGTGTCAGCATATTTTTTTGACCTTCCAGGCTGTATCCGTCCACTTGCATCTCTGTGCTGACCCTCGGATACAAAACACAGCGTTTTCCATATCGGTTCATAATTCATACCTCCAAAATTTACTTTTGGAAAATATCCTATGTAAAGCTGCGATTCTCACGCAGCTCCGTCAACCTCGCCCAGCACTCTCATACCATATTTCTCGATGATATGTGCCAGCGAAGTGATAAACGCTTCAAATTTTTGTTCCGCCAGAAGTTCTTCTGACCGGATTTCATCTGAAGGAATCAATGCGCTTTTATTCTGGATATTCTCCATTCAGAATCACCTCCGCAATTCCTAACGAAATTATAACTCTACTTGCACAGCCTGAAAATGATACGGCCTTTCGGCACTTTTATGTAATCCCTAGACTGCACAAGAGCGTCTTGTTTATATTTTCCATGTCATCCTTGTTTAGATGACCAATATAGTTTTTTAACCTCGACTTGTCGATTGTTCTGATCTGTTCCAGCATAACAACAGATGGTTTCACCAAACCGCATCTGTCATTTAAGTGGTAATGCGTGGGGAACTTTCTGCTTTTTTTGCTTACACTGGTAATTGCTGCAATAATAATCGTAGGACTGAAACAATTTCCCACATTGTTTTGAAGAATGAGTACAGGACGAGAGCCACTTTGTTCGGAGCCGATACCAGGGCTTAAATCAGCCGAATATATGTCACCTCGATGGAATTTTTCAAACATCACTCTCGCCTCCTTAATATCTTAATACTTAAACAGCCGCACCAGTCTGAAAGAAATCTTCGGATAAAAACCTGGTGCGGCTACTGTTATTCTGTTCGGATTACTCGTCATATTTGCCACGCCCCCTGACGATGGGAACACAACAGGTCTCCGCTGGCGCGGCTGTCATAACTCCGCAGCATCGTTCGTATCGTGTGCCGCAGGGTTCCCCCCAAGTCTTTGGCGGGCCGTGAGGAAGTATCTTTAAGCCCCCATGCAGTCATCGCGCCGAATCTGCCACAATCCGTTTTATGAAATCGTAGATCGCTCCGAAGCAGTTCTTTCATCACCTCCCTGACTGCTCCATCTTCGCGGCGTTTCACATTCGCTCGTACATGAGTTATGTACCTGTTGTGCTGTCTATTCAGTTTTCAAAGATCTTGAGGTCACGAGGATAGCGTGTCCTTCTAATAACCGTGAGGCTTTGAGCCTTTCTTTCAGGGGCGTTACAGACGATTTTTAAGGAAAGTCTCCATGTTCCGAAGGCCGCGCTGGATAGATTCGCTGACCGATGCAACGCTGACTCCTTCGCTCTTGGCAATCGCTGATTCTGTCAGTCCCAGGAAGTAGTAAGCATAGATGCGCTTGGCCTGCTTGTCCGGCAGAGCGGCAATCGCAGCGTGAAGCTGCTCCATCGTCACTTTGCGCTCATACAGCTCACAAGGGGTCATGGAAACGAAAAGGGCATCATACTCAATTCCGTCTCCGCGATCCAGAGAATAATGCGCCTTGTGGTAATATGTACGGCGGCGGTATGCGGCCTCCAGGCGGTCATGCTCTTTCATAACAGCGGCTACTTCATCAGGAACCTCAATAATGTAATCGGTCTTATAAAAATCGGGATACTGCTCCCACAGATTGATCTTGGTCATAATTTCCTCCATTTCAGTTGTTAGGGACAAAGGGCAACCGAAATGGCTATGGCGGAGAGCGACACCGGGGATGTTCGGGAAAATTCCCGTAAAATCGACAAAGAAAAACGTCAGACGGCCTTAATAGCTGTCTGACGCATTTTGTATGATATGTTGTACGATTGTGCGGATTATTTACGCTTGATTGCGCGTGTCCGTGTGTATAATTTCTCTTTGGTAGGTCATTGATTTTTTTAGGTAATCACCTACCTGAAAACCATAATTCTGCTGAAATAAATAACCGCCCATCGTAGACTCCTCAAACGGCAGTCACGGGCGGTAATGGAAATATGCCCTGCCGTGAAAGGCCGTTTTTTTTATTGGCCTCCCGTCAGGGCTTTTATGTATATTTTATCTTTCAAAAGTGCATGATAAACACATATCAATACGCGTGATTGGGTGATGGTAACTTCCTCTTACGCACGATAGAATGTAATAGAGGTGAGCAATCATGCCGGAAGATGTATTTGTGTATTTGGGACAGTGCCTCAGAGATGCAAGAGAAGAATGTGGACTGACCCAACAGGAGCTTGCGGATCAAACCGGCAGAGGGCTTCGTCATCTCCAGGACATTGAAAAGGGCAGGAAAAATCCGTCTTACGATGTACTGGCATCCTTTATCAAGCGATTAGGCATTTCTGCTAATGAGCTGTTTTATCCTGACGCTTCGGAACAGGAAAAGCAAGTACAGCATTTCATGGGAAAGTTTCTGGCCTGTACCGAGGATGAGCGGCAGATTATCTTGAAAACACTGGATTGTATGGCGGAGCAGTTTATCAGCCGACGTTACAAATCCTCCGATCCGCAAAATTATGAATAAAACCAGCAGGGCAAAATGCAATTTGTTTCTGCTGGTTTTATTTTGCCTCCGGCAGTAGACGTAAATTTTCCTAGCCCAATCAATCGCCACTATTTTGTTTCCGGTATTCAGCCGGTGCAATCTTCATGACATCTCGAAATGCTGTTGCAAATTTACTCTGATTCTCATATCCAACCTGGCTGGCAATTTCCGCTATGGTTGCCTGCGTCTGACGAAGCAGAGCAGCGGCCTGTTTCATGCGGTACACTTTCATATAGGTTCCAATGGGCTGTCCATAAACTCCCTTGAACGTATCCTTTAAGGTTGCCGTATTGATAAGATACTCTTTGGAAAGTTCCTCAATCGTTGGCCGTTCCTGCAAGTTGGAGATAAGCCGCTTGTGAATGTCCCGTACAATCTCCACCTGGGGAGAAGTATATAACTCTCGCTGCTTTTCTTTATTTACATCCACCATACACAAGAATAAGAGAAGCTCCTGCACCTTCAGCATGAAGTATGGCTTTTGCAGGCGATCCGGTACGGAATACAGTTCAGAAAAGATATGCTCAATCTCATCCTTGGCCCGCATGACAAAGCATGAGCCATCGGCACAAAATTTGTTTTTGAAATCTGCAATACCAATACCGCTCTCGGCGAGGATTCCAGGCGGATTTTGAGAAACCAGCTCCAGATCAAGCACTACTGAGATTCCGCGATAATGTCTCAAAGGAAAGGCCATTTCAGAAGCACAGTTATCCATTGTATGAATGGAAAGATCCCCTTCTCCGAGGTACAGGCAGGAACCGCTTTGCAATACGCTCCCTTCACGCCCTTCCCGGCAATGATTGATCTCCAGCACATTCTTATCAATGGTTCCGTCCCAATAACAACTCGTTGCTTCAAAATCATTGTAAATAAGCTGGATACCGGGATAAACCTGATAGACTGTCATAAGCCCCAGGCCATCCTCACAGTCCATTTTATAGACGGTGCAATATCCGTCATTATCTTTTGGAATAATCGCAGATAACCCCGTAGCATTGGTGATAGGGTTTTTGTTCATAGTATTCATTCCGTTATCTCGTATTTGTTCTGCCAGGATTCTCCTGGCGTCTTTTATTATATAGTTTTTTCTCATTTTATACCGCTCCAATCGGCAGGATGTGCAATCCAATCAGAAAGCAAATTCTATTATAGTGCAGCCCTGCCGAATGTGCAAATATACGAAAAAGCCGATGCCCTCCAAAACGGAAAACATCGGCTATATGCGGGATTTTATTTGCTGCAATATTCCTTTCCTACACAACCGGAACAACTGCCGCTACAACAAGAACCATTTTTGCGGTTCTTATGGATTTTTCGCACAGCCCATATTGCATAGAACACAATCCCGATAAGGATTATACCAGTAACAAGCATCTAAAACTCCTTTCTGACTGGAAACTCACAACCTATTAGCTTTGGGTCTCCGATCCTCTTTTCAAAATCCAAAGTCCAAATGCGACCACTGATAAAATGGCCGCTGAACGAAGCACTTTTCCAAACGTCATATTCATACCTCACAGCAAAAGTCCAACACGATAAACTACAAAAGTAACAGCCCAGGCCACAACCAACTGGAACAGGGCCGAGAACAGCATCCACCTTGTACTGCCGGATTCCTTGCGAATTGTAGCCAGGGCCGCTGCACAGGGAACGTAAAGCAGGCAGAAAATCATCAGGCAAAACGCATTGAGCTGTCCAAAACCGGCTGCACTCAGGATGCCGACCAATGTATCCATTCCCGCGCCGGAGTTGATATTGGGAATCCCAAACAGAACGGCACAACTGGACACCACAACCTCTTTTGCAGAGATGCCAGCAATCAGAGCAACCGCTATCTGCCAGAATCCCAGTCCAATCGGTGCAAAGATCGGTACAAGCCAATGGCCCAGGATAGACCCGAAGCTGTCTGCCATTTCCGTAGTATAGCCATGCGGCCCAAAGTTCAGGATCACCCACATAAGGATAGATGCTACAAAGATGGTAGTACCTGCTTTGGTAAGGTAGTCCTTTACCTTTTCCCATACATAGATTGCCACAGTTCTGGCGCTGGGGGCCTTATATTCCGGCAGCTCAATCAGCAGATAATTTTCCGATTTTCTCCGGTCAATCAAATGGATGATCGCCGCTACCAGGATAGCGACCACCAGGCCGATCAGGTACATGGAATAGGCCACGAGCATGGCGCGTTCCTGAAAGAACATCTCGGCAAACAAGATGTAGATTGGCAGACGGGCGCTGCAACTCATAAAGGGCGTAATCAACATGACCTTAAAACGGTCACGCCGGTTTTCCAAAGACCGTGAAGCCATGATTGCCGGAACAGTGCAGCCAAATCCCAAAATCATGGGGATAAATGCCCGTCCGGAAAGTCCCAGCTTGCTCATAATCCCTTCCATGACATACGCAACACGGGCCATATATCCGCTGTCCTCCAGAAAAGCCAATGCCAGAAACAGAATGAAAATGTTCGGCAGGAAAGTCAGGATACCGCCCACACCGGAGATGATGCCGTCTACCAGCAGGGAGCGCAGCACTTCATTGACCCCGACAGCAATCAGTCCATCGCTTATCAATGCCGACAGGCTTTCAATTCCTAATTCTAGGAATCCTTTCAGCCAATCGCCAATGGTAAAGGTCAGGAAGAACACCGCCGCCATGACAACGAGGAAAATCGGGATGCTCCAAAACTTATGCGTCAATACACGGTCTGCCTTTTCCGTCAAAGCGTCTTGACGATCCTTATTGACCAGAACCTCCCTGATGATTTCCTCAATAAAATCATACTTCTCATTGATAATGTCGGATTCATAGTTCCGGTCGATCACATCCGGCATATTGACCGGATAACGTGCAGAGATTTCCTTATCCTGCTCCAGCAGCTTAATGGCGTACCAGCGGTAATTGGACAGGTTCGGATATTTCCGCTTCAGCTCTGCCATGATAAGATCAATCTTGTCCTCAATAGCATCACTGTAAACCATTGCGTATTCTGAATGGTGGTCGTGCCGGTGTTTTGGAGTATATTTATGATGATGAATCAGACACTCCGGATCTTTACAGTCTTTATGGTGCGCGGCTGCATGAAGCAGCACATCCAGTCCTGTCCGTTTTCTGGCTGAAACTGGAATGACCGGGATGCCCAGCATTTCCGGCAGTCTGTGTGTGTCAATCTCCATGCCGCGCTTTTCCACAATGTCCATCATGTTCAGCGCCAGCACAACCGGCTTGCCCAGCTCCAAAAGCTGCAAAGTTAAGTATAGGTTTCGCTCCAGAGCGGAAGCGTCCGCAACATCAATAATCACATCGACTTCATCGCTTAGTATAAACTGTCTGGATACCTGTTCTTCCATTGTGTAGGAGGTCAGGCTGTAAGTGCCAGGAAGATCGACCAGTCGAATATTCAGATCATGGTCTTTAATGGCACCCTCTACTTTCTCAACGGTTACACCTGGCCAGTTTGCCACTTTCAGATTTGCACCGGTGTAAGCATTGAAAAGTGTTGTCTTTCCGCAGTTCGGATTTCCGATGAAGCCGATAGTCAAATTTTCTCTCATCGGAATTTACCCCACTAAAATATTCTTTGTGATATTGCGCCCAAGTGCAAAGCGTGTTCCCCTGACTTTCACAATCAGGACACCCCGACTTTTGCTGTTCAGAACAGCGATAGAGGTTCCACGGGTCATCCCAAGGGCCTCCAAACGCTTTTCTATATTGACAGGCAGATCAATATCCTCAACTTTATATTCATTTCCTATTTTTCCATCGCAAAGATACATGAACGCTCCCTCCTCACCGATTTACGGAAGAAGTCTCCGGCAGCTTGCCAAACTCATAAAGCATCATAGAAACGGTAATAACCACCAGAATTGCATCTGTCAGAGCAATCGCCAGCCATACGCCACGAATACCCATGCCGCCGATCATCGGAAGAACCACGCAGAGAGGAATAAACAGAATGATCTGGCGGAACAGCACCAGCCAAGTTGCCTTTTTCGCCTTGCCCAAAGACTGGAACAGGGTTACGGCAATCATAAAGCTGCCTTGCAGGACATAAGTGCTGAACATGATACGGAAGTTGGTTGCACCCGATGCCGCGATACCCGGCGTTGTCAGGAACATGGATAAAATCTTCTCTGGAAACAGCTCGGCAGGAATATAGAACACCAGCGACAGCAGCGTTGCAGCAGTAATAAAAACCCTGGTCAGCGTCTTTACCCGGTCATAGTCCTTTGCACCATAGTTTGTACCGGCGGCAGGCTGGAATCCCTGACTGATCCCCCACAGAGGAACGAAAGAGAAATTCCAGAAGCGGAGCGCCGCGCCTAAAAGAAGCTGTGAAGTTTCCCCGCCATAGTTCGATGCCACACGATAGATCACTGTCTGCTGTACCAAAGTCAGAATCTGCATCAACAGAGCAGATACCCCGACAGAAAGAACCTGGGGAAGCAGTTCTCCGTCAATGCGGATGCGCCCAATCTTCACATGAGGACTTTTTTTCTTGAAATACCACAGCGTAATTGCAGCCTGGACAAACTGGGAGAAAATCGTTGCATAAGCAGCCGCCTCAATGCCCATACCGTAGGGATTCAGGATACTGATAAAAATAGGGTCAAGAATGATATTCAAAATAGCGCCGCTGGCAATAATCGTCATTGCCTTTTTAAGCTGGCCTTCTCCGCGAATGACCATGTTTGCACTTTGAAAAAAGTTTACAAACAAGGAACCGGCAAAGATAATCCGTAGATATTTTTCCGCATAATTCAAAATGTTGTCGCTGGCTCCGGTCAGGGACAAAAGCTGGCGGGTGAACACCATGCCTACCACTGTATAGATAACGGACAGCAGAAGAACCATAGCAACCAGGTTGCCCATGATCTTCTTAATTGTGTTTTCATCCTTCTTGCCGATAGCGCGGGACAGTACCGATGCAGAACCCACGCCCAGCATGGCCGCTGAACCGGCATTGATAAGCGTCAAGGGATAGGATACCGATATGGCTCCCATCTGCACGTCACCGACCATCTGGCCGACAAAGATGGAATCCATCATGTTATAAAGCCCAACGACCACCATGCCAAGAA
>OGGJ01002639.1_pt1 | contig 12262 bp, 7 predicted proteins | sample 1571071 | NCBI WGS metagenome assembly OGGJ01 (sample SAMEA2581954, study PRJEB24529) | metagenome | biome: Human gut stool | place: China | collected 2011
GATCGGATGGACCGAAGCGCACGGGTTCTCGGTCAGCACCGCGGGAAAGCGCTGGTTGTCCGGCTGCATCCGCTCGAACGCCGCGAGGTCCCGCACGAGCACGATCAGCGTCCACACGCCGGTGCTGCCGTAGACAAGCGGCAGACTCTCGTCCAGATCCTCCGCATGCAGGCCGATCGACGCCATGAGCGCCTCGCGGTCGCCGCCGAACGGCGCGAACTGCGCCGGGGCCTGCGTCATCATGACCTCATTCGTCTCCGCGCGGTACCGGATGGGGAGCACACCGGACGCCGTTTCCACCAGCAGTTCACTCTTCCCTCTCCAGCGCGCATCCTGCTCCATCAGCGCGCAGATCGAGGCGACCGTCGCGTGACCGCACAGTCCCGTCTCCTGCAGCGGCATGAAAAAGCGCAGCCGCAGATCGGCCTTATCCGAACGGCAGACGAACGCGCATTCCGAAAAACCGGCCTGCTTTGCGATCGCCTGCATCTGCGCTTCGCTCAGCGCGTCGCCGTCGAGCACGATGCCCGTCGGGTTGCCCTTAATAGAGAAAGTAACGCTCCCAAGATCAAGATGATCTCGGGAGCGTTTTTTCGTTCAGATGACGGCGGTATATGGCCATAAGACAGGTTCAGTAGAATGCTTCTCTTTCTACTCATCCTACGTTGTGGGACATTTAATGGGAAGTGCCTGCCTACTTGGTCAGAATATTCGGCAGCTGCGCGCGCAGGGCGGCCACGCCCTCGGCGGAGCCGAGGTCATAGCGCCTCACCATGCTCAAAACCGCCTGCAACGAGGTCTTCGGATCGCACCAGAGGTCCGGCTCATAGCCTTTGCCGTCTACATTCTCCATATTGTAGATGAAGTGGAACGACTGACCGAACTGGAAGCCGATGCCGGAGTTTGGAAGCGTCCAGCCTCGCACATTTCCGACCAGCTGCGCGCCTCTCGTCGGGCCGCCGATCACAAGGCAGTTGTCAAGTGTCCTGCAATAGGTCACGATGCTCTCGCCGGCGGAGCCGGACATGCTGTCTGTCAGAAGAAGAATCGGAGTGCTGTTTTCCAGCAGCTTTCCCTGAAACAGCTCATAGTCCTTATCGCCTGTCCGGAAGGCGGCAAATTCTTCACCCAGGTCCGCGTAGGCTTGGGTCCTATCGAACATGGCAGTGCCCCAGTTGGAGATAATCGTTTTCTGTTCGGGTTCTTCTCCCGTGTAGCTTTTCAGCCAGTTTTTGATAAAGTCTTCATCGCCGCCGCTGTTGGAGCGAGCATCAATGATGATGAGCTTCGCGTTTTTAAGGTCAGAACCGGTGCGGACGAACTCGTCCATTGTCTCCTCATAATTCCAGTCAAACCTGCGAATCGTTATCAAGGCAATACCGTTTGATTTCAGATAATGATAATCCGGGACCTGCGAACCGTCTTCCAGATAGGACTGGCTCAGCGACCATGTGACCGAAACCGTTTTGGTCTCAGCGCCCTTGGTCAGGGTGATACTGTCTGCCGTATGCACAGCCGTCGCGGGACAGAACTGACGCAGGGAATAGCACACTCGGCCGCTGCCGTCAAGATACGGCTTCATTTCGACATTCGCGTTGCCGCAGGAGGTATAGTACCACTTCTCGTTTTCCCCCAGCAGATAGTACCCACTTTCATCCCTGCCAAAGCTTTGACCGCTGTAATAGTAAAGATACTGAACGCTTTTCTCAAAGGCCGGTTCATACCGCCCGGCGATCGAGAAATGTCCGTCCCGAACGAAAAGCAGGTGCGAGTAAATGAGCGAGACGAGCTGGTCCCACTTGATCGTCTGATAGGATGCAAGCTCTGCACGGATGGCATCTTCCGCCTTTTGGAACGTCTCCTCACCGAAATAGTAGTAAGCGCCGTAGGAGTAATGCAGCGCGCGGAAGAACAGGTCCACATCCTCAAGCGCTTCCGCGCGCGTAAGAACCGCCTTGCCGGGATTGTTCAGATTTTTCAGGCCGTCGATCTCTGCCTGCGTGATCTCGACCTCGCCGCGGTGATGCTGTAAATATGCTTCAAAGCCGTCGAACGACTCTTCCCTTGCCATATCGGCGCGGCGCTTCTCGTTCACGTCCTTAAGCAGTTTTTCAAATGCGTTTTGGTAGACCGCTGTGGAACCCTTGCTCAAAACGATGGCAGTATTGCTGTCGGCATCATAGTCGACAGTAAAGCCGAGCGCATCGCCGAGGTCGCGCAGCTTAAAATAGTTGTTTCCCCCGATGTTGTAGACAGAAAGACCGTCCGCAGCCTTTCCGTCGATCAAAACGGACTGCTTGCTGACAACGGCTGTTTTGGACTGATCCCGCCCGCGCGCAAGCTCGCCGCCGACAGGGGTATATTCCTTCCCGGAAACGACCGTGACCGCATTGCTTTGCTCATCGAACGAAACGGAAAAGCGGCTGTCCGTCTTGCTCAGAAGCTGCGCAAGATCGCGCAGCTTGAAATAGTTGCTGCCGTCGATGTTGTATTTGTCACAGTCTGCATCGACGCCGTCGACTGACAGATTTTGCGGCGAAGCCACCACATTCGCGGCGGAGGCATAAGACACGGCAATGCAAACCAGGAGCAGCGTCAAAATGATGGGCAATAGCTTTTTCATGGATGATTCTCATCTCCCTTAGCACGCTTTCGGTGCGCCGCTTTCAAAGAAGCGTTCCCCGTCAGAGCAATTTTTCACTTTAAGGGTAGCATACTCCATCGTATGCTGCAACGCAAATTTTGCATAAAAGCGGTATCGCCCGTCTAAAGGCGACCGATAGCTTCATCCGCGGCCTTTCAGCCGAGCTTCTGCGCAAGGTCCTCGAGCGCGGCGGTCATCGCCTCTTCAAACGAGGGGTGCGGACGTATAGCCAGCAGGAATTGATCGGCCGTCATGTGGTTGGCGAGCGCCTGCGAGACGCCGCCGATCATGTCGCTCGCATGCTCGCACATGAGCTGCGCGCCGAGAAGCTCGCGTGTTTCGGCGTGGGCGACGAACTTCATAAAGCAGCGGCCCGGGTCGGCGATGAGCGTCTTGGCGTTGTCGAACATGACGTGTTTGCCGACCTTGACGGGGATGCCCGCCTCCTTGGCCTCGGCCTCGGTGAGGCCGACGACCGCGATCTCCGGACGGCAGTAGATGCAGCTCGGCACGACGGACATGGATGTGTGATTTTCCCTTCCGTAGAGCAGGTCGACGCAGGCGATGCCCTGCGCGGTCGCCACATGGGCGAGCTGAATTTTGGCCGAGACGTCGCCGATGGCGTAGATGTGGGGGATGCTCGTCTCGTAGCGCTCGTTCACGGCGATGCTGCGGCGGTTCATCTCGACAGAAATGCCATCCGCGAACAGGCCGCCGCAGTACGGGCGGCGGCCGATGGCGCAGAGCACGGCCTCGCCGGAGACGGTCTCGCTCTTTTCCTTGCAGGTGAAGTTGACGGCGATATCCTCACCCGTCTTCTCGACGCTCTGGACCATCGCGTTCGTGAAGACCTTCACGCCCTGCTTTTTGAGGATGAGCGCGAGGCTCTGGCCGAGCTCCTTGTCCATGTTGGGCAGCAGGCGGTCCATGCCTTCGATGACGGTCACTTCACAGCCGAGGTCTGCGTAAAACGTCGCAAACTCGATGCCGATGACGCCGCCGCCGATGATGACGATGGAGCGGTACAGGTGGTCGCACCCCTCAAGCAGCTCGTCGGAGGTCATCGCGAACTCAAGTCCGGGAATCGGCGGGCGGGACGGGACGGAGCCGGTGGCGATGAGAATATCGTCGCAGGTGTAGTCGTTGGCACCGCCCTCGGCATCCGTCACGCGGACAGCACCGGGTGCGGTGATGAGCGCCGTGCCGCGCAGAAAGTCGATCTTTGCGGTCTTGAAAAGCGATTCAATGCCGGAGGACAGCTTTTGCGAAATTTCGCGCTTGTAGGCAAAAATCTCCGTCATGTCGGCGCAGATATCGTCGGTGTGGATGCCGGCGTGTGCGCCGTGCTTGGCGTCGTGGAAGATCTGAGAAGAGTGCAGCAGCGTTTTCGTCGGGATGCAGCCGCGGTTTAAGCAGGTGCCGCCCGCTTCGCGCTTCTCGACGACGGCGACCTTCTTGCCGAGCTTGGCCGCATGGAGCGCGGCTTCGTAGCCGCCGGGGCCCGCGCCGATGACGATGAGTTCATAATGAGCCATAATAGTTCGTTCCTTTTTGAGAGCAATGCCGCCGACTTTTCGGCGGCATTGCGTGATGTTGAGATATGCGCTGCCTTCGTCAGGCAAACTGATAACGTAAAACCATGTTGCGCGCCGCGCCGACCTCGTCGAGACGGCGGACGGGCGTGGAGTGGGGAGCGGTGTGGAGCGTCTCGGGATCGGAGTGCGCGAGTTCAAAGAGCTTGCAGTAGATGCCGCAGACCTCATCCATGGTCTCTTTGCTCTCAGTCTCGCAGGGCTCGATCATGAGCGCCTCATGGACGATGAGCGGGAAGTACATCGTGGGCGGGTGTAGGCCAAAGTCGAGCATGCCCTTGGCAAGGTCGAGCGCGGAGACGCCCGTCTCCTTGTGGAGATCGACGAGCGACATGACGAACTCGTGCATGCAGATCTCGTCATAGGCCATGGTGAAGGTATCCTTGAGCCTGACGCGCATGTAGTTCGCGTTCAGCACGGCGTTCATCGCCGCCTCGCGGATGCCGGACTTGCCGAGCGTGAGCACGTAGGTCAGCGCGCGCACGACGACGTCGAAGTTGCCGTAGAACATCTTCACGCGGCCGATGGACTTTTCGGGGTATGCAAAGCCGTACTTGCCGCCCTTTTTGACGACCAGCGGGCCGGGCATGTACTTTTTGAGGAATTCCTTGCAGCCGACCGCGCCTGCGCCGGGGCCGCCGCCGCCGTGCGGTGTGGCGAACGTCTTATGCAGGTTACTGTGGATGCAGTCAAAGCCCATGTCACCGGGACGGACGACACCCATGACGGCGTTGAGGTTCGCGCCGTCGTAATAGCACAGGCCGCCCGCATCGTGAATGATCTTCGTGATCTCGAGGATGTTCTTGTCGAAAATACCGACGGTGTTCGGGTTCGTCAGCATCAATCCCGCGGTGTCGGGGCCGACGGCGGCGCGCAGCGCGTCGAGGTCGACGCAGCCGTCCACGCCGGACGGGATGTTGATGACCTGGAAGCCGCACATCGCGGCGGTTGCGGGGTTTGTGCCGTGGGCGGAGTCGGGCACGATGATCTTCGTGCGGTTAAAATCGCCGCGGTCAGTATGATAGGCCTTGATGAGCAGAACGCCCGTGAACTCACCGTGCGCGCCCGCCGCGGGCTGGAACGTGACAGCGTCCATGCCGAAGACCTCGCCAAGCTCAGAGCCTAACGTGTGCAGCGCCTCGAGCGCGCCCTGCGCGGTCTCAATGGGCTGGAGCGGGTGGAGCTGGGTGAAGCCCGGCAGCGCCGCCATGTCCTCGTCGATCTTGGGGTTGTACTTCATCGTGCACGAGCCGAGGGGATAGAAGCCGTCGTTCACGCCGTGGATGCGCTTGCAAAGGGCGGTGTAGTGGCGGGTGAGCTCGTTTTCACTCACGTGGGGCAGGTGCAGCGCCTCGCTGCGCTCTTCGGGAAGCTGATATTCGGGGACGTCACACTCCGGCATGAGGGTCATGCCGCGACCTTCGACACCAAGTTCAAAAATGAGCTTCATTTACAGCACCTCCTTCACGATGGCGACAGCTTTGTCGAGCTGCGACTTGGAGACGAGCTCTGTCACGCACCAGAGAATGCCGCCCTCGACCTCCGCGCCGCCGAGGATGCCCTCTGCTTCGAGCGCGTCGAGGATCTTCCTGCGGCAGTTGGGGCATTCGACCTCGGTGACGAACTCGTGGAAGAATTCACCCTTGTACTTCAAGGTGCAGCCGATCTTTTGGAGCTCAGAAGCGAAATAGTGCGCCTTCGAGGTGCAGAGCCGCGCGCACTGCTTCATGCCCTTTTCGCCCATCGCGGCCATGTAGACGCCGGCGGCGAAGGCGCATAGCGCCTGGTTGGAGCAGATGTTGGAGCTGGCCTTTTCGCGGCGGATGTGCTGTTCGCGCGCGGACAGCGTCAGCACATAGCCAACCTCGCCGTCCACATCCTTCGTCTGGCCGACGATGCGGCCGGGGAGCTTTCTCGTCATGGCGGATGTCGTGGCCATGAAGCCGAGGAACGGGCCGCCGAACGCCGTGTCGAGGCCGAGGGGCTGACCGTCGCCGACGGCGACGTCCGCACCCATCGCGCGCGGCGTGGGCAGAATGGCGCAGGCGATGGGGTTCACGCCCATGACGAACTTGGCGCCCGCGGCGTGGACGATCTCACCGGCCGCCTTCGCGTCTTCGATCTGGCCGAAGTAGTTCGGCTGCTGGAGGTAGAAGCACGCGGCGTCATCGCCGAGCACTTCCTTGAGCGCGTCGAGATCAGTTCTGCCGTCCTTTGCGGGGACGACAAAAAGCTCGGTATTCGAGGCGAAGCAGTAGGTCTTCATGACCTCGATGACCTGCGGATGGGCGCAGGCGGAGACATAGGCCTTCGTGCGCTTGCGGTCCTTGCACATGGGGATCGTCTCGGCTGCGGCGGTCGCGCCGTCGTAGTGCGAGGCGTTGGAAACGTCCATGCCGGTCAGCTCGCAGATCATCGTCTGGAATTCAAACGTGCCCTGCAGCACACCCTGGCTGATCTCCGCCTGATAGGGGGTGTAGCAGGTGACAAGCTCTTCGCGGGAGGTGACGGATTTGACGACCGACGGGATGAAGTGGCGGTAGGCGCCTGCGCCGCGAAGAACGGTCTTGAAGACCTTGTTCTTTTCGGCCATGGCGGTGACGGCCTCGCGCACCTCAAGCTCGCTCAGGCCCTCGGGGATGTTCAGCCCGCCGCTCCGCAGGAGCATTTCCTGCGGGACGGCCTTGTACAGCCCTTCCAGGCTGTCGACCCCGATGGCGGCGAGCATTTCTTCCCGTTCCGCAGCCGTGGTGGGAACGTAAGAGCCCATGTTAGCCCTCCTGCGCGCAATGCGCTTCGTAAGCGGCGGCGTCAAGCAGCGCCTCAGTGTCGGTCACGGGGGAGACCTTGATGATCCATGCGCCGTAGGGGTCGGAGTTCAGCGTCTCGGGCGCGTCGGCCAGCGCTTCGTTGACCTCGCAGATCGTGCCGCTGACGGGACAGATCACGTCGGAGACCGCCTTGACGGACTCGACATCGCCGAAGCTCTCACCGGCGGTGACGCTGTCACCCTCGGCGGGCAGGTTGATAAAGACCACATCGCCCAACGCATCCTGGGCAAAATCAGAAATGCCGATCACGGCGACGCCGCCGTCCATCTTGACCCACTCGTGGGACTTGGAATACTTCAGCTCAGCAGGGATGTTCATGGTAATTTCCTCCTCAAAATCGTTCTCAATGAATGTTGGTTGTTATTTACGGTCAAATGGTTTCCGAATATTCGGTCAAAAATCTCTATTTCAGCGTTCGAGCTTGTAGAACGGCATCGGCACGATCTCCAGCTCGACCATGCGGCCGCGCACGTCGGCGTTCAGATGCTTGCCGATCTCGATATCTTGGGCGGGGATATAGCCCATCGCAACGCCGCAGCCGATATAGGGCGCGAACGTGCCGGAGGATGCCCAGCCGATCTTTTCTCCGTCCATCGTGTAGAGGTCGCAGTGCTCGCGCACGATGCCGCGGCCGACGACCTTCATGCCAATGCGCTTCATTTTCGGCGCGCCGAGCGCGACAAGCGCGTCGCGGCCGATGAAGTCCTTGCCCGTGAGCTTGCACGGAAGTCCCGCCATCTTCGGCGTGATCTCGTCGTTCATCTCGTGGCCGTAGAGCGGCATCGAAGCCTCTAAGCGCAGCGTGTCGCGCGCGCCGAGGCCGCAGGGGATCAACCCCTCGGGCTCGCCCGCCTTCAGAAGCGCTTTCCACAGGTCGACGGTGTCCTCGGCCTTGCAGTAGATCTCAAAGCCGTATTCACCGGTGTAGCCCGTCTGGGAGACGAGGGCGCGGATCGTGCGCTCGCCGAGGTTCAGGGGCACGTCTTCGATGAAGGTGTAGTACTTGGCGGGGATGTACTGCTCATCGCAGAGCTTTTTGAGAATGTCGCCGGACTTGGGGCCCTGCAGGGCGATCTGGCCCCAGTCGTTGCCCTCGTCGCGGTAGTCGACGTCGCCGGAGAGATGGCTCTCGACCCAGGCGGCGTCCTTTTCGCGGTTGCCCGCGTTGACGACGAGCCAGTAATTGTCCGCTGCGCAGCGGTAGACGATGAAGTCGTCGATGATGCCGCCATTGTCGTTGCAGAACATCGAGTACTTGATCTCGCCGTCTTTCATGTTCGAAATGTCGGCGGTGATGATCTTCTGCACGTTGGCGACGGCGTCGGGGCCCTTGAGGCGAAGCTCGCCCATGTGGGAAACGTCGAACAGACCGGCCTTTTCACGAACGGCCATGTGCTCGGCAATCACGCCGGTGGGATACTGCACGGGCATCAGGAAGCCGCCGAATTCGACGATCTTGCCGCCCATGTCCACATGCGTTTGGTAAAGTGGGGTCTTCTTTTCCATAGTGCGCATCCTCCGAAAACAATAATTTTAATGAATATTATAAAAATTATTAAAATTAAGCATCAAAAAAGAGACACAAAACTCCCTTTTGAGCTTTGTGCCTCCGTTGATCACCTGAGAGATTCCCCGCCCGAGTCATCGCGGCAGGTTGCACCTTCGGCGTGCGTAAACGCACTTTTCGGAGCGTCGTCCGAGTTCGGCCCTTTTGCCTGAGAGCTTCTGCGTTCCCCTTCGGCGCCGCGGCAGAATATTCCGCGGTCTCTCCCGAACTCATCATCCGATCGGTTGATTCATTTTGCTTTTTAAAGCTAACATAAGAATGGACCTTTGTCAAGAAAGAAAAAATAATATTTTGTTAAAATATTTCAAGCGGAAATTCGGCAAACCGAAAACTGCCGAAACGGGTCAAAATTTGAAAGCATCCCGTTGTTATGACTGCGTTGCCGGCCAGGTTCCATTTCGCTTCGGCATAGCTTTATTTGTATTTCGCATTTGCATTTTGCCTAAAGCGGCGGCGGAGAAGTGATGGGGCGTCTATTTTCTTCGACGAAATCCGTCCTGCGCGGACAAAATTGTATTGACAACGGCGTAGGATGGGTCTATTGTACTCACATCATTCGTCAAATGCTTTGAGCAGGACACGACTTCCCCGGATCACCGCTTTCAGAGAGCCGTTGGTGGTGCAAAACGGCAGCAAGGAACGGGCAGGCCATCCCCTGTGAGCAGCCGCGGTGAAAGGCGCTTGCGCCGAGTAATTGCAGCCGGCATCCCTCCGTTAACGGGGAACGCTCTCCGATTTTTGGGCAGCGGTTGAGAGGCCGGTTTTCCGGCAAGCAAAGTGGTAACGCGGAAGTTGAGATCTGCGGCGGATATCGCCGCGGTATTGGCCTTCGTCTTTGCGATGGGTTTTCGTTGTGGAAAATCCGCAGCAGAGGCGGGGCTTTTCTTTTTGCTCCCGGCATTGGCGAAGAACACAGCTTTTTTAGGAAAGAAAGGGAAATCACATGAACACACTCGTCATCGTGCTGACCGCGGCGGTCGTCCTCGTCGCTGCCTACGCACTCTATGGGCGCTGGCTCGCCAAAACCTGGGGCATCGACCCCAAGGCGCAGACGCCCGCCGTCAAGTATAACGACGGCAAGGACTTTGTCCCCACCAACGGCTGGACCGTCTTCAGCCATCAGTTTTCCTCCATCGCGGGCGCGGGCCCTGTCACCGGCGCGATCCAGGCCGCCGCGTTCGGCTGGCTGCCGGTGCTGCTGTGGGTGCTGCTCGGCGGCGTCTTCTTCGGCGCTGTGACGGACTTCGGCGCGCTGTACGCCTCCGTCAAAAACGACGGCAAGTCCATGGGCATGCTGATCGAAAAGTACATCGGCAAGCTCGGCCGCAAGCTGTTTCTGCTGTTCTGCTGGCTGTTCTGCCTGATTGTCATCGCGGCGTTCGCCGACATGGTCGCCGGCACGTTCAACGCCTACACCGTGGTCGACGGCGTGACGCAGCTTGCTGACGCCGCGCAGACCAACGGCGCAGCCGGTATGGTGTCCATCATGTTCATGGTGTTCGCCGTCGTCTTCGGCCTTGTGCAGAAGAAGCTGAACCTCTCGGGCTGGAAGGAAGCCGTGCTCGGCATCCTCTGCATCGTTGCCTCGTTCGCCGTCGGCATGAACTGCCCACTCATCTTCGGCAAGGCGACCTGGAGCTACATCACGTTCGTCTACATCTTCTTCGCCGCCGTTCTCCCGATGTGGCTTTTGAAGCAGCCGCGCGACTACATGACCACCTTCATGTTCATCTGCATGATCGCGGGCGCGGTCGTCGGCCTTCTCGTTGCGCATCCGACGATGAACCTCCCCGTCTTCACGGGCTTCAACAATGAAAAGCTCGGCACGATGTTCCCCATCCTGTTCGTCACCGTCGCCTGCGGCGCGGTGTCCGGCTTCCACAGCCTCGTCTCCTCCGGCACGTCGTCCAAGACGGTCGAAAACGAGAAGGACATGCTCAAGGTCGGCTACGGCGCGATGATCCTCGAGAGCCTGCTTGCTGTGCTCGCGCTCTGCGTGGCCGGTGCGGCCGCCGCGGCGGACGGCACTCCCGCCGTCGGTACCCCGTTCCAGATCTTCAGCCGCGGCGTTGCGGGCTTCTTCGAGATGTTCGGCGTGCCGAACTACGCCGCCACGGTCTTTATGACGATGTGCGTCTCCGCCCTCGCCCTCACGAGCCTTGACGCCGTCGCGCGTATCGCGCGCATGAGCTTCCAGGAGCTTTTCAGCGTGGACGATATGGCCCACGCCGAGCCCTGGCGCAAGCTCCTGTGCAACACGTATTTCTCCACGGTGCTGACGCTCGTGCTCGGCTACGTGCTCACGAAGATCGGCTACTCCAACATCTGGCCGCTGTTCGGCTCAGCGAACCAGCTGCTCTCCGCGCTCGTGCTCATCACGCTGTGCGTCTTCCTCAAGGTCACGGGCCGCAGCAACAAGATGCTTTTCCCGCCGCTCGTCATCATGCTCTGCGTCACGTTCACGGCGCTGGTGCAGCGCCTGATGGCCATGGTGAGCGCCATCCAAAATGCCGCTGCCGTTACCATCCCCGCGGTCGAGACGACCTGGGGCGCGGTGTTTATCGCCAACGGCTTGCAGCTCATCATCGCGGTGCTGCTCATCGTGCTCGGCGCGACCATCGTCGTGAACTCGATGAGAAGCTACGTCGCCAGCAAGCACAACAGCGAGGCCAAGGTCTAATTTTGAAAAATGTGCAAAAAAGGAGGCTTCCCGTCGGGAAGCCTCTTTTTTTGCTTTGTTACCAGCTTGCGACCGTGCCGTCGCATCTCGGTTCGGTGCCCGCGGCGTAAACGCCGTTTTCGCACTTCCAGATGATCTCGCCGCGGCCCATGGCCGTGCGGTCGTCGACGATCTCGACCTCGTGCCCCATTGCTCGCAGCTGCTCGGCGATCGCCTCGCCCGCCTCGCGCTCGATCTGGAGCTTTTTGCCGCCGATCCACTGGATGCGCGGCGCGTCGAGCGCCTCCTGCGGGTTCATGGCGTAATCGATGGTGCTCGTCAGCACCTCGACCTGCCCCTGCGGCTGCATGAACGCGCCCATCACGCCGAACGGGCCGACGGCCTCGCCGTCCTTGAGCAGAAAGCCCGGGATGATCGTGTGGTAGGACTTCTTTCCGCCCTCCAAATAGTTATCGCTCTTCGGGTCGAGGGAGAAGTTCGCGCCGCGGTCCTGAAGCGAGATGCCCGTGCCGGGGATGGCGATGCCCGCGCCAAAGCCGCAGTAGTTGCTTTGGATAAGCGAGACCATGTTGCCCTCTGCGTCCGCGGTGCAGAGGTAGATCGTGCCGCCGCAGTGCGGGTCGCCCGCTTTGGGCTCGAGCGCCTTGTCTGTGATGAGTGCGCGGCGGGCGGCAAGATAGTCGGGCGAGAGCAGCTCGCTGACCTTCGTTTTCATATAGCGCGGGTCGGCGACGTAGGTCTTCGTGTCGGCAAAGGCGAGCTTGATGGCCTCCATGACCTTGTGATAGTAATCCGCATCCTCGCGCTTTTCAGGCAGCGTCAGCCCGTTGAGCATGCCGAGTGCCATCAGCACCGTGATGCCGTGGCCGTTGGGCGGGATCTCGCAGACGGTGTAGCCGCGGTAGTCCTGCGTGATGGGCTCGACCCATTCGGGGTGGTAATTGCGGA
>OGGJ01002649.1_pt1 | contig 12232 bp, 10 predicted proteins | sample 1571071 | NCBI WGS metagenome assembly OGGJ01 (sample SAMEA2581954, study PRJEB24529) | metagenome | biome: Human gut stool | place: China | collected 2011
TCCTGCTTGTCAGGAGTGTCGGGGGTGTCAGGGGTAGTCTTGTTGCCGCAGGCCACGAGCGAAAGCACCATGGCCAGAGCGAGCAGGATACTCAGGAATCTTTTCATACGAAACCTCCAATTTCATTTTTCGCTCGACGGAAGTGTTCGTCAGGCTCTGGAGTGTGTGGCAGGGAAGAAGCATTTGGAAGCATGAAGAAGGTTCACCATGACCTGAATTAGGTCGTGGTGAACCTTCTATTCTGGACTAAAAACAGTGGGATTTGAGCTGCATTGAAATGATGGGCAAGCCGCCGCCCGTTCCGAGCGACAGCCTGCCTTTTGTCAGATCATGTTGAGGTGCTATCGTACAATTATCTTTCTAAGTCTCTCTAAATCATTCCCATCCGGATGGGAGAGCGCTCGGTCAAAGTTCTCAATCAGCGCATCGATATTTTCCGGATGCTCCGGCTGTACCTTCATTTTCATGTAGCGTTCCCGTACAGACGGCGGCATTTTGCCCTGACACATATATTCTCCGACCACGGAATTGCTTGAATCGATAGACTGCTTAACATGATCGAGGATCTTCTGGAAATATGCCTCGCTGCCGCCAAAGCCCGCCGTTCCAAATAGAAATATCTTTTTGTTCTTCAGCGTTGACAGTAACGTCAGGGTGGACTTATCCGCATTTCCCTTGTCCGTCCAAAACCCAATATAGAGCATCTCTGAGTATAGCCCTCCCTCTTTAGGCACTCCGAAATAGTCACAGTTTTCTTTGGGAAGCACGGCGTAAATTGTATCGGCAAGCTTCTTTGTGTTGCCCGTCGAACTGCTGTATACAATTGAATATCTTTCTTTGCCCATATCAAAGCCTCCCATTTCGTCAAAGCGGCATCGGAATCCGGGCGATCTCAATCACTGCTGCGATGGCAATGATAAAGGCTGCAATCCCGATAACTACTGTGCTCTTCTTGCTGAGCTTCTTCTTTTTTGCTCTGCATATCAGCATAGCACCTACCACACAAACAACTGCCGCCATAAGTGCAATGCCCAGCGTTTCCCATAGCCACGAAAGTTCATATATGATCTTCATTTGTTCACCCATCCTTAACGGTCTCATTTGTAAATTCGGATTATCAAGCAGGATAGCGGTTGCGCTCCCTTTTTCCGCGCTCTTTGACGCAGCAGGGTGTATTGTCTTCCTCCGTAATCGTGTTTGTCCCTATATTTTTGCTCATGCTCGCACAGCTCAATTTGCCAGCCATACGATCATGGCCTATTTCAGCAGCTCCGACAATACCTGAAACAACTTTTGAATATCCAGAGGTTTGGCAATGTGGCCGTTCATTCCGACATTCAACGCATTCTTTTGATCCTCTTCAAATGCATTGGCGGTCATGGCCACAATGGGAAGCGCTGCCTTCTTTTTATCCGGGAGCGCACGAATCCGCCGAGTTGCTTCATAACCGTCCATCTCCGGCATCTGGACATCCATCAAGATCAGGTCATACCGGCCGGCAGAAGCCGCTTCGACCTTTTCAACGGCAATCTTTCCGTTTCCCGCAGTATCCACCTCAAAGCCCGCTTCTTCAAGAAGCGTCGATGCGATCTCCAGATTCAGTTCGTTATCCTCGACTACCAGAAGCTTCTTTCCAGTAAAATCAGAAGCTTTTGAAACGGGTATCATCTGCCCCGCTTTTGCCTCGCCGACGGGGAAGCGCAGAGAAATGGTAAATTCCGAGCCCCTTCCCGGTTCGCTCTCCACTGTGATCCTGCCGCCCATCATATCCACCAGACTTTTCGTGATGGCCAGGCCGAGCCCCGTACCCTGTATCTTGCTGACGGTGGAGGTCCTCTCTCTGGCAAACTGCTCAAAAATGTGCTTTTGGAACTCCTCGCTCATGCCGATGCCGTTATCCTTGATGTGGAATTCAAAATCGGCATAGTCTGCCGAAGCCGTATCCTTCTGTACAATCCGCAGGCTGATCTGCCCACCGTCCGGCGTGAACTTCACGGCGTTTGCCCAAACATTGATCAGGATTTGTTCAAGCCGCAGCGGGTCGGCGATCACATCCTCGTTTTTCATGCCAGCAGTATCGACAGTAAAGGAGATGTGCTTTTTGTCGGCGCCGACCTGTATGGCGTCCCCAATATCCCCCACCAATTCCGGCAGATGCACCGGCTTTGTCTCCAGCGTAACCTTTCCATTCTCAATGCGGCTCATATCCAACACATCGTTGATAAGGGACAGAAGATGCTGGCTGGAAACGGATATCTTTTTCAGATAGTCCTCTACTTGGTCACGGTCGTCGATGTGCGTCTGCGCCAGAGCGGTGAAACCGATGATGGCATTCATGGGCGTTCGGATGTCGTGAGACATATTAAACAGGAACTCCCGCTTGGCGAGATTGGCCTTGGTTTCACGCTGAACGGCAAGCTCAAGTGCGGCGTTTTTCTGTTCGAGCGACTTCTTGTATTCTTGCTCGGAGTTCTCCTGCTGCATAAAGAAATCCTTTGCGGAGTTCCAGCGGAATCCCTGCACAAACGTCAGAACCAAGATATACATGACCAGCGTGATCACCAGATTCATCACGGTGAGGTCATAGACCTGACGGTCGGGAACATAGGCATAGAGGGAATAGTTCCGCCCATGGCTATACATTCCATAGCATTGCTCAATGCCCTTCGGAGCGTACACGCGGATCAGTTTATCTGCCCGGTCGCTTCTCCGGATCGACATGAGCCGTTCACTCTCGAAAATGTTCATACCAATCAGAGTGGGGTCGTTGGAGGCCGATACCCGGTTCTCCTCCACCACCAGAAGAGTCCCCGTGGAGTTGACCCCATAGCTGTCTATCAGAGGCTGGATGGACAAAACGGACTTTTGGGAAAACTCCGCCCCGGTATAGCGGTAGGCCAGCACCGCACCCGCGCCGTCAGCGCAGCTGTGCACAGCAACATCGGCAAAACTGCCATCGTCCAGCTCCACATGCTTGACATAGGTCTTCTGCGGGTAGCCGATGACACTGAGGATCGGTTCCGATTTGATGCCGGACTGAAGCTGCGCGTAGCCGATGCCATCCTCCGTGTACTCACATACCAGCTCGCCCTGCGCGTCCAGCAGGCAGATGCCCGTAAGCCACAGCCCCTTGGCGCGCTCCGACAGCGCCGCCTCATCACAGTCGAGGGAGAGAGACTCCAGCGCGCGGACGGCGGCAGCCTCGCGCACAAGGCCCTTCGCGATGGTAGTATCGTTGTACTTCGTATAGTCGGCGGACCGCTTCTTGATAAACTCGATCGTTCCCGCCAGCCTCTGCTCGCAATTTTGCATATCCGCCTGTCTGGAAAGCGCGAAAACGATTCCGAGGAGGGAAATACCCACAGCAATACAAACGAGCCAGAATTTTTTGCTGAAAATGGTCTGCAAAGGATTACGGTTCAAGGCATTCCACCTCCAAATAGGTTTCGGGATGCTCCAGATACCTGCCGACGATCTCCTGCATGGTCCCGTCCTGACGCATCTGTGCAAAGGTGTCCATCAGCTCCTGTGCAAGACCGCGGTCATCATCGGCGGAAAAGGCTGCGCCGATTCCGGTGATCAGCAGCGGCTCGTCCAGAATGCGGAAGTCCGCGCCGTAATCCGTCATATACTGCAAAATGGCCGTTTCGTGGGCGGCAATGGCATCCACATAGCCGCAGTCCAGCGCCGCATACTGTACGCTCCGATCCTCCAGACTGATAATGTCCTCAAATTGAGGAATATCCGCTTGTCCGCTTTGCAAAAAGATCTCTTCCGGCTTACCGGTAGACTGAACGGCAATGGTCTTGCCGTTCAGGTCATCCATGGCGTAAATATCGCTTTTTGCATTGACGGCGATGATCTGCCGGCTGACCATGTAGGGGCCGGCCCATTGGTAATCCTGCTCACGCCCATCCATGGAGAAACAGCCCCAAATACAGTCGATCTCCCCATTGTCCACGAGCGTCCTTTTCTGCTCCCAGTCGATGGTTGTGAACACCGCCTGATAGCCCATCCGCCGGAACGCCTCAACTGCGATCTCCACGTCGATGCCGGTGGGGTCGCCGTTGTTGTCCAGATAGACAAAGGGCGGATAGGTGTCGCTGCCGATGGTGATGTGCGGCAGCGATGATATACCCGGCTGCTCTCCTGTCTGCACCGCGCAGCCGCAGAGTACTCCGGCCACAAGCAGAACGGTCAAAATAAGTAAAACAAGTGTTTTGATACGCTTCATCAATATGGTTCCCTCAATTTCTGCTCCTCGATTATCTGTACAGGTTATTATACATTGATTCCGGCAAATAGCAATATTCAGCGTGCCAGTTACGCGACGCCGTTGCGGCCGTCGCGGCAGTGTCCGGGCGGACATCCCCGCAAAATTTCTCCACAAATTTTTGCAGTTTCGGTTTTGCCTTCCGATGGGAACAGTTTATCAAATTCGTGAATTCTGTCAATCGTTTTTCAAAGCGTGTTTGAACCATTGCGAAAATGCGTTGAAATTTATAGATAAAGCGGTTATAATGGCGACACAGATAATTATTTATTTATAAAACACCACGGCAGCGGATATTGCGCCCTTCCACCTGCTGCGCTGCGTGCAGAGGGAAAATTACATCTCGGCTAAAAATGTCCGCAAAGGAGAGTGCAATGAACAACGAAACCCGAAAGGAAACACAGGTATTACCGAAGGACGTCCGCTGCGTTGGGGCGGATGACCTCACCTTGCCCCTTTTTGAAAACCAGTACCCTGTCCAGCCGATGGGGGTGAGCTACAACTCTTACCTTATTTTAGACGAAAAGATCGCCGTCATGGACAGCGTGGACGCCCGCGCGGCGGACGAATGGCTCGCCAAGCTCGCACACGAACTGGACGGGCGCAGTCCGGACTACCTTGTGATCTCCCACATGGAGCCGGATCACTCCGGCAGCATCCTGCGCCTTGCGGAGCGGTATCCTGAAATGCAGCTTGTCGGCAACGCCAAAACCTTCGCGATGCTCCGCCAGTTCTTCGGCGCGAAAGCACCGACAGACGACCGTTTGCTGGAGGTCGGCGAGGGTGAAACGCTCCCCCTCGGCGCGCATACGCTTCATTTTATGCTCGCCCCGATGGTTCATTGGCCGGAGGTGATGGTCGCCTACGAGGAAACAGAGAAGATACTCTTCTCCGCCGACGCCTTCGGGCGCTTCGGCTCGCTGGGGCGCACCGCCAACGCGCCGTGGGCACCGCAGGCACGTCGCTACTACTACAACATTGTCGGCAAGTACGGCGCGCAGGTACAGGCACTGCTGAAAAAGGCGTCCGCGCTGGAGATCAAAACGGTCTGCCCGCTCCACGGTCCCGTGCTGACAGGCGGCGCGCTCGCCGAGGCCCTGCGGCTCTACGATCTGTGGTCACGCTGGCAAAGTGAAGCACCCGAGGAGATCCTGCTCGCCTACGCCTCCATTCACGGCAACACCGCCCGCGCAGCGGAGCTGCTCAAGCAAAAGCTGGAAGCGAAAGGCGCGCGGGTCACGCTCTGCGACCTGACGACGACCGAAGTCTCCTACGCGGTGGCGAACGCCTTCTACTGCGGTAAGCTCGTACTGGCCTGCTCAACCTATGACGGCGGACTGTTCCCTCCCATGGAGGAATTTCTGAGCCACCTGCAAGCCAAGGGCTTCCGCAGCCGCACGGTAGGCCTGATGGAAAACGGCTCGTGGGCGCCTGCCGCGGCGCGGCTGATGCGCGCAAAGCTCGAGGAAATGAAGGACCTGCGCGTGTGCGGCACCGTGGTGTCGCTGCGCAGCGCGCTCAGTCCCGCAAACGAAGCGCAGATGGAAGCGCTGTCCGCGGAGCTGTGTGCAGAATAAAGACGCAAACTGCTGATCCGGTATGGTATCCCACCTTGCTGCCGCCGGATACCGCAAGATGCATCGTGGAAAGGCGAAGAGCTCTATGAAACGAAAATACAAGGGATTTACCTTGATGGAGTTATTGGTCGTAATTGCGATTATCGCCGTACTGATCGCCATTGCGATCCCAATGCTTGCCTCTCAACTGGAAAAAAGCCGGGAGGCGACAGACCTTGCCAATGTGCGCTCTGCCTATGCACAGGTTTCTGCAGAGGCCATGTTGGGAGATACCACGGCTACTGTCACAGTCGATTTGAAGCAAAAAAAGGCCGACTGGCAGTCGGTAGATCCCGTAAACATCGGCGGCATCGTTCACTCCAGAGGGCAGCCCAACACAAACAACTGGATAGGCACTGCCACGCCGGGGGAAAGCTGTGTGGTTTCTTATAATGAGAGCTGCGGTGTGGTGCTCACATGGAGCGGGAGTGCAGCACCGTCGGGGCCAGACTACCCATTTGATACCAACGAGAATTTTTTTGATGTGCTGTACAAGGCGGCTTTTTGGACAGATGGCACGCTCAAAAACAACCAGTCTTTCGAGTTTGACTCTCGCTGCCCGGAGTCGGACTTTATTCCGGCAATTCAGCAGGAGATCGACAAATTGGATAACAGCCTTCTGCAGCAGACGGATTGCACATGGGCATATCTGGGATTCAAAAAGAATAATAAAGCAGATCAAGAAAAAAACTGCTTTCTCTTATGGACTTCTCTTGACACGAATAAGGTCGGCGGCGGAAAACAGATCCCTGTGCTCATTCAAACCGGTGATGGAAAGTACTATGTTTCCGAAACCACGACTGATCAGCGATGGAGAAATGGAAAAAAGTATGTCACCGTTTCGAAGCGAATGGAAGACTACAAGGATCTTTTGAGCTCAGACATGGAGTATCCCTCGCTGGAAGATGCCTACGACGCATACATAGCAGCCCTGAACAATGAAAAATACGACGGGGTTCGTGGAAGTTCAGGCCAATAAGGCTGCAAGCAGAGCGCTCCAATCAACACACTCGTGCCATGTGCAAGTACCGCTGGTACAGACGCAGCGATGAAATGCCTCAAAGCCAAGTCTTGGGGATGTGCCACAGGGAAAAGCTCCATCAAATTGGATTCTTGCATGGCAGAAAGGACCGCATTACCGAGCGTGAGTATTGGGTACAGTGCAAAGGACAGGCAAAGCGGAATAAAGAAGTCGCCTCCTTTCCAACCGTTGGACAATCTGCCAAACCTCTATGGAGTTTGAAAAGGATCTGTTTTGAGAAAAGTGATTGTAAATATTTGAAAACCGCATACAATCATCTCGGCTTCCATAATAATCCAAAACCGAATGAATCAAAGGAGAAAATGATAATGAGTACGACCGCAAGAATGGTAATGAAGATTATTGGCGCAAGTCTGGCATTTGCTGCGTTTGTTTGTCTGCTGATTGGCGGTTGGCATGATATCGGTGCTGGCTATACTTGCGTGAAGAATCGGATGAATAAGAGATTCCGCTCCGAGTATGACGATTATGATGAGGAAGATTCGATAGGGACTCCTTCCACGTAATTTCAGGGAATTAAGCGGATTTGCCGTAGAATTTTCTCACCTGCAGAAGCCCCCGCAATTCACACGCCAGATGCGTACAGAAAGCAAAAAGGACAACCGTAGATTTGGCTTCCTAAACCGCTACCCGTCAAGAGGACAGTGAAAAAATAAAATTTTCCCGACCAGCAGAGTAAACTGCTGGCCGCTTTTTATGCGGCAAGAGAGAGTCTGTGCTTTTCTAAGGGGTCATCACCCCTAAATTGCGTTGTACTCGTCTGGTGGGGGGGCCCGTCACTCACGTTGTGCCCACACGGCGAAGCGAGCGGGTAGAAACAAAAGGCACCGGAGGGGAAGCGTTTTCCTCTCCGGTGCTTTGCATTACTTCTCGTAGCTCACATGCAGCAGCTCGTGGCAGCGCTCCTCGCCGTATTCGGCCATCATGCGCACCACGATGGGATTGCGCTCGGCGCGTTTGAACATTGCCGCGTTGTCGGACTGGTGCAGACCGTCGCCGCGCTTTTCCTTTGTGGCCTTGAGCCCGTAGGGCTGTCCCGCGCCGCCGACGCAGCCGCCCTGACAGGTCATGACCTCGATAAGATGGTAGAACGCCTCGCCCTCGTCAATTCTTTTGAGCAGCTTTCTTGCGTTGGCAAGACCGTTGACCACCGCGAGCTTCAGCTCGGTATCCCCGATGGTGACCGTTGTCTCCTTGATCGGCGCGTCGCCGCGCAGGCCGAGAATACTGATCTCGCGCAGGGCGTTCTTGCTCTTATCCGGCAGGCAGTGACGAACCACCGCCTCGGCCACGCCGCCGGTCGTGCCGTAGATGACCGCTGCGCCGGAGCCGAGACCGAACGGCAGGTCGGGAGATTCCAGCTCCAGCTCATTGAGCTGGATGCCCGTCTCCTGCATCATGTCAATGACCTCGTGCGTGGTGAGCACCAGATCGACGTCGGGGCGGCCGTCGTGAATGAATTCAGGGCGCGCGGCCTCCATCTTCTTCGCCGTGCAGGGCATGATGGCGATGTGATAGGTCGTGCGGCCATCGGCAGCGTCCTTCGCGGCGTACTTGTCGCGGAAGATCGCGCCGACCATCTCCATCGGCGACTTGCAGGTCGAAATGTTCTTCAAATACTTGGGGTTCTCGTTTTCGAGATACTTCACCCACGCCGGGCAGCAGGAGGTGAACATCGGGAACGGGCCGCCGTTTTTCAGGCGCTCGAGGAATTCTTCGGATTCGGCGATCGTCGTAAAGTCCGCGCCGAACGTCGTGTCGTACACCTCGTCCACGCCCATGAGCTTGAGCGCCGTGACGAGCCTGTCGAGCACATTTTCGCCCGCGGGGAAGCCGAACGCCTCGCCCACGGCCACGCGCACGGCGGGTGCGATCTGGATGACGACGCGCTTGCTGGGGTCGTGGATGGCGCGCCACGCCTCGCCGATCTGGTTTTTCACCGTGATGGCGCCGGTAGTGCACACCGCCGCGCACTGGCCGCAGCTCACGCACTTCGTCTCGGCGAGCTTGCGGTCAAAGGCGGGCATGACCTGCAAATTGCTGCCGCGATAGGCAAAGTTCAAAATGCCCATGCCCTGCATCTCCTCGCACACGCGCACACAGTCGCCGCAGAGGATGCACTTGTTCGGGTCGCGCAGCACCGCGGGCGACGAGCTGTCGATCTCGTAGTGCTCGCGCGTATCGGGGAAGCGAATTCTGCGCACACCGAACTGCTGGGCTAGCTCCTGTAAGCGGCAGTGGCCGCTCTTTTCGCAGGTGGTGCAGTTGCAGTTGTGCGAGGCAAGCAGCAGCTCCAGAATGACGCGCCGGTGCTTGAGAAGCCGCGCGCTGTTCGTGCTGATGCGCATGCCGTCGCGCGGCTCCATCGAGCAGCTCGCGTCGATCTTGCCGGTCTTTTCATCCTCCACCACGCACATGCGGCACGCGCCGTAAACGGAGAGGTCGGAGTAATAGCAGAACGTCGGCATTTCAATACCGGCCTTACGGATGACGGAGAGCACGTTCTTTTCCCCATCGAAGTTGACGCGCTGACCGTCAACGATCATCATACCTTTTGCCATGTCTCAGTCCTCCTCTTCAATGGCGTCGATCGCGCCGAACGGACACGCGCCCCAGCATGCGCCGCAGTGGATGCACTTCTCGTTGTCGATCGTATGCGGCATGCGGATCTCACCGGAGATGGCCTCCATCGGGCAGTTGCGCTTGCACTTGCCGCAGCCCTTGCACAGCTCGGGCTTGATGACAAGGCGGCGCTTGCGGCCGTTGCAGATCGGGCAGTGGTGGTCGACCACATGGCGCAGATAGTCCTGGCGGAAGTGGCGCAGCGTGCTCTGTACGGGCTTGCACGCGCTCTGGCCGAGGCCGCACAGCGCCGTTTCCGAAATGGTCTTGGAGAGTTCCTGCAAAAGGTCAAGGTCCTCAAGGCTTCCTTCGTTTGCGATGATGCGATCCAAAATCTCCAGCATACGCTTCGTGCCCTCGCGGCAGGGAACGCATTTGCCGCAGCTTTCGTTCTGCGTAAAGCGCATGAAAAAGCGCGCGGTCTCGACCATGCAGGTGTCCTCATCCATGACAACGAGGCCGCCCGAGCCGATCATGGCGCCGATGCTCTTGAGCGAGTCGAAGTCGAGCGGCAGGTCAAGATGCTCGTCGCTCGCCGTGGTCGCACCGCCGGAGGGTCCGCCGATCTGCACGGCCTTGAACTTTTTGCCGTTCGGGATGCCACCGCCGATGTCGAAAACGACCTCGCGGATGGTCGTGCCCATCGGCACCTCGATAAGGCCCGTGTTGACCACGTTGCCTGTCAGGGCGAAGGCCTTCGTGCCGGGGCTCTTCTCCGTGCCGATGCTATGGTACCACTCCACGCCGTTTTTGATGATGAGCGGGACGTTGGCAAACGTCTCCACGTTGTTGAGCACCGTGGGCTCTGCCCACAGGCCATGCTCGATGGTGCGCGGAGGTTTGACGCGCGGCATGCCGCGGTTACCCTCGATCGACGCGGTCAGGGCGCTGCCCTCACCGCAGACGAACGCGCCCGCACCCTTGTTGACGTGGATGCGGAAATTGAAATCGCTGCCAAGGATGTTCGTTCCGAGAAGGCCCATCTCCTCGGCGCGAGCGATGGCCGTTTTCAGGCGGTTCACTGCCAGCGGATACTCCGCGCGCACGTAGATATAGCCCTCGTCGCTGCCGACGGCGAGACCCGCGATCATCATGCCCTCGAGCACGCTGTGGGGGTTGCCCTCCATCACGCTGCGGTCCATGAACGCGCCGGGGTCGCCCTCGTCGCCGTTGCAGACGATGTATTTTTTCGCGCTCTTCTGTTTGCGCGCGCCATCCCACTTGCGTCCGGCGGGGAATCCGCCGCCGCCGCGGCCGCGCAGGCCGGAATCGAGAATATTGCGGCAGATCTGCTCGTCCGTCATCTCGAACAGCGCCTTTTCAAACGCGCTGTAGCCGCCCTTGGCGATATACTCCTCGATGTCCTCGGCGTCCGACGTGCCGCAGTTTTCCAGCACCACACGGTGCTGCTTTTTATAGAACGGGATATCCTCCTGCTTCGGGTACGCCGTGCCGTCGAGATGGTAGACCAGACGGTCGATGACCTCGCCGCCGAGTACGGTCTTCTCTAAGATCTCGTGGCAGTCCTCGGGCTTGACGTGAATGTACATCACGCCCATCGGCTCGATGTGCACGAGCGGGCCCATCTCGCAAAAGCCGTGGCAGCCGCTCATTTTGACGTGCAGGCTCTTTTCCTCGTCTGAGTCGTGCTTTAAGCCGACGTAGACCTTCAGCCCGCGCGCTTCGCACTCGGACTTAAAGTTGTCGTAAATCTTCATCGCGCCGCCGGCGATGCAGCCCGTGCCCGCGCAGATGAGGATGGACGGCACCTCGCAGCTCTGCGCGAGGTCGTGCTCCGCTCTTGTGCGCAGGACGCGGAATTCTTCTCTTGTCAGCTTGCTCACGCTCGCACCTCCTCTTTGCGGATGGACTCAAGCAGCTCGATGGCGCGCTCGGGGTCCATCTTGGCATGCACCTCGCCGTCCACGGTCATGACCGGCGCCAAACCGCAGGCACCGAGACACGCGACCGTTTCGAGCGTGAAGAGGCCGTCGTCCGAGGTCTTTTTCTTTCCGTGCAGACCCAGATACTCATAGATCGCATCGTAAATCGGCCCGGACTTCCGCACGTGGCACGCCGTGCCCGCGCAGACCTTGACAATGTGCTTTCCCTTGGCTTCGAGCGAGAAGTTCTCGTAGAACGTCGCCACACTGTACACCTTCGACACGCTTAATCCGAGCGTGTCAGCGATAAGCGTCAGGTTTGCTTCGCTTAAATAGTTGTACTCCGCCTGAACATCCTGCAAAATCGCGATGAGATTCGATGGGTCATTCTCATGCGAGGCAAGAATGCTCAGGATCTTTTCTGTGTCAGGTTTCATGGTTGCCCTCCTATCTAATCCTGACGGCGATTATACCGTATCTTTTAAGGCATTTTCAACAAATTACTTCAAAATTGTCGATTGATTATCCTTATAAGTCTTATATTTTTTCGTATCCCAATAAATACGGAACAACCCGTATCTCTGTGCGGTTTCATAAAAATGACTCCCGTTCAGGTTTTCCCTGAACGGAAGTCATTTTTCTCACTTTATTGAACGATACTTATTGCGCGCCGTGCGGCATGCGTTCTTTGACCGCCTTACCGGTCGGCGTTGCGGCCAGACCGCCGAGCGCCGTCTCGCGGAACTCGACCGGCATGCGCCGTCCGACCTCGCCCATCGCGTCGATGACCTCATCG
>OGGJ01002651.1_pt1 | contig 12225 bp, 8 predicted proteins | sample 1571071 | NCBI WGS metagenome assembly OGGJ01 (sample SAMEA2581954, study PRJEB24529) | metagenome | biome: Human gut stool | place: China | collected 2011
TCAATGCCAATTTTATATGTTATTATTTTTATCCCACAAAAAAGCGTGAAGAACCTGATTTTTTACTGTGCCACGAAGAAGAACTTTACCATTCATCATCTGCGCTGTGATTCCAGGATATCCGATGGCCTGCTGAATGGCGCTTGCCATTCCCTGATCATCCCCGGACACATAAACACTGTATTCCTCACGGACACCATTAGCCGACCAGACAATGAGTGAAGTCGATCCTGCCTTCTTGCCAATCAAGAGGTAATCCCGTGCAGAAAGCATACGGACATCCGCTATTTCAGGATTGCCAATGGCAATTCTCGTAATCTTCGGTGCCTGCATATATTTTGATGAATTCAGTGATACATTGACAGGTGTTGCTGCGAGAGCCCAGCTGCAGGCTCCCATTACGGCTGCTGCCGTCAAGATACTGATTCTCTTAAGGTTACTGATCATTCAACTATCCCCCAACTATACTCAAGTTCCCCGGATTACTTCAACGCCGAAATTGTTATCTACTGAAACACGTGCAGGCGCAGGTGCTGCCTGTCCTCCATTAGACGTCTGAACCGGTGTCCTAGGCGCTGTCTGCGCTGATTCTGCCTGAGGTGCATTATTTTCCTTTGGAAGCGGTATCACATAGTAAGCCACAGAGCTGGTATCACTGTCCGGCCCGATTGGTCGAAGCATAAGCTGCAGGATTCCCATCTGTGCGGATGCTGTAAGCTTTGCGGCATCATACGGTGTGACTGCCACTGTAGCAACGGCAGGCTGGGAAACCGGCGTTGCACTGCTTTTCTTAGCCGGAGCCTTCGTATCAGAACTTAGAGGAGAAGATGCCGTATTCTCAGCTGATTCAGCCGAAGCATTCTGCGCTTCCACGCTGCTCTTATTGACAGCCAGAAGCAGTACATCTTTCAAAAGCAATTTGGATGTCATTGCATCAGGATACTCCTTATTGCCAACCAGCAGGATGTCTACTTTATCCCCTGGTTTTGCAAAGCCGGAAACACCTGTAATGTCATTAATCGTAAAGGAAACAGCTCTCATTCCTTTAGGAATCATACCGGCAAAACCGTTGGCCGTCTGGCTGTTGATTTTACGGGTAGTTACGACATCTCCCTTGAGAATTGCTACAGACGATGTCTTCCCAACGACACCCTTCATATCCTTGATTGCCGCTGCAGGTACTGCATCAGAGGGGACACTGGATACTTTGACCATATCATTGGTAATCAGTGTATATGGCGGTATATCCTGAGAAGCTTCTATGACCGGGGTCACAGCGATGCGCGCCTCATCTTCTGCAGTTTTTGTCTTCAGCAACGATGATAAGCTGAAATAAATAATCAGAAAAACGATGATTGCACACCCAAAATTTCCGCTTCATAATCCACGGATCAGCAGGAGTGCAATCGCTGGAATGGCAAAATACGGACCATAAGCGAAGGCACTTTTCCTGTTCTTTATACCAAGAAGCAGCATGATTAACGCAGAAATACCACCAGATAGAATCCCAAACATTCCAATGAAGAATAATGTCTTTGTTCCCATCCATAAGCCAAGACACGCAATCAGCTTAATATCTCCGCCGCCCAGCGCCCCGCGGGACAATATTGCAATAATGAGAAAGAGAACGCCGCCTGCCGCTGCAGAAATCAGATGATCAATGGCTATGGGTAGAAACAGCGCGCAGCAAAGTACTCCTCCCGCTGCTAAAGGAATGATCATGTCATTAAAAATGCAGTACTGCTCAAAATCTGTTGCAATGATCAAAAGCAGCAATCCGCAAAGTGCAAGTGACAAAACTAAAATAATTCCCTGTGAAACGAAGAAGAGTCTGATGCCGGTCAGGAAAAACAGCAGCGTCAGCAGCTTTACTCTGTACCTGGCCCTGCTTCCTACTGCATCAGGAAATGATAAAATCGAATGATTTTTGAGGTATAACCTATCAATCCACAGGGATCCATACTTTCCAAAGAAAAAGGACAGCGCCAGCAAAAGCGCTCCATAAGCAATTAAGAAATAATCCATGACCGTCTCCCAATAAACAAAACTTTGTTACAATATTTTTTATTATACAACGAAAACTTATCAGAATAACAAATATCAGTGAAGTATTCCGTAAATAAGAAAAGGCCCCGATTGACGCTGCCAATCCAGGACCTTCTCTTATTTAATAAACTGTATTTCTGAAACCATCTGATTAATCTTCTGTATCGAAGATGAAAAGTTTATGTTTTTTATCAGAAACCAGTTTTGTAAATCTATCATATTGTCTCAATATATCAACAATAATCTCATCTTTCTTCATATAGCGGACAGGATACCCGGTTCTACCATCCTCAAAATAACTCATGGGAACATAAACAACTTCACTATCAACTTGAGGCATGGAGTCATTTTTGATGGCAAAATCAGAAACATTATGGATTTCGCAATCAATACCATACTTGAAATTTCTAATAGAATCCTGCTTAATAATAAACTCCGCTTTAGGAAGCAGCGATTCAGAATCATACTCAACCGTAGCTTCTACTCCATACTTTTTCATCTCATCTGCCAGTTCTTCAAAAGCCGGTACAGCCACTTCCCTGATAAACTTTCTGGCATTCACGAGATCTGGTTTCCTAGACATAGAATGAAGCCTTTCCTTCCACAAGGAGCCCGTCCAGTAGGAAGTACAAACAGAAAGCCCGCGGCTGAAATATCCGTTATCGACTAAAAGGCCGTCCCACAAGCAGAAGCAAAGAACAATCATGACAACCAGGAACGGAAGCGCCATAACCATCGTCATCGCCTGCAGTGCCCCAAGACCGCCGGAATATAAAAGGACAATAGCCAGAAGAGCTAAAGATGCGCCCCAGAAAATACTCTGCCATTTAGGGAATCCGGATTTGCCATAGGAAGCAATGGTATTGATAACAAAAATACCAGAGTCAGCCGAAGTTACAAAAAATAATGCAATGATGACAACAGAAATGAAAGATGTCACACTACCCAGCGGAAGATGATTCAGGAAAGCGAAGAGCAAAGCTTCTGTCTCGCCTGAAATTGCAGAAAGAGAGCCATTGGTCTGCAAATCCACCCAGATGGCACTATTCCCAAAAATAGTCATCCAAAGCAGATTGAACAAAGTCGGAACGAACAAGACCCCAAGAACAAACTCACGAATCGTACGCCCTCTGGAAATCTTTGCAATGAACATGCCGACAAATGGCGCCCAGGCAATCCACCATGCCCAGTAAACGACCGTCCAGGAAGTGAACCATCCTTCATTTTCAGGATCATAGGCAAATGTCCTGAAACTCAAAGGAATAATATTATGGATATACTCGCCAAGATTCTGCGTGAAATCACTCATAATCATCATGGAAGGCCCCGCAAGCAGGACAAAAAGCAGCAGTCCAAGTGCTAAAAGCAGATTAATCTCACTTAAATGGCGAACACCCTTACCAACTCCTGATATCGCAGATAAAATCGAAAACGATATCGAAACAATTATGATGACAATCAGCTGGGGCATATCAATATGAGAAATGAAGCCAATCTGCTTCAATCCTGCTCCAAGCTGCAGAGCGCCGAATCCCAATGTTGTTGTAATACCGAAAATCGTACAGCAAAGTGCAGTTATATCAATAATACGGCCGAGAGCACCATCCAGACGATTCTTAAGCAGTGGATAAAAACCACTTCTTACGGTCAGCGGCAAATGATAGCGGAAACCAAAATACGCCAATGCCAGTCCAAGTACACCATAGATTGCCCAAGCGTGTATCCCCCAATGGAAAAATGTATTGAGCATGGCAGTTTCAGCACGAGCCCCCTGAGACAGGTTAGGATCAAGAGGAAGGGCATAGTGAGAAATTGGTTCGGCTACGCCAAAGTACATAAGTCCGATTCCCATTCCGGCAGCGAAGAGCATTGCAATCCAGGATAAAAACGGATACTCAGGTTCTTCATCATCATCTCCCAGACGTATATCCCCTAATTTGCTGACGCAGAGGAGAAGGAGAAAAATAACAAAGCAGGATACGCCAAGAATAAAGAGCCAGCCCCAAGATTTGGTAATCCATTGTTTTGCTTCATTGAGATAGTAACCTGAAGATCCCGGGAAAGCAGCACATGCAATCACAACTGCCAATATCACTATAATTCCGGGTATCGTGACCCATGAATTAAAAGTGGAACGGAATGGGAATTTACGAGAATCATCCAATGGAACCGCCTCCAGTCAAAAAACAATAATTTATAATAACTGCACTTCATCAATCCATTCTGATTAATAAACACAGCAAAAGAGAGATTAAGCCTAGTTGAGCTGTTCTCCCTAAACTCGTTATAGATAAATCTATAGCGATATATTAATATCTTTTATTATACCATAAGTCACTTATGTATCCAAATTATAAAATCTTAATAATGTTCGATAAGTGGCGAATCCGGAAGAAAACAAAAGAAAAATTATATAATCTGAATGAGTTTAGTAAAATACGGTTACCCTTCTATTTTTTATCGAAAAGCAGTATTCGATAACGTATAAATGGAAAATGAAAAAGACGTTGACTTGTAATCAGCCAACGCCTTGTACTTCTTAATCTTTCAAAAATTCTCACACATTGAGAATACATTGATTTCATTAAGATTTTAATATACCTTCATTTAGGATTCTATTTTCCTCTCACCATGCATTGTCAAAGAATTATCCTTTGTTCTGTCATATGCAATATTCCCGAGGGTAAGATTCGATTCTTCCATAGGTGCGCCCTGAATACCCATAATCTCTACCATAAAGTTGTACAGAAGATCATTAGTCCAATATGAACTCCTTTGATCGATCAAAGAAGAGAATAAATAAGAGTGATTTTCCCTATATCTTTCTGAAAAATGAGCAATGAGAGGAATACGTGTCATTTGATTGGAAAACTTAGTCGGTTCATGAGCCGTCCCATCATCAGATTCTTCCCCATGATCAGAAAAATATATAAATCCCTGGAAATTAGGATTGTCCTTGACAAGGTCATACAGCCTGCTCACCACATAGTCCGTATAAAGTATAGCATTATCATATTCGCTGGTTTTGCTAACCTTACGATCAAACTTTTGATACTCAAAGGGATAACGTTCTGTATATAACTGATGACAGCCCATAAGATGGTATACAATCAGAGCATTGTCTGCATTTTTGAGGTCTGGAGTCTGATCTGCCAACTCCTCATCATAATAATTTGAGCGTATATATTCACCAACATCGCCATTCAACCAAATCTGATGATTGGCCATAGATGCGATTTCAGCTATAGGTGTATCAAAAATGCCATAGCGCTCCTGATTACTGATCCAGTAAGTATCAAATCCCGCCGCGGCAGCAACTTCTATCAATGAATAGGCCTGTGCCATAGATACAGAATTATACTGATTCTTATCCGTCAATGCATAGGTCAAGACGGGAACCGTAGTCACATAATTTGAATATGCTTTTTTAAAACAGATGGTGCCTGGCTCTTTAACAAATTGAGACATCCAGGGCGTCGTATCAAAACGATATCCATAAACGGACATATGATCTCTTGCTGTTGACTCACCAATGACAAGTACATAGATCCCTTTATGCTCTGGAAGCACTGAGAGTGTACCTAAGTTATATAAATACTGCATCCTTTCCTGTCGGTTTTTAGCGAAAGAGGTATATCTTTTAACCGAATTCTTCAAGGAATCCATAATACGCACGGGTTCGTACCCGACAAATGAATATGTTACCTTCACACCTAAAAGCAAAAGAAAAATTGTAAGAATTAACGACCCCCATAGATACCGGCGCGAAGCAAATTCAATACGTTTTCGCATGCTGATACAGATTATACGCACTACGTAACCAATAAAAATCAAAATCAATAAAGATCCTAGAAAAGCAAAGAGCAGGCTAAATATATTTTGAGTCAATAAATAGTCTATAGCTTCTTTTAAATTTGTCTGATAGACCGCTAAAATAATATCGGAACGTAAATAATGATGGCTGACAATATAATATATCCAAAACAGCAAATTAGATAAAGCAAAAGGTATAAGGCTGAAAATAATCCACAGACCAGCAATTACACGCCCTACGCTGCATTTTCCCAAAATAGCTGCAATATTATTAATGCAGAAGCCTATAAGGAGGATAGATATCCAGATTATACTCGCTAGAGAAATGTTTACAAAAATATCTAACGCCATTACGATGATATGATCAAATAATTTAATTAGAATTCCGCTGCAGAGAAAAAACATCATCCCGAGATATGCAATAAGAAAATTCCGTCTAAATCCGCAGATCCACCATGCAAAAGCAAAAAGAAGTGCAGAATATAAGACTCCAATATTAAATCCATAAGAATAAAAATGATCGAGTGTTTAAATAATCTTGTGTAAACGTACTCCTATGAAAAAAGGAGATCTATCTTTAGAATAAAGTTGCGACACTTTATAAAGGAGATCTCCCATGTCAAATATTAACACAGAATTGAATGAAGCAGTATCAAAAGGCACCAATCTATCCGATGCCTGGAATGAATTGATGAGGAAAGAACTGGAGCACGCGATCAATGAGCTTCTTCAAAGCGAACTGACATCTTTCCTGGATTACGAGAAATGGGATATTGCAGGGTATAATTCCGGCAATTCAAGAAACGGATCCTATGCTCGGGAGATAGTGACTCGTTTCGGGAAGATATCGATTGAAGTCCCAAGAGATCGTAACGGAGATTTCCAGCAGCACACGGTTCCCAAGTACAGAAGGAGTGACGGAAGTCTGGAAGAGATGGTCATTCAGATGTACACCAAGGGAATCACAACATCCGAGATCTCGGATCTGATTGAGAAGATGTATGGAAACTATTACACACCTGCAACAATCTCAAACATGACGAAAGCCACAGAAGAACTGGTGAAGGAATTCCACAGCAGATCACTGAGTTCCCGTTACTCTGTCATCTATGGAGATGCGACTTATATCAATGTCAGACGAGACTCTGTGGCCAAGGAGGCGATGCATATCTTGATGGGGATCAATGCGGCAGGGCATAAGGAGATCCTTGATTATCGCCTTTTTCCAAGTGAATCTTGTGAGAACTATAGAGAGATGCTTAAGGACATCAAAGGGAGAGGTGTAAAGGAAGTCCTGCTGTTTGTGTCGGATGGTCTGAAGGAACTCGGGAATGTGTTTCTGGAAGAGTTCCCTAAAGCACAGTACCAGGCATGCTGGGTTCATCTGGGAAGAGCGATGTGCAGACATGTTCGGAATAAGGATTGGAAAGAGGTGCTGGGTGAGGCAAAAAAGATCTATGGTTCTACCTCAAAGGAAGAGGCAGAGAAGCAGCTGAGCAGTTTTATTGAGAAGTATGAAGGGAAGTATCCTAAAGCAGTGAATGTCATTCGTGACAATCCATCTCTGTTCAGTTTCTACGACTATCCTGCAGAAATACAGAGAAGTCTGTATACATCAAATCCGATTGAGTCATTTAATAAGAAGTATAAGAAAAACATCCGAAAGAAAGAACAGTTCCCCAACGAGGATTCACTGGATCGGTTCACATGTGCAATAGCCAGTGATTACAACAAGCAGTTCGAATCCAGGCAGATGAAGGGATTCAGTAAATGTTCCTATGAACTGCAGCAGTTATTCGAAGAACGCTATGGTTCTAAAGGTTAGAGGTTACACAAGATTCTTGACACACTCAAATGACAGTCAGGATATACGCTAAAAATGTGATCATATATATATACAAAAAGATAACTAAAAACATCTTTTCAAGATTAACTTTATTCTTTGCTAAAAATTTATTCATAAAAGCTCTCCCAGATGCACGCTGATAAAATGATCACTGTCCGAGTGCAGTACAAAGTAGAAAGTGTCCTAAAGCAGATAAAAACAACTGCACTCCTATGTCTATATATAATAATTATCATTTAACTTATATAATAAAGCAACCTAAAAGACAATCATTCAAAGACATTTTGTTGTGTTTTGAATAAAGTAATAACTTATTCTGTCATAATTGCTGGATAGTTTCCTTGGATCATCTCGGCCCGTTGTTCACCGTATCGGCCGAGATGTATCTGAACATAATAGTATAGATAAAATAAAAACGCCAATCAAAACGATTGACATCCTTTCTATTAATCAGCGATACTTGTTGTTCACCATTCCAGCCAAGATGAGGTAGCAGGTATTCTAACAAAATAAAAGAACGCCAATCGCAATGATTGACGTCCTTCTTTCTTAATCAGCTCTGCTTGTTCCTCCCTGCCATTCCAGCCGAGATGACACAGCAGGTATCTGCACAAATAAAAATAGCACTTACAATTAAGTAAGTGCTATTTTCTAGTTAATCAGCAGCTTCCTATCCTCCCGGGCCGCTTCCAGCCAAGTACTTTCGGCGTTTGTGAGCTTAACTACCGTGTTCGGCATGGGTACGGGTGTATCCTCACAGCTATCGCCACTGAATCTGAGAGTCTGTTCTCTCAAAACTATACAGAAGAAGTTCCGAAGGCTCTTTCAAGCCGGTCGTGCTTTTGTGAAATTAAGTTAAGACCTCGACCTATTAGTACTGCGTCGCTCCAAGCCTCGCGGCTCTTCCACTCACAGCCTATCAACCTCATCGTCTTTAAGGGGTCTTACTCATTGCTGATGAGAAGTCTCATCTTGGGACGGGCTTCACGCTTAGATGCTTTCAGCGTTTATCCTTTCCGGATGCGGCTTTCCAGCCGTGCCACTGGCGTGACAACTGGTACACCGTTGATCCGTCCACTCCGGTCCTCTCGTACTAGGAGCAGCCTCCCTCAAACTTCTTGCGCCCGCGATGGATATGAACCAAACTGTCTCACGACGTTTTGAACCCAGCTCGCGTACCACTTTAATGGGCGAACAGCCCAACCCTTGGAACCTACTCCAGCTCCAGGATGTGATGAGCCGACATCGAGGTGCCAAACCTCCCCGTCGATATGAACTCTTGGGAGAGATTAGCCTGTTATCCCCAGGGTAGCTTTTATCCGTTGAGCGATGGCCTTTCCACGCAGTACCACCGGATCACTAAGCCCGACTTTCGTCTCTGCTCGACTTGTCTGTCTCGCAGTCAAGCTCCCTTCTGCCTTTGCACTCTTCGGCCGGTTTCTGTCCGGCCTGAGGGAACCTTTGGGCGCCTCCGTTACTCTTTCGGAGGCGACCGCCCCAGTCAAACCGCCTACCTGAGATGGTCCGCAAGGTTGTTAATCTTCGCGTTAGAATCCCAGCAACAGAAGGGTGGTATCCCAACGTCGGCTCCATAGCAACCAAAGTCACTATCTCAAAGCCTCCCACCTATCCTGTGCGTCTGCCACCGGGATTCAATCTCAAGCTGCAGTAAAGCTCCATGGGGTCTTTCTGTCCAGTCGCGGGTAACCTGCATCTTCACAGGTATTTCAATTTCACCGGGCCCCTCGTTGAGACAGTGCCCAAATCGTTACACCTTTCGTGCGGGTCGGAACTTACCCGACAAGGAATTTCGCTACCTTAGGACCGTTATAGTTACGGCCGCCGTTCACTGGGGCTTCAGTTCAAAGCTTCGCTTGCGCTAACCTCTCTCCTTAACCTTCCAGCACCGGGCAGGCGTCAGCACCTATACTTCAGCTTTCGCTTTCGCAGGCACCTGTGTTTTTGGTAAACAGTTGCTTGGGCCTCTTTTCTGCCACCCTTTTCTGTTCCGTGCGTTTCTGCACTTCGCCTACTCAGGGCCATCCTTCTCCCGAAGTTACGGATGCAATTTGCCGAGTTCCTTAACGAGGGTTTTCCCGCGCACCTTAGGATTCTCTCCCCGCCTACCTGTGTCGGTTTACGGTACGGGCGGATTTCGTCTCGCTAGAAGTTTTTCTTGGCAGTGTGGGATCCATGAGTTCGTCATAATCGCTTATAACTCCCCATCATGTCTCTGCTTTCAGAATCGGGGATTTGCCTCCGATTCAACATACGCACTTGGACGCGCTCTTCCAGTCGCGCGATCATGTGCCCTCCTGCGTCACTCCATTGCTCAAATGACTCCATCCGGTACAGGAATTTCAACCTGTTGTCCATCGCCTATGCGTCTGTGCCTCGGCTTAGGTCCCGACTTACCCTGAGACGACGATCGTTGCTCAGGAACCCTCGGGCTTTCGGTGGAAAGGATTCTCACCTTTCTTTTCGATACTCATACCGGCATTCTCACTTCTTATGTGTCCACATCTCCTTACGGTAATGCTTCTTCCCCATAAGAACGCTCCCCTACCCATTGCTTACGCAATGCCATAGCTTCGGTTCCGTGCTTGAGCCCCGGACATTTTCGGCGCAGCGTCTCTCGACCAGTGAGCTATTACGCACTCTTTAAATGGTGGCTGCTTCTGAGCCAACATCCTGGTTGTTTATGAAACGCCACATCCTTCGCCACTTAGCACGGCATTTGGGACCTTAGCTGATGATCTGGGCTGTTTCCCTTTTGACCACGGCCCTTATAAGTCGTAGTCTGACTCCCAGGTATAATTGCAGCCATTCGTAGTTTGACTGGGTTTGGTAACCGGGTAGGTCCCTCTCCTGATCAGTGCTCTACCGCCTGCAATCTTTACCCTGAGGCTAGCCCTAAAGCTATTTCGGGGAGAACCAGCTATCTCCACGTTCGATTGGAATTTCACCCCTACCCACACCTCATCCTAACCCTTTTCAACGGATATAGGTTCGGTCCTCCACACATTTTTACCTGTGCTTCAACCTGGACATGGGTAGATCACTGTGGTTTCGGGTCTATGCAGTCCAACTACTCGCCCTGTTAAGACTCGCTTTCGCTTCGGCTCCGCATTTCCTGCTTAACCTCGCTGGACCTCATAACTCGCCGGTTCATTCTTCAATAGGCACGCCGTCGACCTGATATATATACGGTCTCCGACTGCTTGTAAACATACGGTTTCAGGTTCTGTTTCATTCCCCTCCCGGGGTGCTTTTCACCTTTCCCTCATGGTACTATGCGCTATCGGTCGATATCTGTGTTTTGCCTTGGAGGGTGGTCCCCCCTGCTTCCCACGGGGTTTCTCGTGTCCCGCGGTACTCTGGTACCGTCTGTTCCGCTTCCTCTTTCGCTTACATGGCTTTCACATCCTGCGGCGCTCCTTCCCAGAAGCTTCAGCTGGATTCCACGTTCGTATGACGGCCCTCAACCCCGTAAAAGTTTCCTTCTGCGGTTTGGGCTTCTGCCCCGTTCGCTCGCCGCTACTGGGGGTATCTCGTTTGATTACTTCTCCTCAGGCTACTTAGATGTTTCAGTTCGCCTGGTTCCCTCCCATACTCATAGGCATGGGTGACTGTGCATAACCACAGCCGGATTGCTCCATTCGGACATCTGCGGGTCAAAGGTCATTTGCACCTCACCGCAGCTTTTCGCAGCTTGTCGCGTCCTTCATCGGCAGATATCGCCAAGGCATCCACCGTATGCTCTTACTATCTTAACTTATGTAAGATTCACACCTTGACCTTCTTGGCTTCACAAGATGCTTCCGCATCCTGCTGTTTAAAAGATTCTCCTTCGGTACGTCAGAAAACATTTCGTGTGAAATATTTCTTTCGTTTCCTTCTTCTATATAGTTTTCAAAGAACAGACCTGCCTTTAAGGCAGATTCGTGAGAGAATGATTCTCTCAAAACTAAGCAGTACATTGAACTAACCGATGTCCGACCTCACCTCATGGCATTTCTGCCTGAGTGTGTCTCCTTAGAAAGGAGGTGATCCAGCCGCACCTTCCGATACGGCTACCTTGTTACGACTTCACTCCAATCATCAGCTCCGCCTTCGACGGCTGGCTCCTTACGGTTACCTCACCGGCTTCGGGTGTTTCTGACTCTCATAGTGTGACGGGCGGTGTGTACAAGGCCCGGGAACGTATTCACCGCGGTATGCTGACCCGCGATTACTAGCGATTCCTGCTTCATGCAGGCGGGTTGCAGCCTGCAATCTGAACTGGGGGTGTGTTTTTGAGGTTTGCTCCGGGTCGCCCCATCGCTTCTCTTTGTTGACACCCATTGTAGTACGTGTGTAGCCCAGGTCATAAGGGGCATGATGACTTGACGTCATCCCCGCCTTCCTCCGCGTTGTCCGCGGCGGTCTCTCATGAGTTCCCACCATTACGTGCTGGCAACATAAGATAGGGGTTGCGCTCGTTGCGGGACTTAACCCAACATCTCACGACACGAGCTGAC
>OGGJ01002655.1_pt1 | contig 12206 bp, 8 predicted proteins | sample 1571071 | NCBI WGS metagenome assembly OGGJ01 (sample SAMEA2581954, study PRJEB24529) | metagenome | biome: Human gut stool | place: China | collected 2011
GATTCATCCTGTGAAGCCGATTCATTGGCCAGGGTCAGTGTAACGGGAACATAAGGAGTGGCGGCAGTCAGCGTATATTTGAAGGTCATGGTAGTGGTGGTCACTCCGTCCACGACTTCCGACTTGTAACTGGCATCATCATGCGCCAGCCAGTCGATGTTCCATCCCGTTGTGGTGCTGAACTTCGGCTGTACCTTGCCGCTGGCCGTAGCGGTCAGTGTGATGGTTTTCTCCGTACCGTCTGCCGTCACGCTGATTTCTTTGGTGGCAACGTCTGTATCAGTTCCTTCCACATTTAGGGCGGTCACTACGGGCGCGGCATTGTCGGGCTTGACGATGACTCCGCCGCCACTGGTCCAGTCCACAATTTCAAAGAAGGCGGTGATGGTGGCTTCCATCACTTCCTTGATGTGCAGGGTGTAACGGGTGTTGGCCACTACGTCTATGAATGCAGTCGCTCCGCCGGTATCGGGAGCACGCTGTATGTCGAGATGGTATTCCACGGGCACAGGGTCTTTCTGCATCGGGTTCTGGTATTTGCCTTTGATGATGAGGAACGCCTCGTCCGTGTCTTTCAGAGGATAGGTGTAGAGGGCGCTCTCCGTCACTCCCTGATTGGCTTTGGGCAGCATCAGATAGCTGCCTTCGGCTACGGGGTACTTAATGAGGCTGGCAGTACGACCGGCATCATCCAGTGTGGTCAGCGTTCCCGGCATCACGGTAGCCTGGTTGCGTCCGTTTCCCAGCGCGACGCTTTCAATGATCAGTCCCGTCTTGGCGGATTCATTGTCGATGTCGAAGCGGCTCACGCGGCGTTTCAGTTCGATGTTCACCGTGGCGATATTGCCCAGTATCTTCGTTGTGCCGCTTCCGGTCATCACTAATGGAGTGCCCAGGGCGGTGCCTGCCGGCTCCAGTTTGGCGGTACAGTACTTCTCAAAGTCCGTGGCTTTCGTGCCGTCGGTTTCTATGGCTCCGGTGGCGGCGTTGGTTTTCACCGCTACCAGAGGGTCTATCGGGTCTCCGTCGGCTTTGTAGAGCGTGGTGCTGTTGGCCACGCAATACAGTTTCAGGTTGGGGATGCCCTTCAGCTCCGTCGGGAAGATGGAGGCCTTGCGGGCGGTTCCGGCACCGCTCAGTTTGAAGGTTTTCGCTGCGGTGTCGTCCTGTGCGGCGGCTTTCCACGTTTCCAGATACTGGTAGTCTCCGCCGTCGGCGGTGGCTGCAAATACATAGATGTCCAGGTTGTCAATCTGGTTCTCACTTTCGGAGGCGATGGCGCGTGTATATTCCTGCGACTCTCCTCCGCCACTAAATACGAGACGGATCTCTTTGCCCGCTCCTTTTCCCGGAGCGTCGTCGGTGCCAAGCTCCCCCTGGCTGCATCCTGCAAGCAGGGCCAGCAGAGCCGACATCCAAAGCATGTTTTTCGTTTTCATCATTTGTCTATACTGTTTTTGAAAGTTAATAATCTTATTGTGAGGCATTTCCGGGGGTGTACTGCTACGGGTGGCGTAGACGGTCAGCTACGCCGGTAGTAGACGGCCGTCTATGCCATCCGTAGGTGGCCACCTACGCCACACGTAGCAGTACGGTTGCCGCCGGACTATCCTAACGGGTCCTCTTCCAGACCTCCATCAGGACCGAGACCGCCTCCATCGGGTGCTTTGCCTATATAGATGGTTTTCATCACGCTGCGCGGCACTTTCAGCATGGTCTTGCTGTTGCTGCCGAATTGTGTGGTTACTTTGAGTTCATACGTCCCGTCCGCCAGATCGGCAGGGATGATGAACGTCAGTTTCGAGGGATCGTTTGTCACCCAAAGGTCTTCGGCTACTTTGGTTTCCTTTCCTGAACTGCTTTTCAGGGTGATACCCACTGACGGGTCGGTTCCCACCACTTTCAGCTTGCCGCCTGTGAGGGTGAAAGCACGTCCTGCCGTGGCTGAAGCATCCTGTGCACGGGTGGAGGCATCCTGCACGCCGCCGATGTACATGGCGCTGCCTTTCTCACCGATGATGCCCACTGTGGTTGCCTTGATGGCTTCCCGCAGGTCGGCGCCTACGTTGAAGTTCACCACGATGGAGTTCTTTGCCGGATTCCAGGTGGAGTTTTCTATGACGCCGCGGAAAGCGACTGAGGCGTAATACAATCCCGTGTTCACACTCATGCCGGTCATCAGCATGCGTTTGATGACCCGCTTTTGCAGGTCGAAGACGTGGCGGATGGTTTCTTCACGCAGACCGGAGTCCTCCGCTTTCAGTTCGGCAATGATGCGGTTTTCGTCCGCACTGCCGATGGATACGGGGACGAGGATCATGTCCTCTTTGTTGTCCACGGTTACGGTATTGTCCGCCAGTTGGCCGTTGATTTGATACTTGATTTCGTTTGCCATAATTTATAAATATTTATAATGAATACTATCGGTAAAACCGGAGTCTTGCCGTTGTTAATAATTCGAATAATTATGGCATGAGGAATGAGTCTCTTGGAGAAAAGCCGGGAGGGAGTTTCACAAAAAAAATCATTCCAACATGTCAAAGAACGAAAGCCCGTTTGACATGTTGGAATGATTTTATAAATATAGGGTAACGCTTAAAAGTCAGGCGTTAGTGTGCGATGTTATAATATGATAGTATTTGATATGCTTGTTCATCAATTAACTTTTTCTTTTCTTCTTCACTGAGTTTCATAATTCAACTCCTTCCTCTTCTACATTTTTAAAGAATGGTGTACCTTTTCGTTTTATCCATTCGGATAGGGTATAAAGTTTCATGCTGAAATACTCTCCAAGGTTCCACCCCAGCTCTACAAAAGGATAAGCGTAAGTATCGAAATCTGAAGGAGCTATTTTTTCTTTATCTAAAAGTAATAACATATCCCAGTCAGAGTCGGTAGTAGCATCACGACGTGCCTGCGAACCAAAAAGAATAAGTTTACCTGATGGCAATACAGTTCCTTTCAACTCTTTAATTTTATCTATAATCTTTTCTGTAGTATGGGCCATGATCTTATTGTTTTGATGAAGGCTTTACAAAGATAATCATAATTTCTATTCTCAGCATCCCGAAGAACAGGTTTTTACGTTTTTATCAAAATGTATATTCTATTTATAGAGACACTTTTGTGTATTATAAAAATCATTCCAACATGTCAAAGAACGAAGGATTCTAAATCCTAATATTAGAGGCAAGCGGATTACGAATCCGCTTGAACGAGGCTATTTAGTAATGGAAAGCAACTGCGTAATAGTCAGATTCTGCTGTATATTTATTCATTGTTACCCATTTAAACAGAGCTGTGCCTGATGTCGTATTTATATTACTTATTTTTAGGCCGCATTCATCTCCACCGTAAAAGTCTGTATTATAAAATCTGCCTTCAATGAAAACATTGGTAAAAAATCTTGGATAGTATTGAGTTTGCTCTCTATTTACGCTCCAGTCACCAATATTAAATAAATCTCTTAAACCAGGCCAACCAAGTATGAACCAACCATTTCCCATACCATTTATTACGCTAACGGCTGATTGATAGTGGACATATGTTGCTACCCGTATACAATATACGTTGTTGATCTTATATGCCCACTGTCCGCGTCCAATAGGTAGTCGGTTATAGAATGTAATAGTTAGATTTTGGAAATAAGTGGATTCTTTTGATGTAAAAGTATACGAACCTAATGATGCCCCAGAAGAACTACCATCCATATTCGTATTACTGCCTCCGGCTATAGCAAGTTTGAATGTATCCCAAGGCTCGGTGATGCTCCAAGTATGTGTATTGGTTAAAGTAAACTTACTGTTGAAGGAAGCAGGTGTATTTAATCCGCCGGGAGAATTGATTGAAAAAGATAGTTCTTGCTTTCCATATAACGCTTCCTCATCTTTTATAAATAAATTAGTATTAGCATCTCCGGTTGCATTGTAGTATATACAACCATATGGAGTACTAGACCTCAGGTTAGGGCGTGAAGAAACATATTCTATAGTATGAGTCACTTTTTTACTTGTATCTTTGGAATTACGAATATCGAAGTTAAACGTTCTGCTATCGTTGTAAGTACCTGATCTGATTCCTATCCGGTAAACTTTTGTAGAGTTGTTTTCGCTGCTAACAAGGCTATATGTAAAGTATCCATTACTACAGTAGAAATCGTTTCCTCCCAGCGAATATACTTTTATTTGATAAGTGGAAGTCGCTCCACTTTTTACTTGCTTGGCAGTCATCTTGGTTCCATTGTAAGTATTGGTTTTAGGCAATGGAGAACCTACAGGTATTATTGTCGGTGCTTGGAATTCTCTCGCAATATTCACCGTCATTCCCATGCCTCCTGTTGCATTAGTGAACACGATTTGCGTATCATCGAAACTTGCTGCGTCTTCTATCAGTTTAAAAGTGAAACTTACTGTTTTACTTTCCGGTGTGCTACGTGTAGACGCTGGGGTAATGTTCTCCAACCATGACGGGCACCTGCTTATAGTAGGTTTACTGTAACTATCCATCGTTAGGGTGAATTGCTTGTCCTTGATGATAGGCATAGTAAGCGTGGCTGTGGTAGCTGTTATAGATGAAAGACTGATGCCTGCCCCTTTAAACCCAATAAATCCGGATATCGCTCGGTTGGGGAGTAATTTCACTTTGATATTCTCGGCTTTTATCTCTTCCGAACGATTTTTCAAGGCTACGATGATTTCTTTTTCAGTAAGATTGACATCATCCGTGCTTGCCCACCGGAAAGTATATTCTTGTGTAGTATTTACACTTGAAGTAGGATTAACGGTAATGCCCGAATTGGCTGGAAGTTCCACTTTGCTACCACCTATGGAAGTGATTGTTATTGCACCTGTGGATACATTAGCGCCGGCCATCTGTACCAGATAGAGTGTATTGTCCGCCGCATCCCATTTATTTACTCCGTCAGGATTCATTGTTCCGCCTGTGGATTCTACGACAGGAGTACCAAAGGTCGTATCTATTAGTATCACTTCTTCACTGCCTCCCGCTTTATCCGTTAGGCGCAGGATGCCGCGAGGATAACTGTCGCCGGCGTAACTTTCATTGAAAGAGATTTTGTATTTTACTTGTTGCGTGGCTTCTGCCCGTGTTGTGGTGACAGGGATTTCTTCCAGTTTCAACCAGCCGTCAGCAGGGCTGTTGCCGTTATAAGTCAGTTGTACATTTACTCCGGCATTGGAACCTGTGGAGATAGCAAAACTACTTCCTGCTTTGAGCGCCAGTGTCACAATATTGGTGCTGATGTCGTAAGTGGTTTCACCCACAGGCAACAAATCAGCTACCGCGATTGTCTCCAATCCGTTGTCGGGCTCGTAATCATCTATATAGTCTCCTGTTTCCCAATCCACCAGACGGATATTGGCTGTCAGTTCAAAAGGGTCAGCTTCTGTGATCTGTACTGTATAGCGGTGGTTGTGGTTTATCTCGATTAGGCTTCCGTCACCATCGGTCACACGTTCGAAAGGGATGCGATAAGATACCTCTTTCTTTTCATCCGTCAGGTTCATGGCATACAGTCCTTTCAAAATCAAAAATCCTGCATCTATGGCTTTACATGGGTAGCAATAGAAAGCTTTGGTGGTAGTTCCTGCATTGGCGTTCAGTCCGTCGAAAAGGCGGTAAGGGTATGTAATCAGTTGGCCGTTTGTGGCGGGAACATCTCCTGTCGGACGAATGGGGAACAGTGTTACACCTTGTCTTCCGTTTCCCATGCTGATATCTGTGATAGTAAAATGAGACTTCGTAGCATCGTTTACTATATCGAAGCGTGCCACGGCGCGAGTGAGTGAAACATTCAGTCGCACGTAAGTTCCCATACTGTATTCGCGCAAGTCGGTGGGCTGACTGTTGGCACCGGACATGGGCAGCGGGGCAAGCAGGATATCAGCATTAAAGCCGGTGGAATTTAATAGCGGGGTATTCAGTTTAACGAAATCACTTTCAGTAGGTGTTCCGGGGCTCGTTACCATGTCTCCGGGTACGCTGGACTGTGGTTGTGAACTTTGCTGTAACGGGGTATAATTCGTGTATGTATTTCCTGCGGCATCATCCATTTCGGTTTGATTGGCTACGCAATAAAACTTGGTGAATAAACCTTTGCGGGGGTAGAATACCACATTTACTTTCCCGGCGGCCTCGTCCGCTTTCAGTTCGAGAGGGGAAGTACCCGCGGGCAGGGTTCCGGCATCCGAACGGTAGGAGAAACGTTCCTGAAAGGTGTAAGGCCCTTCCTCCTTGTCACTGCCGAAAGCATAAATATCGAAACTTTCAATGCGGTTTTCGTCCTCCTCAGCTATACCGTCGCGGGTGATAGTCCGGCTTTCGGGTGTACCGTTTACAAGGATCAGCTTGTTTTGTAGAGAGATTACCACCGAACGGCGGTTAGGGTCATTGGCCTGCGGGTTCTCCGGTGTTTCGGGAGTGCCGCCTATTGTTTCCACTTCGGAGGTGCAACCAGCCATCAGGCAGGACAGTATCACCAATGAAAAGTGCAGAAAGAATTTAGCGAATGTTTTCATGCTTGTTACTTTTATGCGGTTATTACTTATTTCCATTCCTCGTTCTTTTTATTCTCTATTATGTTTTCTGTTTTTCGTTCTTTATTTTTCATTCTTCATTTTCTTCAGGTTCTTCCTCGCCTTTTCCGGCTCTACTCACAGTGCCTTGCGAAACCATTCTTCTGCTTTCTTCCGGTCACCTTCCAGATAGGCCAGCACGCCGAAATCATTCCATGCACGCGGGTCATCGGCCACCTTGCTCAGATATTGCCGTGCGCTAACCGGATCGCCTGCCATGATTACCGCCGAAGCCGCATTGATATTGGCCAGCACGTCGTCCGGAAAGTGGTAGGCGGCTATCTCATAAATTTCACGGTATTGCTCCGTACCGGGGCGATAGAATGCAGCCACCCGGTACATCTCCTGCAATGACAGCAGACGGGGATGGGTATATATCAGACTTGCCGCCTCTTCTATATTGAAAGCGCGGGCCTCATAACCTACTGTGATACGGATACGTCTCAACTGCGGAAAATAGCTTTTCAGAAGTTCCCGATATACGGCTCCTCCGTGCATATCCATCAATTGTTTTTCGCGTCCTTCAAAAATGCCGATTCGGGCAATGAGAGACAATACTTCGTCACCGTGATTCATGGGGTGACGTTGCAGAAGCTCCACCAATCCGTCCCAGTCTTCGGGTACGGAAGAAACTTTATAAAGATCGTACCCCGGTGCATACGTGGTATGCATATACTTCTTGAAGCAGCGTGCGCGGTTGGAAGCCAGTATTTCATTGTCCTTGTATGTCCCGTCAGGCGAGGCGTATCCGCAGATGGAGATGCTCGAAATACTTGCCAGATTCCCTTCGGTGAGCGGGCGCATCAGGCTGTCCAGTTTCTCCAGTTCGGGGCGGTTGTTGTGGAATTCGCGGCGGACGTCATAAACTCCGGTAGGGTAGTCTATATATAAGGTGGCACTTTCCGAACGGTGTTTCTTAGTTTCCATATCGGGGATGAGGTAAGTCACCATGGCTGTACACTCGGCACAGGGCATACAGTCCGGCCTGCTTTGGGTTTCTTGCCGGTTGGCGGCATTTTCATGTCTTTCTGTAACTGCCTGCGGGATTGCCGTCTGCTCCGGCAGATTTACAGCCTGTCCTTGTGAAACGGCCATTTGCCCCTGTGAAACTGATATCTGTCCCTGCGGAACATGGAAAGGTCTTGTCAGGGTAAGATCGGTTATCACCGGCTCTACTCCGAGCATCTTCATCCGGCAGCAATCCCGCCGTTCGCGCATCAACACCAATGAAGCGTGTTCCATCCATGGGCTATAGGCAACGGACACCTTATAAATAATACTGTCTTTCCGGTTTCGGGCATAAAGCGTACGGTAAGGAGGCAAATAGCCGGGAGACGGTTGAAGCGCCTGCCTCCTGTGGTCGGCACGGGCACGGCGACGTCCGCTCACTACCACAGCGGGCAGTTCTTGCAGACGCCCTGCGCCACGCAGCACGGGAGTGAACAGATAAGCCTCCGCATTCCCTGCTTTTGCATCACTCAGATTGAGTAGCAGTTCTATGTGAAGACTGTCTCCCTGCGTAAAGACGTGCGAACCGAGTGTTAAAGTTCCGCCCGCCCATGCTTCCGCAGTCAGCAGTACCCCAACCAGACATCCTATTATTTTCTTCATCCTTTTCATCCAGCCTCTTTAATTTTTAATTTTTAATTGCCTTTTTATCCCAGTCCTCCGCCTTCCGCCCAGTCCGACGAACTGAGCTGTGTCACTACAATCTTCTGCCCGATGGTTACCAGCAGGTCAAACTCCTGTTCCGTATTTTCATCCAGACTGACAGGCAGTTTGCGAAAGAACAGTTGCAAGTCAATCTCCTTCATAATCCGTTCATTACCCCGGTAGATACTCAGCAACGGATGTGATCCTGATGTCAGGCGATACGTTACCAATTCTCCCGTCAGTTCATCGTTATAGTTCATCGCCGCCTTGGCCTGATGCCATATTACCGGGCTGCCTATGGAGGGAAATGTGAAAGCTCCGTCACCACTGGCCAGCGGTATGTCGTAACCTGCCGGAAAGCCGTATTCGCAAGGCACGCCCCGCAGGCGGAATGTATAGCCTCCCGTTCCTTCCGCCGGATAGTATCCGTCTTCCCAATGTACGGTAATCCGGAGGACGGCGTGGCAGTGGGTCAGGTAGATGGTTCGGTTCACTGAATTTCCCGTAGCGGGAATTTCAAATGTGCTATATCCGTAATAGATCCTTTCGGTGTTCGCCCGATATTCGCTTGTGGATGTTCCTATGGATGTTCCCGTAGCTGAAGTCATAGCTAGTTCACGGATGTGCGTCACTCCGGGTTGGGGTGCAGGTACTACATCGCTTTCATATCCCCAGTTTCCCCATGCCACGAGGGTATATCGTCCGGGAGCTAACTCTCCCTGCCAATACTCCAGGCTGTCACCTTTCAGTAACCGGATGTCCTTCAATACTCCGTCCGCATCGAAAAGGAACTGGTGGATGTTGTCCACATACATGGAGAGTTGTCCGGCGTCGGGCCTGCCGGCATAGCGGTAATTCAGCCGTACATTGTAGGGGCACACTCCCGGTTCGTCGAAATCGAACGTGCAGGAGGTGCAGAACCATAGTATGCAACAGAGGATTACCATAACTTTCATCGGATGAAATAAATGAGTGACACACCGGCCCGTGTAGGCCCGAAATAATTCCTTTTATAATGTCCCATGCGCTCGCCGCAGCCCGCGCACCGGTATTTATCATATTCCATGCGGGCATATCCGCCGCCAATTACGGCTTCTATCGAGAAGCGGTCGCCCAGTACCCAGTGATAACCGTAAGTGATACCTCCGCCATACAGGTTGCCCCGGTAAATAATGTCTTCCATACCCGAAAAGAAAGGGATCTGGCCTACGTTGTAGTAAGCGTAATGTCCGTGCACTCCCAGGAAGTGTCCTTCGAACTTGCGGCAAGGCCAATAGCGTAATTCCGGTTGTATCAGGTAGAGATTCAGTTTCATATCATTGCCGAACTTCCAGGCATTGTAAGCCCCGTTCAGTGCCATTGTGAAATGACGGCTGATGCTGGTTTCCACTCCTGCATTGGGTGTGGTAGTTCCCCACAATAGCAGGTCGGTGCGCAATGCCACGCGTTGGGCAAAGGCAGCGGTACTCATCAGACTGAGCAGCAGGAACAGCAAATAAAGTCGTTTCATGGCAATTCGGATTTATTGCACGGTTTTAGATATGGGGGATGGAGTTCTCGATAAAACATTCACTCACGGGGAGTTCGGCTATGGAAATTTCCATCAGATAAAGGCGTGTCATCTGATTGACAATGCCCAGTTTGCGGGCTGTCGTCCCATAGCAGGAATAGAATTTTTCGTCACTGGGGCGATTGAAGTAAACGCCTTCTCCCAATGCTTCAAGAATGGAAAGGAGGTTGATTTGATGATATGCACAAGCAAGGCGGTAGGATTCCGGGCGGTTATCAGACTGATTATCCGGTCGATTTTCTATCAGTGCTATCAGGCGTCCTTTTGATAGCTTTTGCAGCAGGTACGTAATTTCGGAAGGCGAAGGATTAAGGGAAGTACTTAACTGGTAATCCTTATACTGTATGTCGTGCAGTACTGCCAGGGCGAGTTTTGTTCTGAGTGTTAACATAGCGCTTGCTTTTTATGTAGATTATTGTCTGTTTTGTTTGGAATGTTCCGATTCCCGGTAGGAAACGGAACGGGCGCTATTGCAACCATAAATTAGGTGGATAATAATCGTCCCTCCTAACTAAAAAGGAAGACAATTACCAATTTTACCTTCCTGTATTCCTCAATTTTATAATGAGATGCTCCATATTAAGATATGGGTAAGGGGAACTTTGTATTCAAACAAAAAAAGTGAAAGCTTTTTAATCAATACAAAGAGCTTTTCCACTGATATGCCATATTATTACAGGAATATAATATTTATTGACATGACTTTTTGAGACAAAATCTAGCTTTCAGGATAAGAGAGATGTTTTTGTCGTGTCTGGTGTTGTAATTTAACTGATTTTTTACAGAAAACTGGGAAACTTCGATAAGTATTTCCTGCTTTCCTTGTTTATTTCAATTGGAAATTGTTCCTTTACCGCCGGAATCGTTCCGTTTCCTACCGGGAATCGGAACAGAAATATGAAGCTCATTCTTAGTGTTTTTCCTCACTTTATCATTTCGATTTACTTTTCCCCTTTCTTTTCTCTTCCATTCCTTTTCTGCCATCGGATTAACCAATGCTGCCATTTGCAAATTCACCACCGCCAGTTGTTCATCAGAGAACGATCTCAAATAAGTATGCGTAATTTCCTCTGAAGCATGGCTCAACCCTGCACTAATCTTAGATACGGGTATATCCTCATTATATGCCAATGTCGCCCACGTATGGCGTGCTACGTATGAAGTCAGTCTCACTTCCAATCCCAATCGCTCGGATAACCGATACAAATGTTTATTGTAAAGTCGCAAGGCACTTTCATACTGTTTTCTTTCCTCAGGTATACTTCCCGATTGGCGTATAATCCTTAATAAATAGGGTGAACCCGAATCATCACATAAATATCTCTCGATAATTTCCCACATCCACGGTTCAAGCGTAATCGTCAACATCCTCCCCGTCTTGCTACGGCGATAACAAAGCACATTATCCTGAATGTCCGTCTTCCTCAAATAGGCCAAATCAATAAAAGGAATCCCTCGTAGATAATAAGAAAGAATAAACAGATCCCGTGCCATCCCCAAACTGGGCGTATCCTCCAAATCAGCATCCGCCACCATACGAAGTTGTTCAATACTCAGCGCCCTTTTCCTCGTCTCCTCGTATCCCATAAACACCTCACTAAAGAGTTGCTTAGCGTCTTTCAGTTCTTTCTCCTTTTCTGCTTCTCGACAAATAGCTCGCAACGCTCGGAAATAGCACGCTGAAGTATTACGTGAACATCCCGAAGCCCACAAATAGTGTTCAAAGCCCAAGAAAAATCCTGCCGTCAATTCTTTAAAAGTAACTAACTCCATATTAGCAAACTCTTCCAAGCTATGCAGCATACTCCTGCAAGTATGTTCCGCCGAGAACTTAAACAACTTCCCCAAACCATCTGCATGGGATATAATACCCTCCTTTAATGTTTTCATTTTCATCACACTGTTCTTTTAATTAGTATCTCCTCTCAACTCTACCTTCCATCATTTGTTTTGTATGGAAAAGAAGGAAAACATATATTAAGAGATGTTTCTTTTGAAGTACAACCTGGAGAAACACTTGGAATTATGGGAGAAACCGGGTCGGGAAAATCTACAATAATTAATCTTATGTCAAGATTTTATGATGCTGATAAAGGAAAAATATGTCTTGATGATGTTGACATAAGGGATATGAAACTAAGTCAGGTAAGAGAAAGTATTTCTCAGGTTATGCAGGATGTATTTTTATTTTCCGACACAATAGCTGAAAATATCAAACTTGGTAAAAAGGACTACATAAGTGAGGAAGAAGTAGAGATAGCTTCAAATAATGCACAGGTAAGTGAATTTGCTATTAAAATGAAAAATAAATACAATACTGTAATAGGTGAAAGAGGTGTTGGACTGTCGGGAGGACAGAAGCAGAGAATCAGCATAGCGAGAGCATTTGC
>OGGJ01002665.1_pt1 | contig 12167 bp, 9 predicted proteins | sample 1571071 | NCBI WGS metagenome assembly OGGJ01 (sample SAMEA2581954, study PRJEB24529) | metagenome | biome: Human gut stool | place: China | collected 2011
CCAAGGGCGGCGGATAAGATATTCACTTTCAATAATCTCCCATTTTCTATCGTCTTTTTCCATAAAGATTCTTTTTATTTGGATGAGAAGCAAAGATACTATCTTTGGAAATTAGAACAACTATAAAATAGTAGTTTTTATTCACCTACTTCCAACTTATAAATCTTACCTTTGCTTGCAATAATAATCCTGTCATCATAACACATAAATTATGGAAAACCATATTAGCAAAAACTCCTCTATGTGGAATCCTTGGCACGGCTGCCACAAGTTAAGCGAAGGTTGTCGTCATTGTTACGTTTACCGTGGCGACAGCCAACGAGGTCGAGATAGTTCCATCATTACTAAAACCGGAAAATTTGACTTTCCCATACAGCGCAAACGAAACAACACCTATAAAATTCCTCCCGGCAATCTGGTCTATACTTGCTTCACTTCTGATTTTCTGATTGAAGAAGCCGATGAATGGCGTGAAGAAGCATGGCAAATGATGCGGGAACGTCAAGACCTCCACTTTCTTTTCATCACCAAACGCATAGACAGATTAAAAGAGTGTTTGCCATCTGACTGGGGAGAAGGATACGAAAATGTAACTATTTGTTGTACTATGGAAAATCAAGACAGAGTAGATTATCGCCTTCCCATCTACAAGGCGGCTCCCATCAAACATAAAATCATTATTTGCGAGCCTTTGCTAACAGAAATAGATTTCAGAGGAGAGCTTGGTCCTTGGGTAGAACAAATTGTTGTAGGTGGCGAGTCAGGTAAAGAAGCTCGTATATGCAATTATGAATGGGTACTTGATATCCGTCGTCAATCAGTGGAAAACAAAATCAATTTTTGGTTCAAACAAACCGGATATCGCTTGCTAAAAGAAGGTCATGAATATTTCATTGCCCGCCGGTTCCAACATTCGCAAGCTAGAAAAGCCGGGATAAACTATACGAAAGATTAATCAGATGATATATCTAATCGCTTATTCTAAAAAGAACAGGCTTCACTACCCTTCCATTTTGACAATATTCTTTTCATTTTGAAAAGGAATCAAAGACAGAAATGAAAGAAATAATTGATTTATAGGAGTCTCCTCTTTTGGTACACAATTTGTTCTCCTCTTAGATAGAAGTATGTGGTAAAGATAAAATGGAAAGAGAAGAAAACGTAAAACACTTTTTGGATTTAATCAGGCGTTCGAGACGTGGAAAATTCAAAATCTATATTGGGATGATAGCCGGTGTAGGCAAGAGTTACCGAATGTTGCAAGAAGCACATGAAATGCAAGAAAACGGTCTTGACGTCCAAATCGGTTATATAGAGACACATGGAAGAACCGGAACAGAAGCTCTATTGGAAGGATTGACAATTATTCCTCGCAAAAAGATATTTTATAAAGGAAAAGAGATTGAAGAGATGGATTTAGACTCTATCCTTCGGTTACATCCCGAATTGGTCATTATAGACGAACTGGCACATACTAATATAGAAGGCAGTCGTAATGAAAAGCGTTGGCAAGATGTCATGGAACTATTGGATGCAGGAATCAATATCATTTCTGCTGTCAATATCCAACATATCGAGAGTCTGAATGAAGAGGTGAAAGGAATTGCCGGCATCGAAGTTAAAGAACGCATTCCTGACAAAGTATTACAAGACGCCGATGAAGTTGTGAATATTGACCTTACTGCCGAAGAATTAATTAACCGCCTGAAAGCCGGAAAAATATACCGTCCTGAAAAGATTGAATTAGCTTTGAATAACTTTTTCAAAACAGAGAATATCCTTCAATTGCGCGAATTAGCCCTTAAGGAGGTCGCTTTCAGAGTTGAAAAGAAAGTAGAAAACGAAATCGTTTCTATTGATAAAGGGGTACGTCATGAGAAATTTCTTGCTTGTATCAGTAGCAATGAGAAGACACCACGACATATCATCCGTAAAGCAGCACGACTGGCTTCCCGCTACAATACTGTATTCTCAGCCCTTTATGTGCAAACACCGGTAGAAAGCACAGAACGTATCAATCTTGCCAGTCAGCGACATTTGCTAAATCATTTTAAATTGGTTACAGAATTAGGAGGTGAAGTGCTACAAGTAGCATCTGCAAATGTTTTAGATGAAATTATAAAAACTTGTCAAGAGAAGCAGATTACAACGATATGCATGGGACAGCCGGCATTCAAAATGCCTTCTACCCTATTCAGTATCTCGAAATACAAAAAATTTCTAGCGTCTTTGGCACAAATGAATATAGATTTGATTATACTTGCATAAAAATAAAGTCTATGAATATAAAAACAAAACTTACCCTTACCATCGGCATATTGGTAGCTATGATTGTATTATTAGTTGCTCTATCAGTAGTGAATTTACAAATATTAACAGCAACAGATCCTGATAGTCCTGCTGCCGGTCCGGGATTACAAAGAGCATTATTGTGGATTTCCATTGTAGGAGCAGCATGTATTTGCGTAGGTATCGGTATATGGTTGCGCCTTCCTGCATCTATCAATAAGCCCATTAAAGATTGACCTGATGGGATGCGTACCCCATTACAACACGATAATTACGAAAAACGGCTTGATTTAAATGGCAATCAGGAATTTGCTGAAGTATCAAAGAACTTCAACCGAATGGCCAAACGGCTGGAAGAGTATCATGCCAGCACTCTTTCCGAAATGATGGCCGCTAAAAAATACATGGAAACTATCATAAATAGCATTAATGAACCCATCATTGGTTTAAATAATGAAATGGAAATTCTTTTTATCAATGATGAAGCCTTGAATGTTCTCAATTTGAAAAGAGAAGAAGTGATAAAACGATCTGCTCAGGAAATTTCGATGCGTAACGACTTACTCCGCAGATTGGTTCGCGAGTTAATAGACATTCCCTCACAAAAAATAAGAAGTGACAAAACCCAAAAAGAACCATTGAAAATATATGCTGATGATAAAGAAAGTTTCTTTCAAGTAAAATATATAAGTATCATTCAATCCGGCAGGAATAGTGCAACATCAGAAAAAAAAGGTCATGTCATTATGCTAAAGAATATCACGGAATTTAAAGAACTTGATTCTGCAAAAACGACTTTTATTTCAACCATTTCGCATGAACTCAAAACACCTATATCGGCCATCATGATGAGTCTACAGCTGTTGGAAGATAAACGTGTAGGAACACTGAATAATGAACAGGAAGATTTGACAAATAGTATAAAAGAAAACAGTGAACGTCTGCTGAATATCACCGGGGAACTACTTAATATGACTCAGGTAGAATCCGGAAAATTACAACTTAAACCTAAAATAACTAAACCTATTGAATTAATAGAATATGCCATCAAAGCCAATCGCGTGCAAGCAGAAAAATTCAATATTCAGATAGAAGTAGAATACCCGGAAGATAAAATAGGAAAATTATTTATTGACAGTGAAAAGATTGCATGGGTGCTGACCAACTTGCTTTCCAATGCTATCCGCTACTCGCCGGAAAATGGGCATGTAGTAATCGGTGCCCATCAAACCGATGACAATTATATTGAAATGTATGTACAGGATTTTGGGAAAGGAATAGACCCACGTTATCATAAAAGCATCTTTGACCATTATTTTCGTGTCCCCGGAACAAAAGTACAAGGAAGCGGTTTAGGACTTTCTATTTCTCGTGATTTTGTAGAAGCACATAATGGAACATTGACCGTGCAGAGTGAGCTAGGTAGGGGTAGCAAATTTATCATGCGCCTAAAAGCTTAATATAGATATCTTCTAATCTGCTATGGAGAGTTCTACTCTAAACAAGAAAACCCTCCATAGCAGATTATTTACCAATCACCTTTTATCATGTTTATGATTACTATTGATGACTACTCAATCCTGTGTACTGTTATGTCATGAAAATCTTGTAATAAAGTCAGCAACATGCCTTCGTCATTGTATTTTTTAGACTTTATTACCATCGTGACATAATAAGTAGTCATTTCCCCCACTGTTTTTTCTTCCAACTGATAAGATACGATATTATAATCTTTTGAATTAAATTTTTTCGCCATTTTATTCAATGTTTCTTTATTGTCAGTCGAAAACTCAACCATAGAGCTCTTCATACCGATACTCTTAAAAAGATAACTCAATGCCTCCAAACCTATTAAAGTAAGAATAGTAGCCGAAATCCCCAGCCAATACATTCCGGCTCCTACTGCGAGTCCGATACCTGAGGTAGCCCATATACCGGCAGCCGTTGTTAATCCACGCACTATTTGCTTCTGAAAAATGATAGTGCCGGCACCTATAAAACCGATACCGCTCACTACCTGCGCTGCAACACGACTTGGATCTAAATCTATCCCCTCTATCTTTATAATTTCCATAAAGCCATATTGCGAAACAATCATTATAAGTGCACTGCCCAGTGACACAAGAAAATGAGTGCGATAACCTGCTTCTTTGGCACGATATTCCCGATCCAAGCCTATTACTGCACCAAGTGCCCCGGCTACAAACAACCTTAAAATAAAGTCCCATGTCATACTCATATTTTTATCCTCCGCTTTTTATATATTAATCATCTTCATCTTCCATTAGATCGGGCAAATTCAGCATTTTCTGACTTTCCTCTGTCGGAAGAGCTTCCACTTGCCTTAGCTTACGTTCAATGGCCCGAGTGCGTTTACCCATTACCTCTTCCAGTTGGTCGCCGGCATTCTGCAAGTTTTTCTGAACTTTCTCCAATAGCCCGCCAAACTTTCCAAACTCTGTTTTTACGGCTCCAAGCACGTTCCAAACTTCACTTGTACGTTTCTGAATAGCCAATGTACGGAATCCCATTTGCAAGCTGTTAAGAATAGCCCCTAATGTAGTCGGCCCTGTTACTACAATCTTAAACTCCTTTTGCAATGTCTCTACCAGCGAAGTCCGACGAATTACCTCTGCATAAATGTTTTCAAATGGCAAAAACATGATAGCAAAATCGGTAGTAAATGGCGGATCTACATATTTGTCATGAATATCTTTCGCCATTTTTTTTATCGTCATTTCCAATTGTCGCGAAGAAGTATCTATTAATGCAGCATCACCAACTTCATAAGCATCTTGATACTGTTCATAGATATCCTTTGGAAATTTAGCATCAATCGGTAAATATACAATTTCATTATTATCTTCTCTCCCAGGCAATTTAACGGCAAATTCTACAAACTCTGTAGCGTTCTTTTTAGTTTTTACATTAGCTTCATATTGTTCAGGACTCAGCATTTGGTCAAGTAAAGCCCCTAGCTGCACTTCCCCAAAAGTACCACGTGTTTTTACATTACTCAAAACTTTCTTTAATCCACCCACATCTTGCGCCAGACTTTTCATCTCTCCCAATCCTTTTTGTACATTTTCTAATTGAGTACGAACAATTTCAAATGACTGTCCGATTCGTTCATTCAATGTCTTTTGCAGTTTTTCCTCCACCATCATACGCATATCATCCAATCGTTTTTCGGTACTCTTTATGAGTGCATCCTGCTGTTTACCCATTGCTTCAAACTTCTCCCGTTGCATTTCATTACCTGTAAGCATGTTTTTATGTAAGCTATCTTGCATTTGCCGAACAGAGAAGTTCAAAGTTTGGTTCAACTCAGAACGAAGTTCACGGATATTACGCCCCAATTCTTCTCTGTTTGCTTTCATTTCTTCATGAAGCAATAATTCCAAACGTTCCGTTTGCAAACGGTTATTTTTAGTCAGTACAACTACTAAATTGACAATCAGCAATATAAGGATAATTATTATTAAAACCAGTTCCATAATTCTTGTTATTTATAGCAAATGTAGCAAATAATAAACGATATTCATTATATTTGCCTCAAAATTCACCTTAGCACTTATGAAGTATAAATTACTGGCATTAGATTTAGACGGAACACTGACTAATACCAAAAAAGAAATTACTCCTTACACACGACGGACTATTATTAAAGCTCAACAAAAAGGAGTGAAAATAATATTAGCAACAGGACGTCCCACTTATGGGGTGGCTCCTATTGCCGAACATCTTTGTTTAAGAGAATACGGTGGATACATACTTTCTTATAACGGAGGAAGAATCATCAACTGGCAAACAGGAAAAGTAATGTATGAAAACCTGCTTGAACGCTCCGTTATTCCATTTTTATATAACTATGCCAAGAAATATGGTTTTACTATAATTACATATCATAATGAGTTTGTCATTACTGAAAACCCATATGATGAATACGTACAAAAGTTGGCATTGCTAAATGTTATGACAATCAAAAGAGTAGATAATTTCCTGTCAGCCATTGACTTTCCTGTTGGGAAGTGCATGATTGTAGGCGAACCGATTAAACTTGCGACCTTAGAAAATGAAATGCATAATGACTTAAAAGAACTTTTGGGAGTTTATCGTTCTGAAGCCTATTTTTTGGAATTGGTTCCCAAGGGAATTGATAAAGCACAAGCTCTATCTGTTTTATTGAAAGAATTAGGCAATAAAAAAGAAGAACTAATAGCAATAGGAGACGGATTTAATGATATCTCAATGATAAAATATGCAGGTTTAGGAGTGGCAATGGCGAATGCTCAAGATATAGTGAGGCAGAATGCCAACTTCATCACCGCCTCCAATGAAGAAGACGGTGTGGCAGCTGTTGTGGAAAAATTTATTCTTCACAACTGTTAAGGAGTGCAAAACTTATTATTGCTATTTTTTTAACATTAGAGTCTTAAAGTTTGCCGGATACGGAGTTTCAAACTGCATCAGTTCCCCTGTTATGGGATGATAAAAACAAAGTTTGAAAGCATGTAGTGCCAATCGGCCTAGCGGATTACATTCGCTACCATACCGTTCATCACCAATCACCGGATGTCCAAGTTCTGACATATGAACGCGAATTTGATTTTTACGTCCTGTTTCCAAATCCAACTCCACCAGAGAATAACCATTCGCGCGTTTTATTGTTCTATAATGTGTAACAGCATATTTTCCCTCTCCATCATCATAAGGACTGGAGCTGACATATAATTTATGATCGGTCAACCACGACTCAACAGTTCCTCCATCTTTCTCCATTTCTCCCGAAACAATAGCTACATAACGGCGATCGGTTACAATATCCTGCCAATTATCACGCAACGTATTTTGGGTCTTTTCATCCTTGGCATACATCATCAGTCCCGATGTTTCACGGTCTAACCGATGAACAACAAATATACGGTTGTTACGATGCGAACGTTTTACATATTCGTTCAGGATATGTTGTGCTGTACGCTCCTTTTGATGTTCAGTGCTGACCGAAAGCAGTCCTTCTTTCTTCTCTACCACGATAATATAAGCATCCTCATATACCAGTTTCAACATCGGATTCTTGAATTCACGATTGTTTTTGGTTTTGCTCACCTGAACTTTCATGCCGGGTTTCAGTTCAAAATTATATTGTGTAGTAATTGTATTGTCTACCAATATAACCCGGTTAGTCAGCATTGTTTTTACTTTGCTACGACTGATTCCTGCCATTTTCTGCATCAGAAAATCCATCAATTCAGCAGGTTCATTAACATTATATACAGTATACTTTGCAACAGCCCGTGCAACGGGCTTGCCTGATTTATTATTTTTACCTCTTGACATAATTATCTTCTTTCAAGTAAAACCACATTCTCTACATGATGTGTATGAGGGAACATATCTACCGGTTGAACGGCAACCACTTTATATTTAGTATCCAGCAAAGACAAGTCGCGTGCCTGCGTTGCCGGATTACAACTGACATAAACAATACGTTCGGGTTCGGCAAACAGAATCGTATTTATTACATCATTGTGCATACCTGCACGCGGCGGATCGGTAATGATAACATCCGGACGACCGTGTTCATTAATAAACTCCTGAGTAAGAATATCTTTCATATCTCCCGCATAGAACAATGTATTGGTAATATGGTTTATCTCCGAATTTACTTTAGCATCTTCAATCGCTTCCGGCACATACTCTATGCCAATCACTTTCTTTGCCTGACGAGACACGAAATTTGCAATTGTTCCGGTTCCGGTATAAAGGTCATAGACAAGCTCATTTCCGGTCAGACCTGCAAAATTGCGTGCTACCTTATATAAGGTATATGCTTGCTCAGAGTTAGTCTGATAAAAAGATTTCGGACCAATCTTAAAGCGCAAGCCTTCCATTTCTTCAAATATATGGTCATTGCCCTTAAATACCACTACATCCAAATCGTTAATAGTATCATTGCATTTATTATTGACCACATATAATAAGGAAGTAATCTGTGGAAATTTGTCAGCTATAAAAGCCAATAACTGCTTCATTTGCTCCATTTCGCTCTCTTCTGTAATTTTGCATTGAAGCAATACCATCAACTCTCCGGTACTTGATGTGCGAATCATCAGATTGCGGAGCATACCCTCCTGCGTACGAAGATTAAAGAAAGAATAATTGTGTTCATATGCGTAGTCACGGACAGCGTTACGGATTTGATTGCTGATATCGTCCTGCAGCCAACATTTCTCAATGGCAAGCACTTTGTCGAATGCACCCGGAATATGGAATCCTACAGCATTCATCTGATCATACTTCACATCCGCCTTCACTTCCTCTTCGGTCAGCCAGCGCTTATCAGAAAATGTAAATTCCAATTTATTACGATAGAACTCTGTCTTTGCAGACCCCAGAATAGGAGAAATTTCCGGTAATTCAACTTTCCCGATGCGAACCAGATTATCCGTTACCTGTTTTTGTTTATACTTTATTTGTTCATCATAGGGCAAGCATTGCCATTTACAACCACCGCACACGCCATAATGCTGACAAAACGGGACAGCTCTTTTAGGAGAATATTCATGGAAATTCACTGCCACTGCTTCTGCATAATGGTTTTTCTTACGTTTTATTTGCAAGTCCACCACATCACCGGGAACAACATACGGCACAAACACTACTAAATCATTCACTTTCGCCAAAGCTTTACCTTCGGCAGCTACATCTGTTATGGTTACCTTCTCTAATAGAGGGAGCTCTTTCTTCTTTCTAGCCACTTTCTAAATAAGTTAATTTGGGGCAAAAATAAGCATTTTCTCTGAATTTCTCCCTATAAAACGAAATATATTAAAATTGCAAAGTAGAAATTGCAATTTCTGCTGTTTTTTTTCATTAATTCGTTTGGAAATAAATAAAATATGTATAGTTTTGCGATTACAATTTTTGAACGAGTTAACTTTAAATACATTATTTATGGAGAAAAAAAGAGTTTATACCTTCGGAAACGGAAAAGCAGAAGGTAAAGCAGACATGAGAGAACTGCTTGGTGGAAAAGGTGCTAACCTAGCTGAAATGAATCTGATCGGTGTACCCGTTCCTCCGGGTTTTACAATCACTACCGAAGTATGTACAGAATATTATGATTTAGGAAAAGATAAAGTTGTAGAACTACTCAGAGAAGATGTTGAAAAAGCTATCGCCAACATTGAGAACCTGATGAATTCTAAATTTGGTGATGTAGAGAATCCCTTATTGGTTTCTGTACGTTCCGGTGCTCGCGCTTCTATGCCGGGTATGATGGACACTATTCTGAATCTGGGTTTAAACGATGAAGTAGTAGAAGGGTTAACCCGTAAGACCGGTCGTCCCCGTTTTGCATGGGACTCTTATCGTCGTTTTGTCCAAATGTATGGTGATGTGGTTTTAGGTATGAAGCCCGTAAATAAAGATGACATTGACCCATTTGAAGCTATTATCGAAGAAGTAAAAGAAGCCAAAGGTGTAAAACTGGATAACGAATTGGAAGTAGAAGACCTGAAAGAGTTGGTAAAACGTTTTAAAGCAGCTGTTAAGGAACAAACCGGCCAAGACTTTCCGACTAGTGCTTACGAACAACTTTGGGGTGCTGTCTGCGCTGTATTCCGCAGCTGGATGAATGAACGAGCTATTCTTTACCGCAAAATGGAAGGTATTCCTGCAGAATGGGGTACTGCAGTAACCGTTCAGGCAATGGTGTTCGGCAATATGGGAGACACTTCCGCTACGGGAGTTTGCTTTAGCCGCGATGCTGCTACGGGCGAAGACCTCTTCAACGGCGAATATCTGATTAACGCGCAGGGTGAAGACGTTGTGGCCGGTATCCGTACTCCGCAACAGATCACTATTATCGGTTCGAAGCGTTGGGCCGAACTTGCCGGTGTGAGTGAAGAAGAACGTGCGGCCAAATATCCTTCTATGGAAGAGGCAATGCCCGAAATATATAAGGAACTGGATGCTTTGCAGACCAAGCTGGAAAACCATTATAGAGATATGCAGGACATGGAGTTCACCGTACAAGAAGGTAAACTCTGGTTCCTCCAGACACGTAACGGCAAGCGTACCGGAGCCGCCATGGTGAAGATAGCCATGGACTTGCTCCACCAGGGTATGATTGACGAAAAGACGGCGCTGTTGCGTTGCGAACCCAACAAGCTGGACGAACTGCTTCACCCCGTATTCGACAAGGCGGCCTTGAAGCAGGCGAAGGTTCTTACCCGCGGTTTACCAGCTTCTCCGGGCGCGGCCTGCGGTCAGATTGTGTTCTTTGCCGATGATGCTGCCGAATGGCACGCTGCCGGCAAGCGCGTGGTAATGGTGCGTATCGAAACTTCGCCGGAAGACTTGGCAGGCATGGCCGTTGCCGAAGGCATCCTGACCGCACGTGGCGGTATGACTTCGCACGCTGCCGTTGTGGCTCGCGGCATGGGTAAGTGCTGCGTATCCGGTGCGGGAGCGTTGAACATCGACTACAAGGCACGCACGGTAGAGGTGGACGGCGTTGTGTTGAAAGAAGGCGATTTCATCTCTCTGAACGGTAGTACCGGCGAGGTTTACAAAGGAAAAGTGGAAACGAAGGCCGCCGAGCTGTCCGGTGATTTTGCCGAACTGATGCAACTGGCCGATAAATATACGAAATTGCAGGTACGCACCAATGCCGATACGCCGCACGATGCACAGGTGGCACGTAACTTCGGGGCAGTGGGCATCGGTCTGTGCCGTACGGAACACATGTTCTTCGAAGGTGAGAAAATCAAGGCGATGCGCGAAATGATTCTGGCGGAAAACGCGGAAGGACGTCGCAAGGCGTTGTCTAAGATTCTGCCATACCAGCAGGCAGACTTCAAGGGCATCTTCAAGGCTATGGAAGGTTGCCCGGTAACCGTGCGTCTGCTCGACCCTCCTTTGCACGAATTCGTTCCCCACGATTTGAAGGGACAGCAGGAAATGGCGGATACCATGGGCGTAAGCTTGCAGTATATCCAGCAGCGTGTGGAAGCGCTTTGCGAACATAACCCGATGCTGGGCCACCGCGGTTGCCGCTTGGGCAATACGTATCCGGAAATCACGCAGATGCAGACGCGTGCCATCCTCGGCGCTGCCCTGGAACTGAAGAAAGAGGGCGTTGAGACACATCCCGAAATCATGGTTCCGCTGACCGGTATCCTGTACGAGTTCAAGCAGCAGGAAGAGGTTATCCGTGCCGAAGCTGCCAAGTTGTTTGCCGAAGCAGGCGACAGCATCGAGTTCAAGGTAGGTACGATGATTGAAATCCCGCGTGCAGCTCTTACGGCCGACCGCATCGCTTCTTCCGCCGAATTCTTCTCGTTCGGTACAAACGACCTGACGCAGATGACCTTCGGATACTCACGCGACGATATCGCTTCCTTCCTGCCTATTTATCTGGAAAAGAAGATTCTGAAAGTAGACCCCTTCCAGGTGCTCGACCAGAATGGAGTAGGGCAGTTGGTACGTATGGCTACCGAAAAGGGCCGTGCCATCCGTCCGGACCTGAAGTGCGGTATTTGCGGCGAGCATGGCGGTGAGCCTTCTTCCGTGAAGTTCTGCCACAAGGTGGGGCTGAATTATGTGAGCTGTTCTCCGTTCCGCGTGCCTATTGCGAGACTTGCGGCGGCGCAGGCGGCAATCGAGGAATAAAGTTTGAATGCTGATAATTAGTGAAATACGAGGCAATAACTTGGAAATCAAGTTTTTGCCTCGGTTCTTTTTCTACATGCTCTGCTCATTCATAAAGCAGTATAAACGGCAGAAAATACCCTATTTGTTGCTTCAATTGATGAGGCAGAGGAAGAAGCGGAGAAACGACAGGTTGAAGGTCGTGTAACTGAGGCAAAAGT
>OGGJ01002679.1_pt1 | contig 12099 bp, 9 predicted proteins | sample 1571071 | NCBI WGS metagenome assembly OGGJ01 (sample SAMEA2581954, study PRJEB24529) | metagenome | biome: Human gut stool | place: China | collected 2011
GTAAGTGCTCCTGCTGCCAGGGATCCATGAACGGCTCCTGCTGCACCAGCCTCTGACTGCATCTCTGTTACCTGAACAGTCTCTCCAAATATATTCTTTCTGCCTTCTGTAGCCCACTCATCTACATGCTCCGGCATAACAGATGATGGTGTAATTGGGTAAATAGCTGCTACTTCAGTATATGCATATGAAGCATGTGCTGCGGCCTGATTACCATCCATGGTTTTCATTTTTCTTGCCATAAATTTATACCTCACTTCGTATAAAGAATTTGGTGGAGTGCATACCACTCCGATATTTATTATTTTAGTATCAATTAACTAAAAAGTAAAGGCATTATTCCAAATTATCAATTAAAATACATAATTCAGTAATAATGCCTTGTTAAAATATTAGCAATTTATATAAAATTTAAAATTAATTCAGCAGCCATTTTGCCAAATCTGATAATTCAGACTCATTTTTTGCATTCAATCTTGTCTTAATTGTTACTTTTGTCTCACAAACATTCATATTTTTAAATGATGCTAGTGCATCAGTCATAAGTTTGCCTGCAACCGGTCCCCATGAACCATTTTCGATTACGGCTGCCTTTCTGTTCTGATAATTTTTCATTTTAAGATGATAAATGAAATCTTCCATGCAAGGCATCAGACCGCCGTCATAAGTAACTCCTGCCAGTACAAGTTTATCAAACCTGAAGCTGTCTGCAACTGCTTTTGCACAATCATCTCTTGATAAATCGTATACAACAACCGGTTCATCAGATAATTTTTTCAAATCATCTCTAAGTTTTAATGCTGCTTTTCGTGTATTGCCATGAAGTGTCGAATAAGCTATCACTGTACCTTTTTCTTCAGGCTGATATGATGACCATTTCATATATTTATCAATATAAAAATCAAAATCCTTATCAATCACAGGTCCGTGAAGAGGTGCTATCACACTTATATCAAGTGCAGATGCTTTCTTTAAAAGACCCTGGACTGAAGGACCATACTTTCCAACGATATTAATAAAATATCTTCTTGCTTCATCTGCCCAGCTCTGTGGCATATTTTCAAGTTCTGATGTTTTAAGCCTGTCTCCCAATGCACCAAATGTTCCGAAACCATCTGCAGAAAAAAGCACTTTTTCTGTACTTTCATATTCCACCATAACTTCAGGCCAGTGAACCATTGGAGCCATCACAAATGTAAGAACATGCTTTCCAAGTGCAAGTGTTGTTCCTTCTGCCGCAACAAATCTTTTATTTTCCGGTACATCAATATCAATAAACTGCGGAAGCATTGCAAATGTTTTTGCATTCGCAACAACAATTGTATCCGGGTATTTTTTTAAGAAACGCTCAATATTTCCTGAATGGTCAGGTTCAAGATGTGACACTACAAGATAATCCGGTGCCTTTCCCTCAAATGCTTCTTCAAGATTATCAAACCACTGGTCTGTTGCTCTTTCATCCACTGTATCCATAACAGCAATTTTACTGTCTTTAATGACATATGAGTTATAAGTAACACCATTGCTTACAGGATACTGATTTTCAAATAAATCTATTGTTCTATCATCTGCTCCAACATATAAAATACTGTCGGAAATACGTTTTAATGCCATATTAGATTTAACCTCCTTATTTTTTATTTATTCTATCACACATTTTTATAATAGTTCAAGAACGTAATGTATTTACAGGCATAATTTCCTATCATACATAACCAAAGACCGGCCACAGATAAACTGCAGCCGGTCTTTGTGTATTATGTGTTATATATTCTATATTGCCGGAGTAACGCAATATAGCAGCTAATTAATCGTCCGCACCCTGTAATGCATCATATCCTGATTCACCGGTACGTACCTTGACAACATCTTCGACATCATATACAAATATCTTGCCATCACCAATATGTCCTGTATAAAGTGCCTGTCTGGCTGCATTAATAACATCCATCGTAGGAACTTTTGATATAACCATCTCAACCTGAATCTTAGGGAGAAGCTGCATTTCAACAGGAACACCACGATAATATTCAGGTGCACCTTTCTGTGTACCACATCCAAGAACCTGTGTAACTGTCATACCTGTTACACCGATTTCGTTCATTGCTTTCTTTAACTTCTCGAATCTTTCCTGCTTCATAAGTATCTCAACTTTCGTAATCTTCTTTCCGTCAGGAACATCAAGAGATTTAACTACTGCCGGAACTGAATCTTCCATCTTCTCAGAACCAATTACATCATAATCGCTGTCAGATGTAAGCTCAGATGTAGAAATTTCAAAACCTGCATATGCACTAGCAAGACCATGCTCAGCCTGGTCAAGACCGGCAATTTCAATTTCAGGTGCAACCCTTAAACCAACTGTGTGCTTTAATATTGTAAATGTAATAGTCATCATTACACCAACCCATGCAAGAACGCAGATAATACCAAGTGCCTGAATTCCAAGCTGTGTGAATCCACCGCCATAGAAAAGACCTTTTCCTACACCATTCTGGCCTGTTGAGAAAAGTCCTACACAAAGTGTACCTAAAAAACCATTAACACCATGAACACCTACAGCACCTACCGGGTCATCAACTTTTAATACTTTATCAATAAATTCAATACCAACAACAACTGCTATACCAGCAATGATACCTTCAATTGCTGCACCATACATATCAATACAGTCTGTACTTGCTGTTACCATAACAAGTCCTGCAAGTGTGCCATTAAGTGACATAGAAACATCAGGTTTCTTATATTTAATCCATGTAAACATCATAGCAACGATTGTAGCAACTGCTGCACAAAGGTTTGTTGTTGAGAAGACCGAACCTGCAAGAGCCCCCATTGTAATCTCTCCTACACCGCCTGCTGCAACTGTAGTTCCTTCCATTGCAACTGTCGAACCACCATTAAAACCAAACCAGCAGAACCAGAGAATAAATACACCAAGTGCTGCCATTGTAAGGTTATGACCCGGAATAGCTCTTGGCTTTCCGTTCTTATCATATTTACCGATACGAGGTCCGAGAACAATCGCACCGACAAGTGCTGCACATCCGCCTACCATATGTACTGCACATGAACCGGCAAAATCATGGAAGCCCATATCAGCCAACCAGCCGCCGCCCCATATCCAGTGACCTGATACAGGATAAACAATAAGTGAAATTATTGCACTGTAAATGCAGTAAGCCCTAAAATCTGTTCTCTCAGCCATAGCACCTGAAACAATAGTTGCTGCTGTTGCACAGAATACTGTCTGGAAAATAAAGAATGCGTAAAAAGGAACACCGTCAGGAGCTACTGCTGAATAATCTCCTCTTGTAAATAAATCGATTCCGCCAACCAGTGAACCTGTACCAAACATAATACCAAATCCGATAAACCAGTAGATTGGTGTTCCTATACAAAAGTCCATAAGGTTCTTCATAATAATGTTACCTGCATTTTTTGCTCTTGTAAGACCTGATTCCAATATTGCGAAACCAGCCTGCATAAAAAATACTAACGCAGCCGCTATAAGCACCCACGCGGTATTAACCGGTGAAAATTCCATAATTTTTTCCTCCCTTAAATTCATATTCTTATTCTGCCTTTAAAGAGTGGATCCTGTTCTCCCGCGAGGCTTATCAAACGAAAAGAAAAAAGGCGTGTAACCACATCTGATTGGTTACACGCCTTTGTGTATCGCTTCGTTTAATTTAACTTTATTATACATATGTAATTTTTTATTTATTGAAAAAATCGGACATGTTTATTGACTTTTTTTATTTTTTGTTTATTATTATTTAATAAAGCATAGTAAATACCTCTTTTAACAAGGAATTATAAAGGATTATAGAGCACATGACATTCACGCAAAACAGGCTTATCCAGCCATTTATTGAGTTAAATTTTGGCAGCTGTGAAATACCTGAACAGCTTTGCCCTTCATACATGAAAATTTATGATGACATAAACTTTTCAACAAGCCAAGAAAATCATACATATATAAAAATAATACCATCATCATATACTGTTTTCATAATTTTATATAATAAAAAAGGCAGCTATAATCTTTCAATCATAGACAGATGCCGGAACATAACCGAAATACCTGCTGATACAGTTGAAGATATCAGCGGATGTTTTATATCTGTTATGGATGATAATGCTTTTTATATACCATCTTATAATGATTCACAGCCTGACGATTTCGTGCAGAAACTTCTGACAACCGGAAATTATGATAAACGGGTTGAACATTTTAACTCTTTTCTTAGAAACAGTTTCCAGATTACACATTGTCCTGTTGAAATTGAAAATATGCGTTCAATGATAATCCATTCAAAAGGCGACATTTCAGTCTCACTGCTTGCAGACCAGACTGGATTTTCATGCCGCCATATCAACAGAATATTTACATCTTATTACGGATTCGGACCGAAAGATTATTGCAGATATGTACGTTTTCAATACGCACTTGATGAAATCTTTAAAAATCCTTTCCGCCAGAATTCAGAATTTATACAGAACAGTTCTTATTCAGACCAGGCACATTTCCAGCGTGAATTCAAACAATTTACAGGAATTACACCGAAGCAGTTTATTAACAGTTTTACAGCATAAAATCAGCCATAACAGTATTACTTATGTCAATTCCATGCGGTGTAAGGCAATACCATACACCGCTGTCATCCCTGTACTTGCAAAGAAGATTATTTTTAATATTTTCTTCCAAAGGTTCTGCATATACATCATTAATATTTTTATTGAACAATTTAAGAAATCTCTGGCTGCTCACACCTTTCATCATACGCAGCCCCAGAAACATAAACTCTTCCATGCAGTCATTTGCTGTAAGAATTTCAATATCCTCATACAAATCCAACTTTCCCGCATTTCCAATATATTTATTCATATCTGAAATATTTTTCATGCGGACATTTTCAAAAAGCGATGATGCACCAAGCCCGAATCCAAGATAATCTTTTCTTTCCCAGTATCCAACATTGTGTCTGCATTCAAATCCTTTTTTTGAATAATTCGATATCTCATATCTTTCAAATCCAGCTTTTTTAAGGATTCTGTCAGTTTCATAGTACATTTCCCGTTCATCGTCCTCAGACGGAAGCGGGAGAAAACTTTCTGGATGCTCATAAACCGGCGTCCCCTCCTCAACAATAAGGCTGTATGCCGATATATGCTCAGGTTTATATTCAATAATTTTATTAAGGCCGTTCACATAATCCGTAACGCTCTGTCCCGGAAGTGCCGACATTACATCAATGTTAATATTTTTAAAGCCTGCATTTCTTGCCGCAGAAAATCCCTCTTCAAATTCTTTAAATGTATGAATTCTTCCTATCTGTTTTAAGAGGTCATCCTGAACCGACTGCAGTCCGATACTGCATCTGTTAAATCCGCTTTCAGCATAAACACGCATTTTTTCGTCATCTATAGTCCCCGGATTACACTCTATTGAAATTTCGGGATTTTCGTCAAATGCAAATTCACTTTTTAATGTTTTAAGTATCCCCGCAATAAGCTGTGGACTTACATAAGACGGTGTTCCGCCTCCAAAAAATACTGTATCTACAATATAATCATCAAACCTTGCACCATACTTTGAAACGCAATATTTTATATCAGATTCAAGTGATGACATATACTTTTCCTGCACTTCTTTTGTCGCCGGGAATGATAAAAAATCACAATATGCACATTTTTTAACACAAAAGGGGATATGTATATATATCCCCAGTCTCTGCCTATTCTTCATCTAATTTTAATACGCTCATGAACGCCTTCTGAGGAATCTCAACATTTCCTATCTGACGCATACGCTTCTTTCCTTCCTTCTGTTTTTCAAGAAGTTTCTTTTTACGCGAAATATCACCGCCATAACATTTTGCAAGAACATCTTTTCTTAATGCCTTTACTGTCTCTCTGGCAATTACCCTGCTTCCGATTGCTGCCTGAATAGGAATCTCAAACTGCTGTCTGGGAATCTCTCCTTTGAGTTTTTCACACATCTTACGGCCACGTTCCTCGGCACTTCCCGCAAATACAATAAATGAAAGTGCATCGACTTCTTCTTTGTTAATAAGAATATCAAGTTTGCAAAGATTAGATTTTTCATAACCTTTCATCTCATAATCAAATGAAGCATATCCTCTCGAACGTGATTTTAAAGCATCAAAGAAATCATAAATTATCTCATTAAGCGGAAGGTCATATTTTAACAACGCTCTTGTCTGTTCAATATATTCCATTCCGTTATACACGCCTCGTCTTTCCTGACAAAGCTTCATGATAGAACCGACAAATTCAGTAGTAACCATAATCTCTGCACTTACCATAGGTTCTTCCATATAGTCAATCTCTGACGGGTCAGGCATGTTTGACGGATTTGTAAGGTCAATAACTTCACCATTAGTCTTATGAACTTTGTAAATAACGCCCGGTGCCGTTGTTACAAGGTCAAGATTGTATTCTCTTTCAAGTCTCTCCTGAATAATTTCAAGATGAAGAAGTCCTAAGAACCCACATCTGAAACCGAATCCAAGAGCTATTGATGTCTCAGGTTCAAACTGAAGCGATGCATCATTTAACTGTAATTTTTCAAGTGCATCTCTCAAATCCTGATACTTTGCACCATCAGCCGGATAAAGTCCACAATAAACCATAGGATTAACTTTCTTGTAACCTGGAAGTGGTTCACTGCATGGTCTTTCATCATCTGTTATAGTATCACCAACGCGTGTATCAGATACATTTTTAATGCTTGCTGTTATATATCCAACCATTCCGGCTGAAAGTTCATCACAAGGTATAAACTGTCCTGCACCGAAATATCCAACTTCAACGACTTCCTCTACAGCACCTGTTGCCATCATTCTTATCTTTGTACCTTTTTTAACAGTACCCTCTTTTATACGGCAGAATACAATAACGCCTTTGTAAGCATCATAAATCGAGTCAAATATAAGTGCTGCAAGCGGAGCTTTCGCATCACCTTTTGGTGCCGGAATTTTCTTTACAATCTGTTCAAGAACGGCTTCAATGTTGATACCATTCTTTGCTGAAATCTGTGGTGCATCCTGTGCTTCAATTCCTATAACATCCTCAATTTCATCAATTACACGCTGTGGTTCTGCACTCGGAAGGTCAATTTTATTAATAACAGGAAATACATCAAGGTCATGGTCAAGTGCAAGATATACATTTGCAAGCGTCTGTGCTTCTATTCCCTGTGCGGCATCTACAACGAGTATAGCACCGTCACACGCTGCCAGTGCTCTTGAAACTTCATAATTAAAATCCACATGTCCCGGTGTATCAATCAAATTGAAAAGATACTCCTCTCCGTCGTCTGCCCGGTAAACTGTACGCACTGCCTGTGCCTTGATCGTGATTCCACGCTCCCTCTCAAGATCCATATTGTCAAGAACCTGATTCTGCATCTCCCTGCTGGTCAGAGTTCCGGTCTTCTCTATGATCCTGTCGGCAAGTGTTGATTTACCGTGGTCTATATGCGCTATTATACAGAAATTTCTTATCTTTGACTGGTCTAAATGCTCCATGTCTTCACATCCTTATCTATGTCCCGCGCCTTGTATGTGCAGGCTCTTTTATTCTTATACTTGTCTTACTCGCATTTGACGTTAATATAACATGTATGAGCATATAACTGCAAGTGGCAATATGCCACTTAATCCTCACTTCAGGAGCACCTTTGCAAGCATTGCGGCAAATGGTTCGATGGCGTTGTATTCCTCCTCCACCGTGTTAGTCTGTGCGCCTATCTCAGCCAGCATGGCGTGCGGCATGAGATCCATGTTGTACCGGCTCGTGCTTATGTATATCTTGCGCATCATGTCGCCGTAATTTGCCCTGCCCGCCAGATAAGTCTGAAGTGCAAATGCCATGTTGTCGACCTTGTTGTCATTGCTCCAATAGTCCACATCGTTGCCTTCCTCGTCACGGCACATGCCATTTAACAGCATGATCTGTGCTGTGGGCTTTCCATCCACATCTGTAACCAGATGTGTGTCATCCGGCACACCATCCCTGTGGAGATCTATGATGACCTCTATCTCAGGATTGTCTTTAAGTATCTGTGACACACCTTCCCTCGAATAATCATAGGAAGCGTTCCTGTCAAGAACCCCTGTCATCATGTCATATGCCGTGGTGTCGTGGTACACCGGTATGCCATATGTATCCGTGAGTATCTCCGCCAGGCGGTTGCCAAGTCCTATCACCGTGTCGTCCACCTCGCCCGGTCTTGAGTCCGCAAATGCCTCAGAGCCGTGGGTGTGATATATCAGAACTTTGTATCCGCCCGTGTCCATATCCAGCGACAGATCTTTGCCGAGCAGATTTTCCGCATCCAGCTCGTCTTTTTTGACGCACTTAGGGTATGTGGCGTTATAACAATATGAAAGGAGTGTATCTGCGTCCATACCTATATAAGAGCTCTTTATATCCGCCATGGCCGACACAGTCCTGGCATCAGCGGATCTCTGCGCAGCTTCTGTGGTCTCAGTGCTGGCAGGCGCAGAAGTCTCTGAAGTCTCCGCCTGCGATGATGCCTCGCCTTCTGAATCCGCATCCTCCGTCTGGTATGTCCTGCCCTCCTCGCACACCTCCCTGACCTGGGATTCCCAATAATCCATGTAACAGTACACATCCGGCTCAGCCGCACCGGGGCTGTATATGCTCCCGCCTGCATCTCCTGAAGAGCTACCATATAGCTATCCCTGTCCTTATCAGTATACCCGCACACACCAGAATCACCCACGCCAGTATATACACAGTCTTCACATGAAGTTTTCTGTCTGACATACATTTCCACCCCTTTTGAATATGCTATGGCCTCTGTTATCCATTATTCAAATATATGAGTGTACGTGCCAAATGATTCCCTGTATTTTTCTCTACATCGCTATGGCATTTATCGCCTCAGATATCGTAAAGCTGATGCGGCGCACTAGCTCGTCTATATTTTTCGGGGTCACAAACATATCCGCCATATCCTCGTCCAGGAGATTGCACGCTATCTGGTATCTCTGCTTCTCCGTGAACTCCCTCATGATCCTGCGCCCGTAGGTCTCGTTAAATGCATCAGCCACCTCATCCAGCGAATCGTCTATGATGGATGGAACGGAGATGACTGTCGGAACACCGACTGCGATCACGCGTCTGCCAAGGTTGTCTGAGCTCAGTGTCTTTCTGTTGTTGCCGACACCGGAGCCGGGGCTTATACCTGTATCCGTGAGCTGGATGGTGCATCCGAGTCTCTTGCTGCTTCTGGCCGCCAGAGCGTCTATTGCAACCACGATCTCCACGTCTATCTCATCGCATATTCCCCTGACTATATCCACAGTCTCTATTCCGGTCTGTGCCATGACTCCCGGACATATGGCACTCATGACCAGATCTGGCTTTCCCGGAGTGTCCAGGTGCCTTGTCACATACAGATTGTCTATGACCAGCGGGCCTATGGAATCCGGGGTGACCTGCCTGTTGCCAAGTCCGACCACCAGTATATTTCCCGCATGCCCCATGAGCTCCCTGAGTCTGCCCTCAAGCTCCGCCCTCAGAGGTTCATGTATGGACTCCTCATATTCCTTAAGCTTGGAACACTCTATCGTTATATATTGTCCCTTTGCCTTTCCAAGATTTTTCTCCCCTATCTCATCCAGCACATTTATGGTGGTAGTCTTGATGCTCCTGTCCTCATTCACCACCGTCTTCACCTTTACCCCAGGCATATTTCTCCTGTCGGCTACATTTTCTCTGAGCTCTATCGCAAGATCCGTACGTATCTCCCTGTTCATATGCGTCCTCCTTACATAACCCATTACATGTATAATAAAATACCCCGGCGGATGCATTTTTATGTATCCGCCGGGGCATTCCATGGTAAATCTTACATTACCTTGCCAAGTATTCTGTTGATCACTTCAGGATATCCGCACACCCTGAGGACAGGTGGCTCCCACTCCAGGGATGCCGTCTGATAAAAGCATGTCGACACACCGACTTCTATTCCGCCCTCCATCTCTGATGATCTTACGATCCTTCCAAATTTCTTCTTGTCCTTAACAAGTCCCCAGGCGGCTTTGTTGATGGTAAATTCCACCACCGGGTATCCTCCCACATATCCTGTCACCTTTGCGTCGTCCACATATGACAGCTCGTCCTTCCAGTATTCAACCGCTTCGTCTATTGATGCAAACATATATCTTCTCCTGTTTATTCTGCACTTTTTCTTATTTATTATGCTTTTGAATCATGCCGTTGTCAATTTACTCTTTCTGATTTTTTCGTTCACGTTTATTAATTTTTGTTTTGTTGCAATATTTTTTTCTTTATTATTATACTGTTATTTGATATACTGATTTGAAGTGTATATTAACGGCAGTAGTCTGCCCTTATTTAGAATTTACTTTTACAATTAAATAGCGGGGATCTATCCCCCAAGTTTTAAGGAGGTCTTTTTATGGATTTTACTAAGAAGGGAGCGGTGAAAGCTCAGAAGGAGCTCGTATCCAAGCTTCCAAGAAACCGGCGTAAGCTTAACATTTCTGTGTTTAAGACTATACTGGTGCTGGTGCTCGCCATTGTGATAGTCGGTGTCGGAGCCGGATTTGGAGCCCTCAAGGGTATTCTGGATGACACACCGAACATCAACGCTGACGCTCTCATACCTAAGGGATACAAGACAACTCTTGTATACCAGAATGGAAAGGAGATCACGACACTTGCCAATTCCAACTCCAACCGAGAGTATGTGTATTACGACTCTATTCCTGAGGATCTTGTGAATGCATTTGTCGCTATAGAGGACAGACGTTTCTGGGAGCACAACGGAATCGATGTACAGGGTATCGCCAGAGCATTTATAAAGGGTCTCAAAAGCAGAGACTTCGATGAGGGTGCTTCCACTCTTACACAGCAGCTTATCAAGAACAACGTGTTCAATGTTGGTCTTGATGAGACAACTTTCCTTGACAGGCTTGAGCGTAAGGTTCAAGAGCAGTATCTTGCAGTTGATATGGAGAAAAAGATCGACAAGAAGTCAATCGTTGAGTATTACCTGAACACCATATATCTCGGTCAGGGATGTTATGGAGTTGAGACCGCAGCCCAGACTTACTTCGGTAAGGAGCTCAGTCAGCTGACAGTTTCAGAGTGCGCTGTGCTCGCAGCAATTCCTCAGAACCCTACGAAATTTGATCCTCTTGTCTATCCTGACGACAACAAGACCAGAAGGGCCCAGGTTCTCAAATACATGCTGGATCTTGAGTATATAACACAGGCCCAGTATGACGAGGCTATAAACGATAACGTTTACAAGCGTATCGCTTCCGTATCTAAGAAGGAAGAAAAGCAGCAGAAGACAGAGGTCAACTCCTACTACACTGATGAGGTTATCAATCAGCTTCAGTCCGATCTCGTCGCCAAGGGTTACTCTGAGGACGAAGCCGAGGCCATGATCTGGTCAGGCGGACTCAAGGTCATCGTATGTCAGGATCCTGAGATCCAGGAGATTGCGGATTCTGTTGTCAACAATGCAGATTACTGGCCTGAGCCTGTATATCAGCTCAACTACGCTCTCACTCTTGCTGACAAGGAGACAAAGGTCCAGACAAACTACAGTGTAGAGAATCTCGAGAGCTGGTTTGCTGAACAGCAGGGCTACGATTATAGTGCAAGATATTACAGTGAGGATGAAGCCCGTGCAGCGGCTGACGAGTTCAAGGATGCCATGGTTGCCGAGACCGGCGACGAAGTCTTCATGGAGACATTCAAGCTTGTCATCCAGCCACAGGTATCATTCACTCTCATGGACCAGAACACCGGTCAGGTCAAGGCACTTGTCGGAGGCCGTGGAGAGAAAACTGAGAACAGATCATTCAACCGTGCAACTGAGGCGACCAGACAGCCTGGTTCATGCTTCAAGATAGTTGCCACATACCTTCCTGCACTGGAAGCGTGCAACATGTCTCTTGCCACCGTATACGATGATGCACCTTACTACTATGAGAATGGTAATCAGGTATTTAACTGGTACGGCGGATACTGGGGACCTAAAACTATAAGATATGCTATCATGGA
>OGGJ01002680.1_pt1 | contig 12097 bp, 9 predicted proteins | sample 1571071 | NCBI WGS metagenome assembly OGGJ01 (sample SAMEA2581954, study PRJEB24529) | metagenome | biome: Human gut stool | place: China | collected 2011
GGCCTTGGATTGTAAAACTAATGCCGTGGTCGGTGTAAAGCGGACATTGGGAAGTGGTACGGCTTCCATGGTTGTATCGGCTATGGGATTTGGTTGTATGGGATTGAATCATCATCGCGGCCAGCATCCCGGCAAGAAGCAAGTAATCGCTTTGGTACATGAGGCCATCGATCGTGGTGTTACTTTGTTCGACACGGCAGAGAGCTATGGTTATCAAACGAATGAACGATTAGTTGGCGAAGCGTTGAAAGGTTATTCGGACCGGGTATTTGTAACTACTAAATTTGGGCATAAGTTTGTGGATGGCGTACAAATCAAGACAGAGGAAGATAGTTCTCCCAACAATATACGTAAGGTGTGCGAGAATTCGCTTCGCAATCTTGGAGTAGAAACTCTCGGTATGTTTTACCAGCATCGTGCGGACCCGAACACTCCGATTGAGGTCGTCGCTGAGACCGTGAACGAATTGATCAGAGAAGGCAAGGTATTGCATTTCGGACTTTGCGAGGTGAATGCCGATACCATCCGCCGTGCCCATAGGATCTGCCCTGTTACGGCTATACAGAGTGAATATCATTTGATGCATCGTGCCGTGGAGGAGAGCGTATTGCCGTTGTGTGAGGAACTGGGTATTGGTTTTGTTCCTTATAGTCCGATAAATCGAGGCTTTTTGGGAGGCTTGATTAACGAGTATACTCGATTTGATCCGGAAAACGACAATCGTCAAGATTTACCTCGTTTCCAACCGGAAGCTATCCGTGCCAATATGCGGATCGTGGAAGTGCTGAATGCTTTTGGGAGGACACGGGGGATCACGCCCGCACAAGTTGCCTTGGCATGGTTAATGAATAAGAAACCTTGGATCGTAGCTATACCGGGGACTACGAAGCTGTCTCATCTGGAGGAGAATTTACGTGCTGCGGATATCATTTTCACGGCTAGCGAAATGAGAGAATTAGAGGATGCCGTTTCCGCTATCCCTGTGGTGGGAAGCCGTTATAATGCGCTACAGGAATCAAAAGTACAGAAATAGATTAAGCTATCGGAAATATGAGACCTGTTTTTATACTTGGTATCATTCTCTTGCTTGTTGGATGTAAACAGCGAGATGAGCGTGTTCTGATGGTGGATGAGCAAGGCAGCTTCGCTGTTGGAGGTACGGTCTTGGTTGATTCATTAGGGCATACTTTTCATGGCGACCATGCGTACGTATTTTATCAAAAGCCGGTCGGAGCGAGGAAATACCCATTGGTATTCGCCCATGGTGTAGGGCAGTTTTCTAAGACATGGGAAACCACACCCGACGGGCGTGAGGGCTTCCAGAATATTTTCTTACGTCGCCGGTTTAGTGTCTATCTTGTCGATCAGCCTCGTAGAGGGAACGCCGGTAGAGGTACGGAGAGCGTGACAATTTCTCCGGCGTTTGACGAGGAGGTTTGGTTTAACCGTTTTCGTGTAGGTATCTGGCCGGATTATTTTGAAGGAGTACAGTTTAAGCGGGATAAGGAAACCTTGGACCAATACTTTCGTCAAATGACGCCGACTATTGGCACGACGGATTTTGAGGTCTATTCGGATGCCTACGCCGCTTTGTTCGACAAGATAGGCCCGGGCGTATTTATTACCCATTCGCAAGGCGGGCCCGTTGGATGGAATACATTGCTTAAGACGAGAAACATTAAGGCTATCGCGTCATACGAACCGGGTGGAGCGGTTCCTTTTCCGGAAGGGCAATTGCCGGAGGAGGCTAAGTTTATTACGCTTTCCAAGAAAATGGAAGGCATTGAAGTACCTATGTCCGTATTCATGGAATATACCAAGGTCCCTATCGTCATTTATTATGGAGATAATTTACCCGAAACCGATGAGCGTCCGGAGTTATATGAATGGACACGCCGTTTGCGCTTGATGAAGATATGGGCAAAAATGCTGAATGATCAGGGTGGGGATGTCACCGTTATTCATTTACCGGAGGTAGGATTACATGGCAATACCCATTTCCCTATGTCGGATTTAAATAATATAGAGGTTGCGGATTTGCTTTCTGAATGGTTACATACAAAAGCTTTGGACTAGGTCTTTTGGGTAATGGAAATATATATAGTATCGTTTTCATTAGGAGGTATTGATCTTTTCACAGAGGTGAAAAGATCGTATCACCCCCGTGAAAAGATCGCTTCACAGAGGTGAAAAGATCGCTTCACAAGGGTGATACGATAAGAGTCTTAGGCCACGGCTGTTACTTCCTGCTGAGGAATCAGCCATAAGAACCTTATAATCAGAATAATTTGCTTGGATACTCGCCTGCGTCTACCAAGGCTTGGATCTTATCCACAACGCCTTGACGATCCGCCGCATAAGTTACGCCGAACCATTTGGAGGTTGTATCCAATACTTTCACACGGGCTGTTCCTTCCGTGATCAATTTATTTACCATCAACGGGATGAAATATTCACTCTTTAAATTACCCATATTGGCTTTTAGGAACTCCTTGAAATATTCCTCGGAATACTCGAAGTAATCGGGAGTGAAGCCCCACATATTCATGGATACCGGCGTATTTTCTTCCAATACGACCTTCTTTCCGTTCTCGTCTACAAACTGGATATCTCCGTCGATACGTTCGATAGCGGTACGCTCCACGACGCCTGTCAGATAATCTTCCTCGTTCGTGGCGCAAACACCACGTGCTACGGAACCGCTCTCGCTCAACGTATTACCTACACGGTAGCCTACCATGCAATAATCATTCTTCTTGCCATCCATCTCAGACAATTGCTTGCCTAATACGGCGAAGCTGTCACGTCCGTAGAAATCATCGGCGTTGATTACGGCGAAAGGCTCATTGATAACCTTCTTGCCCATCAATACGGCATGGTTGGTTCCCCACGGTTTCTCACGTCCCTCCGGGCAAGTGAAGCCCTCCGGAAGATCGTTCAAGTCTTGGAATACGACTTCAACCGGGATATGGTTCTCATATTTGGAGATGATTTTCTCACGGAAGTCTTTCTCGAAAGATTTGCGGATAACGAATACAAGTTTACCGAACCCGCCACGAATAGCATCGAAAATAGAATAGTCCATGATGGTCTCGCCATTGGGACCTAGGCCGTCCAATTGTTTTAATCCTCCATAACGACTACCCATTCCGGCTGCCAATACAAATAATGTAGGTTTCATAATGCGTTTCTTTAATGTGTTTTTTAATTCTTCGGGCAAAGTTAATAATTATAGAAACATTGCCATGTTATTGTCCGTCTTTTTATAAAACTTCTAATACGACGATCGACATGGGAGGAAGGCTGACGCTTAACTTTCCCTTTTCCACCTTGGCTCCCTTGAAAACTTCCGGCTTGACCTTCTCCGGCGAATCGAATGTGTTATAGTCGTTTATGGAGGACGCTGTCAGGATACGCCCGTTCACGCTCTTTATCGTTACGTTTTGCAGGTCGATATGGATGTTCTCGCTTTGCCGGGGATCTACGTTTGCCAACGAGATATGGATTTTACCCTGCGAGTCCCGGGATGCGGAGGCGCTTACGACCGGCACTTCCCGGTTGTCTCTTACTTTCTCCTTGTCGCAGATTAGATCCATCGGCAAAAAGGTAGCGTCTTGATGAACCTTGTACATCTCGAACACATGGTAAGTAGGCGTAAGCACCATGTCCTTGCCTTTCGTGAGGATCATGGACTGCAATACATTGACAATCTGTGCGATGTTGGTCATTTTCACTCGGTCCGTATATTTGTGGAAGACATGTAGGGTAAGAGCGGCTACGAAAGCGTCGCGCATCGTGTTTTGCTGGAACAGATGGCCGGGGATCGTACCGGGTTCCACATCCCACCAAGTACCCCATTCGTCTACCATGAGGGCTATATTTTTCTTCGGGTCGTATTTATCCATGATAGCGATATGCTTTTTAACGACATCCTCTATCTCAAGGCATTTTCCTAAGGTCCAGTAATAATCCTCCGTGTTGAAATCGGTAGCGGAGCCTTTATTGTTCCAATCTCCTACTGTATAATAATGTAAAGAGATACCATCCATGCGTCCGCCGATTTGTTTCATCAGCGTCTCGGTCCAGTTGTAATCATAATCGCTGGCACCGCTGGCGATCTTGAACAAGACATTGCTATCATAGTTACGGCAATACGTAGAGTAACGACGGTAAAGGTCGGAATAATATTCCGGTCGCATACTGCCCCCGCATCCCCAACTCTCGTTCCCAACGCCGAAAAACTTGACTTTCCATGCCTTATCCCGGCCATTTTTCCGGCGTAGGTTGGCCATAGGGCTGTCTCCTTCCGAGGTCATGTATTCCACCCATTTAGCCATTTCCTCAACCGTACCGCTTCCCACGTTTCCGCTGATGTAAGGCTCACAACCTAATAACTCACATAGATTCAAGAACTCATGGGTTCCAAAACTATTATCCTCAATCGTCCCTCCCCAGTTATTATTCACCATTTTCGGGCGATTTTCCTTGGGGCCGATTCCATCCATCCAATGATATTCGTCGGCGAAGCAACCGCCCGGCCAACGTAAGTTCGGGATCTGTAGTTTCTTCAACGCGTTTAAGACATCCGTACGGTATCCTTGGGTATTAGGGATGTCGGACTCTGGTCCCACCCATAAGCCACCGTAGATACAACTCCCTAGATGTTCGGCGAATTGCCCGTAAATATGTTTACTGATCTGTTGGTTACCTTGCTCCGGATAAATACGGATATTCGCGTCTCGTTGAGCGAATAAAGGAAGGGCGATAAATGCCCAAACGCTGATTATTAGTTTCTTCATGATATAAATGATTTATTGGCAAAGATACACTTATTCTTGAATATATAAATCCTTTTATCGTTCGAAAAACACGTACGTGTTTTCGGAAAAAGTCGTACATGTTTTAAAAGAAACACGTACATGTTTTTCTTTTGCGTATTTATCGTATCTTTGTAAGGTTTTAAGGCAAAAGACTAAACAAAATGAGAAAGAGAAAAATGTTTCCGTTTTTAGCGGCTGGGATAGTCGCTTTAGCGAGTTGTAACACTCCTCAGAAAGAGGTAGTGAAGATCGCTGCTATTAATCCTGCGAATATGGATACCACGGTTGCCGCAGGTACGGATTTTTATGAATACGCTTGTGGTGGATGGATTAAGAATAATCCTTTGAAACCGGAATACGCTCGTTTCGGAACTTTCGACCAATTACTAGAGAATAACCAAGAGCAGCTCCGGGTATTGATCGAGGAACTTAGCGCTACGCCCCATGAGGCGGGTAGTGTCGCCGGGAAGATCGGCGCTTTGTATGCGATGGGATTGGATAGCACGAAGTTGAATGCCGATGGAGTGGCTCCTATCAAAGAGGAACTGGCCGCTATCAATGCGCTGGCGACGAAATCGGATGTCTCTAAGATGGTGGCTACGCTTCATAAGGAAGGCATGGCTCCGTTCTTCGCTTTGTTCGTGGACGCTGACGAGAAGAATAGTGCCATGAATATCGTCCAGCTGTATCAGGCTGGTATCGGAATGGGCGATCGGGATTATTATTTGTTGGAAGATGAAGGTTCCGCTAAGATGCGTGACGCTTACAGGGCTTATATAAATAAGTTATTTACGTTGGCCGGCTCAAGCCCGGAACAGGCGGATGCGGCGGTGGATGCCGTGATGAAAATAGAGAAGGCTATCGCTGAGATCTCTTATGGCCGTGAGGATTTGCGTGACTCCCAGAAAAACTATAATAAATTGGCTTACGAGGATTTCAAGCAAATAGAATCCCCGTTGGATTGGGATGTATATTTTGAATCCATGGGATTAGCTGGGCTGAAAGAGTTGGATGCGAAGCAAATCAACTTCTATAAGGATATGAATAAGGCTTTGCAGAATACGACGGTCGATGAGCAAAAATATTATTTGGCGTTTAATTTATTGAGCGCGGCGGCTCCGTACCTAAGTGATGATTTTGTAGACGCTGATTTTGAGTTCTATGGAAAGGTAATGTCCGGAAAGCAGGAACAACAACCTCGTTGGAAGCGTTCGTTGAATACGGTAAACGGTGCGTTGGGCGAGGCTGTCGGCGAGATGTATGTAGAGAAATACTTCCCGGCTTCTTCTAAGGAAAAGATGTTGACGCTAGTGGGGAATTTGCAGACTGCTTTGAGCGAGCGGATCAATGGCTTGGAATGGATGAGCGATACGACTAAGGCGAAAGCGCAAGAGAAATTGGCCGCTTTTACGGTGAAAATAGGTTATCCGGACAAATGGCGTGATTATAGTGGCTTGGAGATCAAGGACGATTCTTATTGGGCGAATGTCCGCCGTTCTAACATCTTCGATATGGCCTATCAATTGGCGGACGTGGATAAGCCGGTCGATAAGTCTCGTTGGCATATGAATCCGCAGACCGTGAACGCTTATTACAATCCGACTACGAATGAGATCTGTTTCCCGGCCGCGATCCTTCAGCCTCCATTCTTTAATCCGGATGCCGACGACGCGGTGAACTATGGCGCTATCGGCGTGGTAATCGGCCATGAAATGACTCATGGATTCGATGATCAGGGACGTAACTACGATAAGGATGGTAATTTGATCGATTGGTGGACTGCCGAGGATGCTGTTCGTTTCAAGGAGCGTGCTGATAAATTGGTTGATCAATATGACCAGATTATCGTAATAGATACGCTTCATGCCAACGGACGTTTTACGTTGGGTGAGAATATCGCCGACCACGGAGGTTTGTTGGTCGCTCACCAAGCTTATTTGAATAGCTTGAAGGGCAAAGAGACTCCGGCCCCGATCGATGGCTTCACGAATGAACAACGTTTCTTCTTGGGATATGCGACGTTGTGGGGACAAAATATCCGTCCCGAGGAGATCCGTCGTCGTACCAAGATCGACCCGCATTCATTGGGAAAATGGCGTGTGAACGCTGCCTTGCGTAATATCGCCCCGTTCTATGCCGCTTTTGACATTAAAGAGGGTGATCCGATGTTTATGGCTCCGGCTGATCGGGTAGTTATCTGGTAACCCAAATACAGAGTTTATATAAATGAGGGAAGTATGTCACGTCAAAAAGGCATACTTCCCTTTTTTCGTTTATCCCGATTTGGCGGTCTGATGCACTTTTCTTATTTTTGTTTGATTAAGAACGTTATACATGAAAATTTTATACCATGCGAAACTATATATCAATCGCCTTACTTTTCTTGGCATCTTCTGTTTTTGCGTATGATCCTCCCACGATGGGATGGAGCTCATGGATGCCCGATATCGATGGTATGGTTTTACTAAAGAAGTGATTGCTGGCTACGTGCTTGAGGGAATTTTCATTCTTCTATATTCTTGAGGTGTCATTCCCGTATGCTGCCTGAAATATTTGTTGAAAAAAGACAGGTTGTTAAAGCCTAAAGAGAAAGCGATCTCTTTTACGGTTAAGTCTGTTGATCTTAATTGTGCCTTGGCATCCATCGTGATAATGGAGGAGATGATTTCCAAAGGAGTAAGTCCGATCGCTTTCTTAATAGTCGTGCAGAAATGAGGTAACGACAAATTTAATTGAGCGGCGTAAAAAGAAACGCTGTGCTCGGTGGTATAATGCTCTACGACAAGTTGGATAAACTTACGGTAAATCTCATTGGTGCGCGTACGGATTCCATTTGTCCAATGGCTATGATTTTTATATAACTCAGCCGTTCCTTGCATGAATATCGTGAGATAAGCGATGACTAGGTTTTTATTTACCATAGAATAAGACGGGGATAAGGATTGCGCACGTATCAATAAACGGTATCCGTCAATATATAATTGAGCTACAGATTCTTCCAGCGGCATGATCGGATGTTCCGTGATAACGGGAAGAAAGCTCATGGTTAAAATTGATGTTTGTCATAAACTCCGAAGAGAATCCGGCGAAATAGAAACGTGCGTCGTCCGATATTTCATGAAACTGGATAAAATTGCTGGGCACTAAGGTCACGAAATCATATTTGTTAATCGTATACTTCGCTAGATTGATAGAAGCCTGCACGGAACCTTCTACACAAAGGAGAAACAAACCTGCCTTTATCTTATGAGGCAGCTTGCTGTATTTGTTTAGCGTCTCTTTTGTGATACGATCTCCGACGATAAAATCGTTCGTGATATCGAATGTGAGCATTTCCTTTTCCATATCTAATCGGTAATTCGTCTCAAATATAGGAATTAATAAATACTTATTATTCAAGATAATAAAAATAGAACATAGAAACGAAAGAATGGATATTGATTCCCTAAAATTTAAGGGCGAACTTTACAAATGACTACTAATCGTAGGAAAGAGGAAACAAAAAGAATATAGTTTGTTTACTAGAAAAATATTTTGATTATGGAAAAAGGAAGAATTGGACTAAACGCAGGAAAAGTGTGGCATGCGCTAAACGAGGTAAATGAAATATCTACGCAAGAGTTAAGCCGTAAATTGTCTTTAAGTATTGAGGACCTAGCCTTGGCTATTGGCTGGTTGGCTAGAGAAAACAATATTTATATCACGAGAAAGAATGGTTTGTTGTATGTCAGCAATGGCATCAAATCCAATATGTACTATTAAAAGGAAACAAAAAAAGGCTATCCATCACGGACAGCCAATCTCAATTGTTAACCTTAAATCTAATACCATGAAAAACACAGTGCAAATATAGAGATTTTATGTTATGTAGCATAATGAATAGTTTGGAAATCTCATTTGCTTAACTTGATTTAACAAAATCATGTTCTAAAACATATCTTTTGAGGCATAATTCATAAACACAAGCGTTACTTTTATCTATTACCACCTTTACTTGACTTTTAAATCAAGTAAAGGATGGTAATTTAAGTAATGCCTTATTCGGCTAGTAGAATGATATGTTTCGTTAAGTCATTAAACTTGATAAAATAGGTACCGGCGGAAACCTTTACATTATCACCTCCGTCAAATTTGGCGAATTGTCCTTGTTTATCGTTCCATAAACTATTGCTGCCACCGAAACTTACGGCCCAGTCATGATCCGCACGTAATTTCAAACCGCCATCGGACGGAATCTCTATTTTCTCGCCGATCCAGATGTGCTTGTCGTAACTAGCCTGTTGTAAATCTAGATCACCACCCCAATCATTGAAGTCTCCAATCAGGGAGATTTGTTTGTATTCGGTTGTCGCTCCGGTATAAGGTTCGATGCTGTATTTGTTACCAGCCAAGTCTAACGTGATCGTATAATAGCCATCCTGCGTGAAGCCTTCGATATTACCGCTACCGCCGTCATTGCTTAATGCTCCGTCGCTGTCGTAACCCCATTGAATGCCCCAATCACCCGGGGTTTGAATGATCTTGAATGCGCTACCGGCTTTTACGAAACCCGTGTAAGTGAATAACATATTATTGACATCGTCATCAGCGAATATACGCATCGATGGGTCGTTATTGTTCCATCCGTTGTCGAATATGTCACCCACAAAATAAACTTGGGTACGGGCGCCACTATATGGAGTGATCGCCATGTTTACCGTGTTCGAATAAAGTTCGGGAACACTGTCGTTAATAAATGCTTTAAGACGGAAGTCCACATTATAAGCTACGGTAGGATTAACCATTCCCAAATTGTTCATGGCATCATTCAGCTCGAATGTCTTGATCAAGACTTTTTCGCCGGAACCGGTAGTTGGCAGCGACTCGAATTTCTCGAATTCAGTTCCTCCTTCACAGACTTGTACGGTATACGTTACACCTGCCGCAAAACCGTAATCCGGTTGTTCACAGGTAAAAATATCGATGATACTACTGGCATTTTCCGGCATTAAAGTATATGAACTGTTATTCGGAGCATTGAGGGTAAAAGATATATTATTACCTTCTGAGTCCTTTAGGTCATTGATAACCGGATCTTTATCGTCCGTGCAGGCAGAAAAAGCACAGATGCCCGCAAACACGATGGATAATATATTGACTTTATTCATAATTGTTACTTATTAATAGGTTTTACGATTAATAACCCGGATTTTGTTTCAAGTTACTGTTTGCCACGAGTTGGGTCGAAGGAATCGGTAACAATGAGAAGTGACTGGAGATTGAAGTACCTCCCGCTGTCTCGCCTTTCCAATCCCAAGTATAATTGGAGGTGAACTTATTGTAGCGGATCAAATCCGTACGGCGTTGCGCCTCAAAATAGAACTCACGGGCCTTCTCATCAAGCACAAAATCCAAAGTAAGATCGGTTGCCGTAATTTCCGTGGCTTTCGCTCTTTTCCGTAGCTGGTTAATAGCGCTTAAAGCGGCTTGTTTATCGCCTCCCGCCCGTATTGTGGCTTCGGCAAAGGTCAGATTAGCCTCGGCTAAACGGAACAATGGGAAATCCATATCCGGGAACTGCTGATTCGGATCGTGACCGATTTGTCCGGATTTCGTGATATTCTTGAATTTAGTTACAGAATAACCTTCTGTAAACTCGGTCGGCTTATTGATCTCGAATGTACGGTCTGTAGTCCAGAAAGAGGCACGTGTATCAGTTGTTTTCGATAAGTCTCCGTCAGAAGCGAACTTTTTCACCAATGCCATGCGGGCACGGTTACCACCCCATGCTTCTTTAGTCCCGAAATCAACCAGTGCGTTCATGTCACCACTGATAAAGCTGGCGATAAAGAACAATCCGGACCAAGAGCGGGTCTGTACGCCATCATAACAAATCGGCAGGATCATCTCGGGAGAGGTGTTGTTATCTGCAAGGAAATTATCTCCATAATTAGGAGCCAGAGAGAAACCGGCGTCCATGACTTTCTTTGAGTATTCAGCGGCGGCAGACCATTGAGGGGTACCTGTATATACTTCTGCGTTCAGATATAAGCGAGAAAGTAGCATCCATACGGCGGCTTGATCGGCACGTCCATATACATTTGCACGGGGAGCCTTCATTTGTGGCTCGATTTCTTTCAACTCTTTCTCTATATAGGTATAGAGATTCGCCCGGGTAATCCGTTCGGGAACATAGGTACCGATACCCGTGTTCTCATCAACGAACGGGACATTGCCATATAAATCAATCAAATAATAATAATCCAAGGCACGGATAAAACGAACTTCAGCACGCTGTGTAAGACTTTCCTCGTCATCCTTGCCCTCTGTCTGTATTAAGAAGTTATTACACTGAGCGATTTGGATGTACAGACGGTTGAACATATTCAATACCACACCGTTCGAGGCGGTAAACTTAGCGAAGTTCAAGGGATATACATCCACGTCGCCAGACCAAGCGCAAATCGCCTCGTCCGTAGGAAGCTCATTCAGGTTGAATAGCATACGCATCAAACCCGACGCTCCCTCATCCGTGTCGGCGATATCTCCTTGTCCGTCGGGACCTTTATTTCCTGTGATGGCTAATCCCGCATAGATCTTGGCGAAATTGGCGTTCTGATCGAACTCTACGTTTAGGTTCGGATCGATAGGCGTAACATCGAGATCACCTAGGCAAGAGGTGAAGTTTACGCTGAAAACCAGCGATAAAGCCGGTATTATATATTTAAAGAATTTCGTATTCATATAGATATCCTGATTTAAAATTAGAAGTTAAGACTTACACCGAGTATACCTACCAATGGGCGAGGATATACGTTCTTATCGATACCGAAGGTCTTATCAGCTGCGTTCGCTACCTCCGGATCCAATCCTTTATATTTCGTGATAACAAAAGGATTCTGTACGGTTCCGTAGATGCGTCCGCCCAATACGCCGAATAATTTGTTGAAAGAGTAACCCAACGTGATATTATCGCAGCGTAAGAAGGATGCGTTTTGTACATAATAATCGGACAATACGTTCATGTTCTGGAAATTCGTATCGAAAGCGGATAGCGGACGGTTGGATAGATAGCCTTTATTGTTAATACTACCTTCACTTAATGCCGCATTGGATGAGGCTACATTATTATATACATAGTTCCCTAGGTTGGAACGAAGTGAGAAACTGAAATCCCATGCTTTCCATACCAATTTAGAAGTAAAGCCCATCGTTACATCGGCTGCCGGTTTATGGCAGAAATAACGGTCCTCGTCATTGATCACACCATCTCCGTTGCGGTCCACGTATAATCCTTC
>OGGJ01002686.1_pt1 | contig 12078 bp, 11 predicted proteins | sample 1571071 | NCBI WGS metagenome assembly OGGJ01 (sample SAMEA2581954, study PRJEB24529) | metagenome | biome: Human gut stool | place: China | collected 2011
AGAAGACTATTCGGGAGCCGAAGATATACCTTTATTCGGCCAAGACTTCATAGACTACGGAAAGTATGGAGCCAATAACGGAACTTTCGTGTGGATAAGGGCACGCTGTCAACCATCGAAATTCACCCCCGGCCGTATCGATTTGAAAATTTTGGAGATAAAGCTACTATCCGAATTAAAAGGTACTTTACTTAATTCCATCACAATCGAGCTACCGGCCCGATTGGTAAAAAACGGATTCATACAGACACTTTCCGAATTTATGCCCCCGGCACACCAGCACAAGGCAGAATTGAGTTTCAAAATATACGACTCGGAGTTGGATAAATCGGTACGGCTGAGATCGAGGCGCAAACCGACGATAACGGAAGAACTCATCGATTTTTTAAGCGAGAACGACGAGGTCTCTTTCAAAATAAATGAATAATCGTTTGCGACTCAACCAGAGATTACCTACTTTTGTTGTAAAATAAATTGAAACAATAAAACAGTAAAAAATAAAATTATGGCATTGAAAATCAATGATGAAAATGCAAAAGAATTGATTGCCTCCGGCAAACCGGTAGTTATCGATTTTTGGGCGGAATGGTGCGGCCCCTGCCGCCAACTCGGTCCGATTCTGGAAGAAGTCGGCAAAGCCATGGGCGACAAGGTCAAAATCGTCAAAATGAACGTTGACGAAGCGCCCGACACCGCCGCCGGCTACGGCATCCGCAGCATCCCGACCATGTTTCTGTTCAAGGACGGCAAACAGATCGACACCAAAATCGGTCTGAATCCGCAGTCGGCAATCGTTTCCTGGATTGAAGCCAACAGCTGAAAACGGCTTTTTTCAATAAACCTCAAACAAAAAAAGAGTCGGCAAGGCTCTTTTTTTGTTGCCAATTCCGACAAATGTCTTAAGCTTAAAAAAAACAAACGGAAAAAACGGCCATGGACGGACAACAGCAGATAAAACGGCAGCCGGCGACAGGCGGAACATTCGCCCGCTTTAACATGCGTGCTTTCATTTTCAATTCGTTTTACTATTTTTATCACGGCATTCGCAGCGACCGGTTCTGGCTTTTCTTTTCGGCAACACCGGTCTTGACATATCTGCTGCTGAAAACCGGCCTTCCCGTCATTGCCGCCGCAACCGCCGCCGTTTTGGCGGTGCGTATCATCGCCGCTTTTCGCGCCGACGGAGACATTCAGCGGCAACGGGAAGAAAACGCATATCCGCCAAAAGAAACACCAACTCCCTGGTTTTCCGTTTCCCTCACCAGAGTGCTGCTTTTTTCCGTCGTCACCTTTGACTTCTATTCGCTTTATCTGGCTTACAAAAACTGGCAGGCCGTCCGCGACGGCAACCGGCAATATCATATCTCGCCGTTTCTTCGCGGCTGGCTCCTCGGCATCGTTTTCGTCATTCCCCTTTTTCTGCGGATGAGAAAAAGCTTTGTCGCCGTCAAGCGGAAAACGACCGTTTTCGACGTCTGCGCCTTCTTGTACATTACCTTGACAGTCGCCGCTTTTGTCGTCCGCCACTACATGATCGTCAACGTCAACTTTTCTCTTTTCAACCTCCTGATCGTCCTCCGGCTTTTAAAAATCCTGTGCCTGCTGCCGCTGCAAAAAAACATCAACGATTATAACCTTATTCTTGATCCCGAAAGCCGTCCGCTGAAAAAGTTTCTTCCCGGAGAAATCACGCTGGCAGCGGCCGCGGCGGCATTATTCATAAGCTATTACAATTTCAGCGACCGCTTTGCCATTCGCAATTTTTACCGCAACTTTGACCGCCAAACCAGAAACGAAATCATCAACAGCTATATTTTCAGGCGGGCCTACCCGGAAATCTGCGAAAAATACGGCTATCGGCTGAAAAACTACGGTCAGACCTTTGAGCGCGTTTATCAAAAGGAACTGGCTTCGCTGGCGCGAAAGCTGAAAGACAAAAACATAACCGTGGAAGAAGCCTGGAGTTACGGCGGACGTTATATGCCCGAAATCATGAGCCGGCGGCTGGAAAAAGAACTGATCGACGTAAGCGGGGAAATGTTCGGCACCCCCTCTTCGGACACACGGAAAAACATGCGCCATTTTTGCTCTTTCATTGACATGAGCGCCGAACTGGTCATTAAAAAACAGCTGAACAAATGACGTCCCGGCTTTTGTCCGGCAAATTATTTTTTACAGCCTTAAAACTACAAAAAAGGAAAATTTCCATGAAACTGCAGGAAAAATTGAAATTATATCAGGAAACATTGAAAAAAGACGAACCGACAAACGCTTTCAACCCCCGGGCTTTCATTTTCAATTCCTTTTATTACTTCTACCATGATGTTTCTTTCGGCAAATTTCTTGCCTATTTTCTCGCCACGCCGTTACTGTTTATCCTGTTCGTGCTCCTGAAAGCAACTCCTGCCGCGGCGTTTTTTACGGCCGTTCTCGCCGTCCGCACCGTTGCCGGCTTCCGCGCAAACATCGACCTGAAAAAACACATGAAAGAATTTGTCGACGAATATAAAGACGTCGATTTTAATCCCCAACCGGTCGTCTATTTCTCAGTTCCCCTTACCCGTCTGTTTTTCGCCTCGCTGATCAGTTTCGGCCTTTATGATGTTTATTGGGCTTATAAAAACTGGCAGGCCGTCCGCAGCTGCGGCAGGGAATACAACATCATTCCGTTCTGCCGCAGCTGGCTTTTCGGCATTTTTTTCATTTTTCCGCTGTTTTTGAGAATGAAAAAAAGTTTTGAACAAACCGTACCGGTCGGCAAAGGTTTCGTTTTTTGCGCAACGGCATACTTTCTTCTTTACATCGCCGGCGCCGTCACCGGCCAAATATCGAACAATTCCGACACCGTAACCGTCGCCATGGTCATCTCAGACTTTACGCTGGCGCCGCTTTCCGCGCTCTGTCTGCTGCCGATACAAAAAGCGGTCAACCGCCACAATCAAAAACTAAGTCCCGGCAACAAACCTCTGAGCAAATTTTTATTCGGAGAAAAAATAACAATATCCGTTTCCCTTCTGTTGACAGTTTTGTCTTTCGTTATCGGCTATAAAAAAGAAAGCGGGGAATCTTTTTTCAACCAGACTGAAAATATGTTTCTTACCACCATGTATGTTCACGAACAGGTATATCCGGAAATTTGCAAAAAACACGGTTACGAAATGCGCCGATATCCTGAAATTTTCCGCCGCATATTTTCCGCCGAACGCTCACGTATTGAACAAACATTGAAGAGCAGGGACATTTCCCCGACAGAATTTTGGAATCAGATTCCCGAAAAATATCGGACGAAAATCTTTGCCCGACTTGAACAAACCATGCTTGAAATCAGCCGGGAAACAAAAGCGCAATATCCGCAAAACCTTTTAGCGACGGTTACCGGACTTTGCACCTATATGGATGAGAACGCCGAACAGGTCATCCGCAAACAAATTTCAACAAACTAAAATTCAAAAGGAAAGAAAAAAAATCTTCCTCTTTTTTTTGCCGGTTTTGTTCATATATACAAGCAAAACGGGGAACATTCATGCTTTGGATCATCGACGGGCTGATTTACGGCTTTTTTACGGCTGTTTATACCATTTTCAACCAGCACTACAAGCTGAACGCTTACCTGCTGGGCATGTGGCGCGGCTGGGGAATCGCCTTCTGTTTTGCCCCGTTTCTTTACTTTCTGGGTTTTCCGTCTTCCGCTTACTACTGGTTTCTGCTCATCATGCAGGGATTGATGATTGCCGTTTACGATTCTCATTTGTTTTTTGCCTCCGCACGATACGGCGCCGGTCCCACTTCCCGGGTCATGGCGCTGACGGCCATGGTTACCACCCTTTTCTGGTGGTTTCTAACGCCGGAAAGTTTTCTCAAACTGCTTGACAACGGCACTTTGGTCATCACCATTATCCTGCTGCTGTTCGGTTTCACCTTCTGTTATTGGCAGATGATCAAATCCCCGGTTTCCCAAGAGCTTGTCAACTATATGATTCCCGCCATCCTATCGCTTTCCGGCATGAGTATCGCCACCAGGGAAATCGCCTCTTTCGGCACCACCGCCTGGAGCGGCATCACCTATTATCTGACAATTGCCGTTTTCGTCAGCGGCAGCGTCAACGCCTGGTGGTATGTCCGAAGCGTCAAGCCCGGTTTTTCCGGTTTCTTCCGCCAGGTTTTCTCGCCGCGTATGATCAGGATCGGTTTCTACGTCGTCAGTTTCAGCGCGGCGCTCATCACCGCCAAAAACCTGGCGCTGAGAACGGCCCCCAACCCCGGCTATGTCATCGCCCTGCTTCTCACCTCGCCGCTTTTCGTTTTCGGCCTCAACAAATACAACAAAATCCCCGATGACATTTCAATCAGGGAAGGCTTTCTGATGATCGCCTTTCTGGCGGCGCTGATGATCCTCGTCACCGGCAATTTCGGCGTCAACGATTGACAAAAGTCTTTGTTTTCTGATAAAATTCAATTTAATCAAAATTAACGGAAAGCACCGGCAATGACTGACAGAAAAATATCGGAACAAAATATGGAAACTTTGCTGAAACATGGGTTGGAAACCAAAAATGACAAAGGACAGACGGCTTTGCTGCTTGCTTGCGAAAACGGCAGTTTCGAAAAAGCCCGGGAACTGATCGGCAAGGGAGCAAACGTAAACGTGCGCGACAACAACGGCCGCACCCCGATCATGATCGCCTGCGAAAAAGGACAAACCGACTTGCTCATATTTCTGTTGTCCAACGGCGCCGAAGCTTCGGTACTTGTCAATTCTACCCTGCTTACCCGGGAGTTTTTGAAGGAACATCCCGAACTGGTCAAGTTTCTCGTCAACGGCGGCGACAAAGCCGAAACTCTTTCTGCCGCACCGGCTTTTCTTTTTTCTTCGCAGGCGGCCGATTTCAAAGCCGTCAGCGAATATCTCGCCAGCGGCGGCAACGCCGACGCCGTCAATGCTGCCGGACAAACCGCCCTGATGCTGACGGCGGCAAACGACGACGCCAAATGCGTCGAATTGTTGATCGGCAACGGCGCAAACGTAAACCTCCGGGACAAAGACGGCCGTACGGCATTAATGTACGCCGTACAAAAAGGCTGTGACAAAGCCGGCGAACTGCTGCTTAAAAACAAGGCCAACCCCAATCTGCAGGACAAAGACGGAAAAACGGCCCTGATGTTTGCCGCGGAACAGGGAAAACTGACTTCAACAGAAATGCTGGTCAAATATGAAGCAGACATCACCCTGACCGACAAAAACGGGCAAAACGCATTAATGATCGCCGCTGCCGAAGGACAACATGCCGTAGTGCGCTGTACAGTAGTCCACCACCGACTTCACGGCCTCCGCCGCCCCGGCGGCCTCCATGACGGCCTGATGCTTGCGGCCGTAGTAGAATTCCGCATATGCCGTTAAAAAAGCCTTTGACCTCAACGCCCGCGACAACGACGGCAATACCGCCCTGATGCTCGCCGCCCGCAACGGACATGCGGAAACGTTTCAAATTCTCGCCCGGCAAAAATCCGTCGATTTTACCGTAACGAACCGTGCCGGACAAAACATCGTCGACATTATCAAAGCAAGCAACGACAATCGTCTGAAAAAACTGCTGGAAGAAAACGAAGAAATCAAACGTCAGACGACGGAGAAAAAACAAGCCGCCGTCCTCAAAGTCGAACAGCACTTATGCAAAATCCGCCAAAATCTGGGAATCCAAAAAAATCAACCGGATTACCCTGCAGAGGAAAACCGGCGGCAAACGGCCGACAACCGTTTGAACTTCCGGACAAACGGCGGCGAATTCGGCGACAGACAAACAACCCGTTAAAAACATACCAGGCATTCGGCCGCACATTTTTCCGACAAGGCAAAAAAATTACGCACCAGAGTCCTGCTCCTTTATAAAAAGAGGTTCATGACTTATTAAATTTTTCGTTCTGAGATTTTCAACTGACGTTTTATCAACTGATAGTCATAAAATGCATGAACCGTTTCAATACGTTACAATTTAACTTCTTTAACGGAACAGAATAATCCGTTTTCACGGGTATCCCCGATAAACCGGAGGATCCAAAACAGCCGCCGGCCTTACGGACTGACCATGATCAAAGGCATGGGGCGGCATTGTCCCGGCGCTAAAGCGTTCGGCCCCGGGAAAACCCGGGATTTTCCGTCAGACATGCAACCCGGCTGACGCAAAAGGCGCTAACTGTTCCGAGCCGCGTTCACGCTGTCCGAAGGCTGCGCAAGCCTGACCGGAACAATACGTCTTGCATCCGCCTGCCGGCGCAGACCTTTAACACATAAAACAAACGGGGAAATTTTTCAACTCCCCCGTTTGCCGCAATTCCCGGTTTACAGTATCTCGCGTTTGCCGGTATGGTCGGCCGGCGACAAAACGCCTTCCTCCTCCATCCGCTCAATCAGCACCGCGGCACGGTTGTAACCGATCCTCAGACGCCGCTGCACATAGCTGATGGAAGTTTTTTTGTCGTTGCGGACAATCGCCACCGCCTGATTGTAAAGGTCGTCGTCGCTGCTGCCGCCGCCCATCGCCGTCTTGTCGAAGACCGAACCGCTGTCTTTGACGTTCAATTCGCCTTCGGTCACGCCCTCAACATACTCCGGCTCTTTCTGCGCTTTCAGGAACTCGACGATTTTTTCCACTTCCTGATCCTTGACGAACGAACCGTGTACGCGGATCGGTCGTTGACCGGCCGGCATATAGAGCATGTCGCCCATGCCGAGCAGCTGCTCCGCTCCCTGTTCGCCGAGAATGGTGCGGCTGTCGATCTTGGAAGTGACCTGAAAACTGATACGGGTCGGGAAGTTGGCTTTGATTACGCCGGTAATGACGTCAACCGACGGTCTTTGCGTCGACAAAATCAGGTGAATGCCGGCCGCGCGCGCCATCTGCGCCAGACGCTGAATCGCCGCTTCCACTTCCTTGCCGGCCACCAGCATCAGATCGGCCATTTCGTCGACCACGACCACAATATACGGCAGCGGAGTCAGATCCAGCTCCTGCTCTTCAAAAAGCGGCGCCCCGGTATCTGGATCAAAACCGGTCTGCACCGTGCGCACGCAGCGTTCCCCGCTGGCCCGCAGTTCCGCAAGCTTTTTGTTGTAACCGGAAATGTTGCGGACATTGAGCTGAGCCATCGCCCGGTAGCGGTCTTCCATTTCCTTGACCGCCCATTTCAAACCGAGAACCGCTTTGGCCGGATCGGTAATCACCGGCGTCAGCAGATGCGGAATGCCGTTGTAAACCGAAAACTCCAGCATTTTCGGGTCGATCATGATCAGTTTGCATTCATCCGGCCGCATCCGGTACAAAAGCGACAGAATCATCGAATTCATACCCACCGATTTGCCCGAACCGGTGGTACCGGCTACCAGCAGGTGCGGCATTTTGGCCAGATCGGCATAAACGTTTTCGCCGCCGATGTCTTTGCCCAAAACCACGTTAAGGGCATTCTTGCTGTCTTGAAAACCTTCGCCCTCGAACAATTCGCGCAGCCAGACGATCTCGCGGGTGGTGTTCGGCAGTTCGATGCCGATGGTGTTGGAACCGGAAACCACCGCAATCCGCACCGAAACCGCGGACATCGAACGGGCAATGTCGTCGGCCAGGCCGATCACCCGCGCCGTTTTGGTACCGGGCGCCGGTTCCAGTTCATAGAGGGTAACCACCGGACCGGGACGGATCTTGACGATTTTGCCGTTGATGCCGAATTCCTGCAAAACGTTCTCCAGATCCTGAGCGATTTTCTGCAAATCCTTTTCGCTCATCGCGGTACCGGCGGATTTGACTTTCGGCGCCGTCAGCAGAGAAACATCCGGATAGCGGTAACCGTCGTCGCTTTTTGCGCTTTTCCCCGCCGTTTTGACCGTCTGAGCCTTAACCGCGGCGGCCTTTTCAACCGGCGCGCCCGCCGTCGGGGAAGTATCTTCCTTTTCATCCCTGACTTTCGGCTCCCGTCTTTCCTTTTTTGCCCTGCCCGCCGGTTTCGCGGCTTTCGGCGCCGGTATCATTCTTTTGACCAAAGGCGGCAAAGCGGCCAGCATCCGGCCGGTCAGACGAATCCCCCGCCAGACCAGAACCGCCGCGTTTTTAATCCCCCGCCGCCATTGTCCGGCGGTAACGTCCACCGTATAACTGAAAGCCGCCAGCATAACCAACGACGCGACGGCGGCAACGGTTTCCCGGCGAAAAGGAAATTCAGGCACGACCGCAAACAGACGGATATTGAGCATTCGTCCGATCACGCCGCCCAAAGGCATTGCAAAACGGACAAAATCAAAACACATCATCGCCGCCGCAATTCCCAGCAGCCAGACGATAAAATGCAGCCAGAACAGCCTGATGTCTTCAAGCAGGCAAAGACGATAGCCCCATACCATCACCGGAATCACGAACAACGGCAGCGCCAGTCCCGAAAAGGTAAGAATCACGGCCGCCGCGCTGGCACCCGGGTAGCCGAACAGATTGCGGATATTGTCGGCCGCCAGATTAAAGGAACTGTCTGCCGGAGAATAAAAGCACACGGCCGCCAGCAACAGCCAGCCGGCGGCAATCAGCAGCAGCCCGTATACCCGCCGGCTGAACTTGTTCAACAGGGTTTTCTCTTTTTCCTTCTTTTTTTTAGCCATAGCGATACTTTCGCCTTCCCAAACGTCAGTGCTGGCAGAAGCGGCCGTCGGCCATTTTGATCATGATCGAACGCTTGATGTCGTTGATCACCGCTTTTTTCTTTTCCGCTTCGTAAGGTTCCGAATGTCCGTCCCACACCGTCCCCGGCCAGTCCGGATCGCCTTCGAAACGGGCGATGACATGGACATGCAGCTGCGGCGTTTTGTTGCCGATCATTGCCACGTTGGTCTGCGCGGGTTTAAACAATTCGCTCATCACCTCTTCGCAAAGGGCTATTTCCCGCATCAATTGCAGCCGCTCCTCCATGGTCAGAAACGTCATGTTTTTAACCTTTTCCCGCCGCGGAACGAGAAAAATCCACGGATAATGACGGTTGTCTTCAAACAACACCCGGCACAGTTTCATGTCAACGACAAAATCCTTGGCGGCCAGACCCGGCACTAATTCAAACATAGTCATTTCTCCATATTTTTTGAGCAAATTCCGTTGCCCGCGATTATAGTCGTTTAAACCTTTATCTTAAGTTAACAAACCGTTTTTAAACTTGACTTTTTTCGCTTTATACGTTTAAAACTCGAAAAGACAACAACAAAAGAAAGGCTTTTTTTATGAAAAACGCTTTTGTTTTTCCCGGACAGGGTTCCCAGTTCGTCGGAATGGGAAAAGACCTGGCCGAAAACTTTGCTTCCGCACGGGAAGTTTTTCAGGAAGTTGACAATACGCTTAACCAAAATCTGTTTGCCCTGATGACCGGCGGTCCCGAACACGAGCTGACGCTCACCGCCAACACCCAGCCGGCTCTGATGGCCGTTTCAATGGCCGTCGTCCGCGTTCTCGAAAAAGAATTCGGCATTGCCCTGAAAGACAAGGCGGCATTTGTCGCCGGCCATTCGCTCGGCGAATATTCCGCCGCCTGTGCCGCCGGCGTCTTTTCTCTTGCCGACACCGCACGGCTGCTCCGCGCCAGAGGCGATGCCATGCAGAAGGCGGTTCCCTTCGGGGTCGGCGGCATGGCTGCGGTTATCGGCGTTTCTTTCAAGGACATCAACGCATTGGTTGAAGCCTGCTGCGACGAAAACGCCCTTTGCGTCGCCGCCAACGACAACTCCGACGGACAGGTGGTTCTTTCCGGCCACATGGCAGCCATTGACAAAGCGGTCGAAATCGCGCCCGAATTCGGTGCCAAACGCTGCATCAAACTGCCGGTTTCCGCGCCTTTCCACAGCCCTCTGATGCAGCCGGCGGCAGAAACCATGGCCCGCGTGCTGATGGAGGTGGAAGCCCGTCCGGCCGAAATTCCGCTGATTTCAAACGTTCTGGCAGAACCCGTCAGCGACGAAAAGGAAATTATCAAACGTCTGGTCGAACAGGTCACTGGCACCGTACGCTGGAGAGAAACCATGAATTATTTAAACGACCGGTCGGTCACCGACGTTTACGAACTGGGCGCCGGCAAAGTCCTTTCCGGCCTCTTCAAAAGAAGCTTCAAGGAAATTCATGCCGCTTCCATATGCACGCCGGCGGACATTGAAGAACTGGCCAAAAACCTGTAACAACACAACTCTCATTAAAAAGGAAACACGATATGTTTGAGATTAAAGACAAAGTTGCTCTGATCACCGGCGCCAGCGGCGGCCTCGGCGACAAAATCGCCCGCACCCTGCATGCTCAGGGCGCAACCCTCGCCTTAACCGACCGCAGCGCGGAAAGAATGGAAAAACTGAAAGAAGAACTCGGCAGCAACGTTGAATGCTTCGTTGCCGACCTCGGCGATTCCGAAGCCATCAACCAACTGGTCAAAGACGTGGAAGCCAAATTCGGCCGCATCGACATTCTGGTCAATAACGCCGGCCTCACCCGCGACAACCTTTTCATCCGCATGAGCGACGAAGACTGGCAGCTGGTTCTGGACGTTAACCTCACCGCCGGTTTCAAACTGGCCAAAGCAGCCGTACGCGGCATGATGAAGCGCCGTTTCGGCCGCATCATCGGCATCGCTTCCGTCGTCGGCGTTACCGGCAATGCCGGCCAGGCCAACTATTCCGCTTCCAAAGCCGGCATGATCGCCATGAACAAATGTCTGGCTCAGGAAGTCGGTTCCCGCGGCATCACCGTCAATTCGATCGCACCGGGCTTTATCAGAACCCCGATGACCGACGTTCTGCCCGACGATGTCAAGGCCGCCCTGCTGGCCAAAATTCCGGAAGCCAAACTCGGCGAAGCTCAGGATATTGCCAACGTGGTTGCTTTCCTGGCCTCTGACGAAGCTCAGTACATCACCGGTCAGACCATCAACATCAACGGCGGTATGGCCATGATTTAGTCGCAAAAGCGATAACAACGGTAAAAAAACCCTTGTGTTATACGCAGGGGTTTTTTGTTGTTTTACATATATTAAAGGAAAATTATCTTTTACATTATGCTTTTATTCTCAAAAAAACACCGCAAACGGAGATATAAAAAAGCCTGCGCCTGCAAACACCGCAAACAGATGCTTCTTTCAAACATATTTTCATAAACTTCCACTGGCTGACGCAAGTGGCATTAGCTGTTCCGAACAACCTTCGCTCAGCCCAAAGGCGGGGCTGGAATGCCTAAATCTACCTGCTCATGCAGATAGTGTTACGCTCAAATCATAAAGCCGTTCCGCAAATTTGGATAACAAAATTTTTCCCTGCAAAATATAACGCACAACATAAGGCAAAATATACATTGGGGTATTTCAACAGAGGATTGACCGGAGATTCTTTCTTGGCATTTTTACCGGGCATGGACACCATGAAAACAAAAAGTGCTATATAAACATAAAAGATAATATCAGAAAACACGGGAAAACAGTTCGGTACCGCTTTGTCCACTCTCGGAATAAGTGACAAATGAAAAGCGGTAACAATCAACGTCACCCAAAAACCCTGCATGCGCAAATCTCTGCATCTTTTTTCAAATGCGCTTAACACAACATAAAAATATCCAAACCAAGCGATGACCTCGTAAGAATCCAAAGGCAGCAACTTGAATGAAGAACACATATAACCGGCGAAATCTAATGTAGAACGCACAGCATGAGCAAAAAGAAAACCGCCCCAAAATGCCGAACGAGGAAAACAACCTTTGAACGAAAAAAAATAAATACAAAAATTTTTTAATACTGCCAACTCGGCCAGTATTTCTTTCGTCTTTTTCATCTTTTCCCTTTAGCCATATGTTTTGCATCTTACTTTCTGCATTTTTTCTTAAAAAATGCCACAATCGGAGATAAAAGAAAGCCGACCACTGCAAAAATTCCAAGCGTAAGAACAGATTTTCCAAACAACTCTTGTTCATAACCAAAAATAACATGTGTACAAACCAAAAGAAGAAACATCACCGCTATAAAATAAGGCACCCAACCAAAACTGCACAAATAATAGGACAATGTTTCGTGCTTATTCAAAATTTAGTC
>OGGJ01002690.1_pt1 | contig 12065 bp, 7 predicted proteins | sample 1571071 | NCBI WGS metagenome assembly OGGJ01 (sample SAMEA2581954, study PRJEB24529) | metagenome | biome: Human gut stool | place: China | collected 2011
GATGCGATCGACTACGTTCAGTATGGGGTGGTTTATAGGCTCTCTCCGCAGGCTGTTCCACTGGACACGATACGGGTAGGTATTACGCCCGGCTCCTTCTGTTTTGTGGAGTAGTCACCACAGGACAAAAGGTCAAACAATAGTCTAAGAGGCGATTCCCCAAAACAGTCTTTCGCACAACACAACACAACACAACACGATTTTCTTCAACGGGACACCACTACATCACTTCAGCATTTCTTCCGGCCACATCGACATAATCCACAAAAAGATTCGATCAAAACGGTTTATGATGAATCAACTATCATCAGATACCGCCCAGCACTTTCCGAAATGCTGCGACACAAAACCAAGATAACACCTGCCATCCATCACGGTCATTCACAATCCGCAAATCTCCAACTCCATCATGAGACACATCATACGATCATTTATTACTCTTTCAATCCTATCGAGTGCATTACCGCTCTGGGGCCAGGAACAAGGGGACAAAAAGAAAGAGACCTCCAGTCAAGAGCAGTATGAACGCCTCGTGGAGTTGCAGGAGGTTCCCGTCACCGCACGTCGTCCCCTGTCGAATGTCGGGACAACCATGACCACACTTGACACCCTCACCCTGCGGGAGACAGTGGTCAACAGCATTGCCGACGTATTGGCTCAAAATACGCCGATCTTTATCAAATCATACGGGCGAGGCTCCCTGGCCACAGCTTCGTTTCGAGGCACGGCCCCTTCCCACACCCAGGTTCTTTGGAACGGCATGAAGTTGAACTCTCCGACCCTCGGCATGGTTGACTTTTCGATGATTCCCTCCTTTTTCATTGACAAAGGAAGCTTGTATCATGGGGCAAGTTCGGTCGGAGTTGTGGGAGGAGGACTCGGTGGAGCCGTTGCTCTCGACACGAAATATACACCGGGATTGGATGGTGTAAAGCTCAATTTCATCCAGGGAATCAGCAGTTTCAGCACCTACGATGAATTCCTGCGGGTCCAGTATGGCAATGAGAAGTTCCAATCATCGACCCGTTTTTACTACGCCAACGCCAAAAACGACTTTCCCTACGTCAACTTCAACAAACGCAACGACGACGGCAGCTATCCGATCGAGCACAACAAAAACGGGTCGTACCGAGATCTGCATCTGTTACAAGAGTTTTATTGGAAGGGACAAAACAACAACCGCTTTGGGTTTACCGGGTGGTTTCTGGACTCGAAACGAGGGGTCCCGATGCTCAATGTCAACTACCGGGAGGAGGACGAATCGAAAAATGAACAGGATGAAACCACCATTCGACTGGTAGGAAGTTGGGATCGTTACAGTGAACAATGGAGTCTGTCGGCCAAAGCGGGGTATAGCTATTCGAATATGCTGTACACCTACAAAGGCGAGAACGGCACCGATGAGTTGGTTGAGATGATCCACTCTTTGAGTCGGGTTCATACCGGGTATGCGCAATTTTCTGCCGACTGGTACCTTTCCGACAAGTGGATGTTCAGGGCCAACGCCAATGTCAACCTCAACGCAGTCAACAGTTACGACAAATACGATAAAACCGGATACGACAAACAACGTGTTGAGGCGTCGATTTTTGCGACGGCCAAATACCGTCCCGTACCGAGACTCAGTCTGGCTCTCGATCTGCGGGAAGAGAGTTATGGCCGCAAATTCACACCGATCATCCCTGCATTTTTTGCCGAATACATCCTGTGGCCAAAGGCCGGGCTGGTAGTAAAGGGATCTATCGCCCGTAACTTCCGTTACCCTTCGCTGAATGACCTCTATTTTCTGCCGGGAGGTAATGATTCGTTGAATTGTGAACGGGGTTTCACGTATGACGGAGGTATTGAAGCGGGATGGGACATCGGTCGTTTTTCCGTACGGGGTGAGGCTACGGTTTACAATTCGAAAATCAAGGATTGGATTCTCTGGCTGCCCACCGCCAAAGGTTATTGGACTCCGAGCAATGTCAAACAGGTTCACAGCTACGGGTTTGAGTTGCGAGGTCGGGTTAGTGTCGATTTGGGTCGGGAATGGGGCATCCGACTGGATGGCAACTGGTCCAAAACCCGTTCCATCAACCAGGATGAGCCGAGAAGTTGGGCAGACCAATCGGTCGGCAAACAACTTGTGTACATTCCCGAATACTCCTCTTCGATCACCGGGCGCTTAACCTGGAAACGGTTTACACTGATCTACAAATACAACCACTACAGCGAGCGCTATACCACATCGAGCAATGATGGCGGCAAATTGGGCGTACTGACCCCATACTACATGAATGACGTTTCGTTAGAGAAGACCTTCGTATCGGAGAGGGTTGGAGAGTTGTCCTTGAAGTTTTCGATCTACAATCTGTTCAATGAGAAGTATGTATCGGTTCTTTCACGCCCCATGCCGGGCCGCAACTATGGCTTTTTCATCAGTATCACCCCGAACTGGAAAAAGAGCAGTCGTAAAGCCGACACCAACGACTAATCGGACTGTCCGGGGAGGAGTTTCTCTTCCCCATCCGGATAATTTGAATATCACCTTCTGTTGACGGCCTTGACTGCGATCTTTTTCAGCAGAACGTACGAAAACATATACTCTTTGCGCTTGAATCCTGCTTGCCTCCAACAAGATTCCATATTGCAGACAACATCGGAAATACCATAACGGGGACTCTTGATTCACTCTTCATTTCCATCATCTGGAAATATTGAGATGAAGAGGCTGCTGCCATAATACCGGTCAGAATTTTCACCCATCAGGGCTTTTACTCTGATCACACCCAATGTATTTTCGAGAAATGTATTTTTGGGAGACGACCGATTGCTACTTGCAAGCAGAACACCTATAACAAACTATTTTACAGTCGGCCAGCGATTGGCTTTTTCACAACTGCATTTCAGCCAAAGGACGCTTCGTTTATCAACATCGCTTTTGTGCATTTTTTGGAGGACACTACTCTTTTCTGATTCCCAGCCCAATACCCAACACAATTCCAATTCCTTTTTCTATTTACCTCCGTTCTTGTGCCCCACCCGTACTTCTGACCACTCTTTACGATCCCACGCCGTTCACCCTGCCCTATATTCCACAGAAGCGTACGACGCATGGCATCACAGATCCCGAAAACATTTGGTTTACGAAGGAAAAAATGTAAATTTGTTGGGGTTTTATGGGATAATCCATGGATGTGGATTACACCGCATGAAAGCCAGTAATATTTTAAGATCTTTTCAACTGAATCCTAAAGCGATTTGACATGACAACCCGAACCCGATTGGCCACATGGGCAACAGCTATGGTACTGGGGACCCTCTCCCTCTCTTCCGTTCAGGCCGCCAACAACGACAAACGCTCAGACAAACATCCGGCATCTGCCGTTGATCCACTCTATTCACGAACTGCTGTCACTCCGACACCTGACACCGTGCAGGGTGCTCCATGGCTCTACGCCGACACCGAGCTGGAGGCCTGGAGATTGCAGCTGATGCGTCAACTGGTTAAGGATGCCCGTTTGCGAGTCCGCTATCCGGGTGTATATTACACACCCAGCAATCGGACACATTTCCGAGTTCCCATGCCGGTAGATGCACGTTATCCGCAATTCATTACACTCAACGCTTTCGGTGATGTAGTAATCAAAAACAACGGACAGACCATCTACACCGCAGCAAATAGCGAGAAGCCTCATAAATTCAAAGTAACCGGACCAGGATCCCTGTTGATCACCCTGACGACCGAGCAGGAGCCTCCGACGCTGCGCATCGACAAAGGGGTTATCTCAACCGACAATCCTCGGTGGGAAGCCTCTTCGGACAGCATTACGTGGGCGACTGCGTGCCATTATCCCCAATATAAGGACGGAACCCTTCCCCACCGTTACGACACACCAACCGTACGACTGAAACCCGTCAGCACACAAAATGACACTCTGTATGATTTCGGTCGTCAACTGTTCGGCTTCATTGTGGTAAAAGCCAACAGTCAACCCGACTTTTTCGCAGGCGAGTCAATTCTTGAGGCTGTAGATACAGCAGCACGCCCCAGAGAACAGAGTTTCGATTTGGAACAGGTTGGAGAGGGTGTTTGGCGTTCGGTTACCCCGGTAGCTTTCCGGTATGCCTACCTTCCGCAAAAAGAGTTGATTCAGTCAGTTGAGTGCGATGCTTATGCTTATCCGGCTTGCTATCGTGGAGATTTCCAATCCAACGACACCCTGCTGACCGACATTTGGTTCAAGAGTGCCTATACACTGCGTCTGTGTATGCACGAATTTTTGCTTGACGGTGTAAAACGAGATCGTCTGCCTTGGGCCGGAGACCTGGCCATGAGTATGATGGTCAATGCCTATACATTCCGGGATCCTGAGATTGTCCGCCGCACACTGGCTATTTTGGGCCGGGCCGGCATTGCAGAAGAGGATGTGAACGGCATTGCCGACTATTCGTTGTGGTGGGTCATTTCGCAAGATCGCTACCAACTCTATTTCGGGGACATGGAGCACTTGCAACGTGAATGGCCTCGCATCAAGAATGTACTCAAAGAGGTTGAAAGCCGCTGCGATGAGAACGGATTATTTACCGAGGGTCTCGACTGGCTGTTTATCGATTGGACCAATATCGAAAAGGAGAATGCACTTCAGGTATTGTGGTGGTGGGCACAAGAGAGTGCCGTATCTTTGGCCGAACGGATGAACGATCCGCAAACTGCCGCCTATTGGCAAAAGAAGGCCGACAGTCTGAAAAAAGTGCTTTACGAGCGTGGCTATGACCCGGTTCGGAAGGCATGGCGTGGCAAACCCGATGGTCAGAGCCAACCCAACCGTCATGCCAACTTCCTGGCGGTCATTTCAGGTCTTGCAGCACCGTCTCAATATCCCGGCATCCTCGAGGCGTTAGCAGACACAACGATCACAGCAGTCGGCACGCCCTATATGGCTGGTTTCGAATACATGGCTCTCTCCCGCATGCGTGCTCCGGAACGGATGTTGCGTGAGATGAAGGATTACTGGGGAGGAATGATTGCCCAGGGTGCAACCAGTTTCTGGGAAGGCTACGATGTACGGGAGGACGAAGTACAACAGTACAGCTTCTATCGTCGTCCCTTCGGCAAGAGTCTCTGCCATGCCTGGAGCAGTGGACCGGCCGCATTGATTCCGTCTGAGTTATTGGGCATTCGTCCGATCAGTGACGGGTGGAAAGTATTTGAGATCGATCCACAGGTTCCTCTGTCGATGCAGCCATTGAAAGCCACCATCCCGACCCAATACGGCGACATTAATGTTTCGATGGAAAACAACCTGTTGCGTGTAACCGTTCCTGAGGGAGCCACTGGCAAATTCCGTGGTAAGAGCTACACAGCGACCACACCTCTGGAGGTTCAATTATAATTGCAGAAAACCAACCACGAAGAGCGATACCCGTTTGGGTGTCGCTCTTTTGTTTTTCCGTTTTTCTTGGACGGGATCGACTGAGACAGAAAGGGAGACTGGGAGAAAGAGTGAAAAGAAAAGAGTGAAAAAGTGGAAGGAACACGAAAAGAGAAAATGCCTGGCAAAAGAGGGCTTAATGATCAAACATACGCAAACCGTCCCAACCGCCATTACTGCCTTTGGAATCTGAATATACCCGTAATCGCAAAAAACACGAGAAATTCTGCTTTCGTTTTCCCTTCCGGTGTTCACGATTTCGTTGGCAGTTTGATTTGCAGTTTGAAATATGACCACACTCGATACAATATTCATTGGCCATTACCATATCCTGAACCGATTCGCATCTATCCGCATTTACATATCTCTCAGCGGCAAGACATGACCTGAATCAAAGAGGTCAATGCTTTCAAACCTGACTACACTCCATCTGCAACACTACTCACCAATTCATCCGTTTCATCCTCTACCCCAACCCAATGACCTAAATTTGTCCCTGCCGGTTCCCTTATTCAGAGCACCGCTGCAAAGATTTACCGTTACACCCAATTACTCCCTGCATTCCACCACAAACCATTGACATTACACAGTTTGGCATCGGTAGTAGCCAACGGTTAATTTCACCACTATCCATAAAATATTGCTACCCGCAACCGCACCAAAACCACCGATCTAAGGCATAAAACACCAAATAATTCGTATTTTTGTCAAAATTTGATAATCGTCAAACGATTCATTCATCATGACATACACACTGAAAGAGGTAACAACCCGGCACGATGCCCGAGAATTTCTCAACTTCGCCAAGCGATTATACCGCAATGAGCCGAATTGGATATGCCCATTAGATCAGGATATTGAACGTCGCTTCGACCCCAAATACAACAAGTTGTTGGATAATGGCGAAGCGATACGTTGGTTGGCTCTTGACGAGCAAGGGAACACCGTGGGTCGCATTGCTGCATTTTACAACCACGAATTAGCGGCCGCTTCAGACGGACAACCCACAGGAGGTTGTGGCTTCTTTGAGTCGATCGACAGCCAGGAGGTGGCCAACTTGTTATTTGACGCAGCCAAAGAGTGGCTCTCCTCCAAAGGGATGGAAGCGATGGATGGCCCGATCAATTTCGGCGACCGGGACCAATGGTGGGGGCTGCTGGTCAAAGGGTTTGAATTTACTCCGTTATATGCCAATCCATACAATTTCGAATATTATATTAAGTTATTCGAGAATTATGGTTTCCAAAACTATTTCAACCAGCACACCTATCTGCGTGAACTGAAAGCAGGGCAATTCTCAGAAAACGTTTACGGACGTGTCAAACGGCTTCAGGAGGAGCCTCGTTACCGTTTTGAGCACATGGACAAACGCAAACGCAGTCTGGAAGAGTATGCTGAAGACTTCCGCACCGTGTACAATAAGGCATGGGCCAAGTTTGTCGGGGTCAAACCGATCGAGCGGGAACATGCATTGGCTTTGCTCAATTCGTTGCGTCCGATTATCGACGAGAAGTTGATGTATTTTGGCTATTACGATGATCAGCCGATCGGATTCTATCTGATGATTCCGGATCTGAATAATGTCATTGCACCTCTGCACGGAAATTTCAACTGGTGGGGTAAATTACGGTTTGTATGGCGCATGAAAGTTCGCCGCAAAGCGACACGAATTTTTGCCTTAATTTTTGGAGTAGTTCCCGAATTTCAAGGCAAAGGGATTGAATCCGGTATGATTTACACCTTTGAGCAGGTTGTTGCACAAGGGACCGTTAACCATTACAAGAGTCTTGAATTGGCCTGGATTGGCGATTTCAATCCCATCATGATGCGTGTGGTCGAGACCATGGTCTGTGCAAAAAAACACAAAATGCACACCACCTACCGTTACCTGTTCGATCGTGAAAAACCATTTACCCGAGCACCTCGATTGACGGTCCGCAAAGACTAACCAACCAGTATCCTCCATAAACAAAAGTGCCGCAACAACTGTTTGCGGCACTTTTATTATTTATGGGAATTGCGTTATTGGAATGTTCCAGCTCTTAGAGTGCATCACACCCAAGAATAAAAGAACATCATTCACAACGCCGATAAACAAAATATCCTATATATAGCAATACCAGTACTGCCGCACACACGCCGATGAACCACACGGCATGAGTACGCGCAGTCTGTGCCGTTACATAAGAGAGGATGGAGCTGCTGCGTGTAAAATCAGGTATATCCCGGCAATCCCATTTCGCCAGGATCACTCCATCTTTAAGGGCGATCACACCTTGATGAGTCCGGATCAACGATTTCAGGGTGGTTCCATCCATATTGTACAACGGGATGCGCAAAATCCCCACTTTCAGCGTCGAATCGGTCAAAGGAGCCGAGGTCACACCGATAATCGGAATATTCCGATCCTGTGCATACTGGGTAAGCAAGGCGAGCCTCATCCGGCAAGTTTCAGAGAGCTGTTCAGGATCCGTCACCGTAACCATCAGCCATTCGGATGGAGTGGCTAACCATTGATCCGTATGGTCACCGTTAGCATTGAAAATTGAGAACTCCGCTAACAGGGGATGGATTTCACCGGCATAGGGATTTTTGTGTTCGGTGAACCGGGTATCCACAAACTCCCAACGGGTCGTATCATACCACGTGGTATCACTGAGGGTGAATTCATGATTTTCACCGGTAGTTTTATCCTTATAGATCAATGTGGTGATCAGATTGACCTTTGAGGTATCGCTACGGGCTGTCAGATCGGTTCCAGCCTGAAACGGCAGGAAGTCGATTACCGGCAGGTGGCGCAAACTGTACAGCCCCACCCCTACCGAAAACAAAAGGAACATGAATCCGAGGCTCCATTCAAGGCCATGACCATGATGTTCTTTACCGGAGGTATATTCCAGAGCGCTCCATCGGGGTTGTTGCGGTCTGTTTCCGATCCACATCACGACAGCCAGCCCCAGCAGAATCCAATTCTTAAAGAAGGTTTGCCAATTGGTCAGCTTCACGGCGTCACCGAAGCAGCCACAATCCGAAACGGGATTCCATATTGCCAAGATCAGCGTAAGGAGTGTAAAAAACGCCATCACAATCAACATGAAGGTTGGCGTTCGACGTTTTGCAAAGCCCAGACGGAACAGGGTACAGAATCCCAATAACATCTCCACCGAAGACAACAGGATTGAAAAGAACATGGCCATACCCTGCAGTGCCCCCAGTCCGAAAGCGTGAAAATACTCACTCAGTTTAATGGCCGTACCCCACGGATCGACAGCCTTGACGAATCCGGAAAAAATAAACACCAGCGCCAAGATCACTCTGCATAAAGCGACGAATCCGTTTTTACCTCTCATCTTACAACAAACTATTTATCTCTTCTTTCTATCTATTTTCTTTCTGCAAACTCTCTTCCGGCAGTTTAGACATACAACGGGAAGTCTCTCTCTCAAGCCACCGGATACATCCTGCTGGAGATATTGGAGATCCGCTCACCCATCCGGCTTTTACAATCGGGCTGTTCCCTTTTCAGCGACATGGCGCCAGACATATCCATGTTCTTGTCACCGTTCTCTGCCCCTGAGACCTCCACGAAACCTCATCAGCCAACAGTGCCCAGATACCCTCTGTGGCTTTTTCATGGCCACAGAGTTCGGAAGCAAGTTCAGCTTCAGAGTACCCTTATGGGTTCACCTGACCCTCATTTGATACGGGCGCCCCTGTACTCCATCCTATCAACGCACTGCATTTCAGACAAATATAGTTATTTTTCATTTACGATAATCTCCTGATAAAAAAAAGAGCATTACGGCTCAGAGATGATTTCATTTGCCATAATGCTTATATGCCCCCTGGAAAGGGTTGTGCGACAGAACTACAACTAAAGCAACGGAGACACTTCAGCCATAATTCGCTCAAATATAGCCTCCGGTGCACGCATTTCTCCGTGCTCATCGGTACATTCAATCACACGGAAACGAGAGTCATGCGACACCTGTTCCAAATAGACACGTCGTACACGCTCCTGCAAAGACAACGAGGCTTCATGAATGTCCTGTTTGCCATGTAGATATTGACGATCATCCCCATCCCGCTGCTCGGTCAATTTACGCTGTGTAAATGAAAAGGGCACATCCAAAAAGAGCGACAGGTCGGGTTGAGGAATGGCATTGTGCTGATATTCGAGATCGACAATCCATTGACGCAACTGTTCCCGTTCGGCGGGATCATCCACCTTGGCACACTGATAGCCGACATTGGAATAGACGTAGCGATCGACGATGACGAACTTGCCTTCATCGAGCCAACTGCGAATCATCGAGGCGGCTTCCGCACGGTCACCTGCATAAATCAGCGCCACCAGATAGGGGTTTACCTGATCGAGCGCTCCCAATTCACCACGCAGAAACCGAGCCACCAGATCGCCATACACCGGTGCATCAAAACGGGGGAAATGGAGATATTCATAACGATGGCCTTTGGAGCTGAGATACTCCTGCAGCATTTTGACCTGAGTTGATTTACCGGCTCCATCGAGACCTTCGAGAACAATAAAAGGCATGGTTATCTGCGTAGTTTAGAAGTTTTAGAACACATTTTTATTCATAGCGTTATCCCGAGTCTGCAACTCAAATGCACTGAGGGCAAACCGCCAATCTAATTACACCAAACTGGCACAATGAAATAAGGCCACTCTCAAACCTCATCGGCCAACAAAGACAAGGAGATCAACAACACCTTACGGCGTTACTTTTCTACGGCCGATCCATTCACCACCATCGGTTTTCCCGTTAAACTGGCGTAGTGCATCTCAACATCAGGCCCGCAACATCCGGGCAGCACGCTGAACCCCAGCCTCCAGGCGGTCAATATCGGTAAAGTCATTGTACAATGCAAACGAAGCCCGCACCATCGAGGTAATTCCGTAGTGGGTCATGACCGGCTCAGCACAGTGGGTACCTGTTCGCACCGCAATGCCCATTTTATCCAGGATCATTCCCACATCCATCGGATGCGTTCCATCGATCGTAAAGGAGACAATCCCGCATTTATCCGGCTGGTTGCCATAGATGCGCAAGCCATCGATACCTTGCAGCTTCTCCGTTGCATACTCCAGCAACTGCTGTTCATGACGCATCACCTCTTTCGGGTCGAGCGTATCGAGATAACGGATGGCCTCACCCAATCCAATAGCTGCAATATAATTGGAGGTTCCGGCTTCAAATTTCAGCGGCAACTCGGCATAGGTTGTCCCTGCAAAACTTACCGTTGCCACCATGTCACCGCCCCCGAAGAACGGAGGCATCTCCTCGAGCCAATGCTCTTTGCCGTACAGAACACCAACGCCGGTCGGACCATAAAGTTTGTGTCCCGAAAAGGCATAAAAATCGCAATCAAGAGCCTGGACATCCACGCCACCGTGCACAATACCTTGACAACCGTCCACCAATACCGGCACCCCAGCCGCATGGGCAACCTCAATAATCGCCTTGAGATCGGGACAGGTACCCAAGACATTCGAGGCTTGAGTCACACACAGCAACCGGGTGCGATCATCCAACAATTCGGGCAATTTTTCGGTCATCAGACGCCCCGCATCGTCGAACGGAACCACGCGTAATTCAGCCCCTTTCCGTTCACAGATCAGCTGCCAGGGGACGATATTGGAGTGGTGTTCCATCTCCGTGGTAATGACGTTGTCTCCGGCATGGATAAACTTCTCTCCGAAGCTATACGCCACCGTATTGATCGAAGCGGTTGCACCGGCCGTAAAGACCACCTCACGCGTGGAGGCTGCACCGATCAATCGCCTCTTCACGCGCCACCTCATACGCCGAGGTACACTCCTCACTCATGTAGTGGAGCCCCCGGTGAATATTTGCATTGAGATGACGATGCAGGTAATCGACCTTCTCAATCACCGACAAGGGCTTTTGAGCGGTCGCCCCGCTGTCCAGATAGACCAACTCCTTCCCGTAAACCTTACTGTTCAACAGCGGAAAGTCAGCCCTTATTTTAGCAATATCGTATGCCATCTATATTTGCTTTACAATGCTTCGATCTTGGCGCCGATCTCCCGATCGAAAAGTTCGTTCATCTGTGGGACCCGGCTTTCGGCCAAGACGTCCAATACGAAACCATACATCTGCAACCGGCGGGCATCTTCAAGGTCGATTCCCCGCTGGCGCATATAATAGATCGCTTCGGGATCGAGCTGACCGACCGTCGCTCCATGGCTGCACTTCACATTATCGGCATAGATCTCCAATTGAGGTTTGGCGTAGGCATGCGCCTCATCCCCCAACAAGAGGTTGTTATTTTGCTGGAAGGCCTGAGTCCGCTGGGCGTCCTGTGCGACATAGATCCGACCGCTGAAGACCAAAGTACCTCCATCTGCAGCCACCCCTTTAAACAACTGATAGCTGTTGCAATCTGAAACCAGATGTTCGATATCGGTCGTAAAATCGAGATGCTCATCTTTTCCGGCAATCATCAGCCCGTTGGTATGATTCTCTGCGCCCTGTCCTTCCAACCGTACACGCTGTTCGTTTCGCATCAACTTGCCACTCAACGCAACGGAAACCGCATGCAACACACTAGCTTTCGACTGACTGACACGGCTGCACGAAACCAGCGACGAGCCGTTGTTCAACC
>OGGJ01002691.1_pt1 | contig 12064 bp, 9 predicted proteins | sample 1571071 | NCBI WGS metagenome assembly OGGJ01 (sample SAMEA2581954, study PRJEB24529) | metagenome | biome: Human gut stool | place: China | collected 2011
GCGTGACGACGCCGAGCTCTTCCCAGATGCGGTTGGCGAGCGCTTCGGGATCCTTGCGGTTGAGGAACAGACCCTTACCCTTGCGCCAGGAGCGCAGCATCATGTTGCCCGTCATGCCCATCGAGCCGACCAGGCCCATGCCGAGTCGGTCTTCGGGGACGAACGACATCGAAATGCCGCTCTTGCGGATCTTCATCGGGTCGAGACCGACGAGTTCCTTTTCCTTGCCGCCGTCGGGCGGATAGAACGTGACATGGCCGGAAGCGACGGGGTAGAGGCCCGCAATGGACTCGAGCAGCTCGCGCTGGCCGCTGCCTGCGACGCCCGCGATGCCGAGCACCTCGCCCGCGCGGACGGACAGGCTCAGACCGTCCACGGCGACCAGCCCGCGGTCGTCGCAGACGGTGAGGCCGGAGACTCTGATCTGCTCCGCGCCCGCTTCGCCGGTCTTTTCCAGCCGGTCGTAGAGCACCGGGCGGCCGACCATCATCGAGGCGAGCTTTTTTTCGTCCACGTCGCAGGTGTTCTCCACACCGATGAGCCTTCCCTTGCGCATCACGCCCACGCGGTCGCTGATCGCCATGACCTCGTAGAGCTTGTGCGTGATAATAATGACCGTCATGCCCAGCTCGCGCACCACGCGGCGGATGACGGCGAACAGCTCGTCCGTCTCCTGCGGGGTGAGGACGGCGGTCGGCTCGTCCAGAATGAGAATGTCCGCGCCGCGGTAGAGCGTTTTGAGAATTTCCACGCGCTGCTGAAGCCCCACGCCGATCTCGCGCACCACGGCGGCGGGATCGACCACGAGGCCGTACTCCTCCACCAGCTTCTGCGCGGCGGCCTCGGCGGCCTTGTTGTCAAAGAGCACGCCGAGCCTGCGCGGCTCGCGGCTCATAACGATGTTCTGTGCCACGGTGAAGCTGGGCACGAGCATGAAGTGCTGGTGCACCATGCCGACACCCATAGAGATGGCGGTTTTGGGCGAGAAGCGCTCGACCTTCCTCCCGCGGATATACACCTCGCCGTTCGTCGGCTCGTGGATGCCGTAGAGAATGTTCATCAGCGTGGTCTTGCCCGCGCCGTTCTCACCGACGAGGGCAAAGACCTCGCCCTTTCGGATGTCGAGCGATACGTCATCGTTGGCGAGCACGCCGGGGAACTCCATGGAGATATGGCGGAATTCGACTGCATTTTCCTGCAAGGCTCGTTACCTCACTTTCTTTGGAATAGAGGAAGCGGCGCGGCTTTTGCCGCGCCGCAAGGGAAGCGCATGAAATTACGCGCGCGTCGTCTCCACGACGATCTCGCCGGAGGCGATCTTCGCGGCCAGCTCCTCGACGGCGGCCTTGACCTCGTCGGGGACCTGCTGCGTCATGCCGCTGTCGCCGTAGCCGATGCCGACGTAGCCGGTCGCCATGTCGGCGGTCCAGGTGGTGCCGAAGCGGCTGTCGCCCGCGAGATAGGCCTTGACGGCGTCATAGATGGAGCTGCCGACTTCCTTCTTCATGGAGCAGATGATGACCTCGGGGTCGATGTACTTCTGGTCGCTGTCCACGCCGATGGCGTAGAAGCCCTTCTCCTTGGCGGCCTCGAACACGCCGTCGCCGCAGGCGGAGGCGATCTGGAAGATGACGTCCGCGCCCTGATCGTTCAGCGCGATGGCGCAGTCCTTGCCGACGGCGGGATCGTCGTAGGTGTTGGAGTAGTTCTTCACCACGCTGATCTCCTTGCCGTTCTCGGTGCCGTAATACTCGGCGCCCTGCGTGTAGCCGACGATGAAGTCGTTGATGGTGTCGGCGTCCTCGCCGCCGACCGCACCGACCACGCCGGTCTCGGAGACCGCGGCGGCGATGTAGCCCGCGAGGAAGCTGCCCTCGTTCTGGGCGTAGGTGATGTTGAGCACGTTGGAAACGGGCGCGCTGGTGGCGTTATCGACCCAGATCCAGTTGACCTCGGGATAGTCGGGCGCGATGGTCTCGACGTTGTAGAACTCCCAGCCGACGCACACGACGATGTTCGCCTTCTCGGCGGCGTTCTTCATCTGAATGTCGTGGTTCTCGTTGTTGCACTCGATGACGATGGGCGTCACGCCGAGGTCGGCGACCATGCGGTCCAGGCCCTCCTTGGAGGAGTCGTAGAAGCTGCGGTCGCCGAGCTTGCCGGCTACGACCAGCGCGACGGTCAGGCCCTCGGTCTCGCCGTTAGGGTCGGGGCCGGGGGTTGGAGCATTTTCCTTTTTGCCGCAGGCGGCAAGGCTGAGCACCATGACGGCGCACAGCAGCACAGAGAGTAGCTTTTTCATTCCAATTTACCTCTTCAAAACATTGTAGTCTCTGCGCGGCGGATGCAGGAGAGCCGCGCAGGTATGCTCTATTATAGGCATTCCCGCGCGGCTTTGCAAGACCATATCGCAAAAATCGCGTTGTATTTTGTGCTCAGAAGGGCGTTTTTTCGCCCAACGCTTCGCGCAGCGTGCGCCAGCCGAGCATGGCGCACTTCACGCGCGCGGGCATATGGGAGACGTCGCGCAGAGCCGAGGCCTCCTCAAGGCTGTCGATCTCCTCCTCGCTCGCCTCGCCGCGGATCATGCGCAGAAAGAGGTTGCCGAGCCGCAGAGCCTCCTCGCGGCTCTTGCCGACGATCATGCCGAGCATGATGTCTGTGGAGGCCTGCGAGATGGCGCAGCCGTCGCCGACAAAGGCCCCGTCGGCGATGGTATCGCCATCGAGCTTGAGCTTGAGCTGAATTTCGTCGCCGCAGCTCGGGTTCACGCCGTCGAGCACGAGGTCGGCGTCCGGCAGATTGTGCTTGAACTCCGGACGGACGTTGTGCTCGGTGAGGATCTCGTTGTAGAAAGGATTAGTCGTCATAGCCCATGCGCCCCCTGACGGTGGATAGGCTGCCGACCAGCCGGTCCACATCGGTTTTGTCATTATAGAATGCGAAGCTCGCGCGCACCGTGGCGTGATAGCCGAGGAAGCGGTGGAGCGGCTCGGCGCAGTGATGCCCCGCTCGGACGGCTACGCCGTCGGCGGCAAGCAGCTCGCTCACGTCGTGCGGGTGGACGTTGTCCACCACAAAGGTCAGGATGCCGTTGTGCTCCTCCGCCTTGTCCGAGCCGAGGATGCGGACGTGCGGCAACGCGCACATTCGTGCGAGGGCGTCGGCGGTGACGGCCAGCTCGCGCGCGTGGATGGTATCGAAGCCGACGCGCTCCACATAGTCGATGGCGGCGTGCAGGCCCGCCGCGCCCGCGGCGTTGACGGTGCCGGCCTCAAATTTGTGCGGCAACTCGGCATACACAGCCGATGTACGCGTAACGGAATCTATCATCTCGCCGCCCGACAAAAACGGAGGCATTTTTTCGAGTAATTCCTCTTTGCCGTAAAGAACGCCTATGCCCATAGGTGCCAAAAGCTTATGGCCCGAAAAAGCGAAGAAATCCGCGTCGAGGTCTGTGACGTCAACCCTCATATGCGGTGTGCTCTGCGCTCCGTCAACAACCATAACGGCGCCCTTTTCGTGAGCGAGCTTTGCAATTTCTTTTACAGGATACTCTCTGCCGAGCACGTTTGAAACCTGCGTCATTGCGACAATTTTCGTTCTGCTTGTTATAAGCTCTTTCACCTTTTCAAGGTCGATGCTGCCATCCTTAGCACATTCGATGAATTTAAGCTCGGCACCGCAGGTTTTAGCCACCATTTGCCAAGGCAAAAGGTCGCTGTGATGCTCCATTATCGAAACAACTATCTCGTCGCCCTTTTTAACATTTGAAAGCCCATAGCTGTATGCCACAAGATTAAGACTTTCCGTGGTATTTCTTGTAAAAATTATCTCGTTGCTCTTTTCGGCACCTATAAATTTTCGAACGGCTTCTCTTGCGTTTTCGTAGACCTCGGTGGCCTCGACACTCAAAGAGTAAAGTCCGCGCAGAGGGTTTGCGTTGTAATTTTTGTAAAAATCGCCCTCGGCATCAATAACGCATTGCGGACGCTGTGAAGTCGCGGCATTATCGATATAAATTATTTTATTCTGCATAAGTAGCGGAAAATCATTTCTGTAATCGTAGTGCATTTTAAAGATCCTCATCAAGTATTTTGATTATGAGCTTTTCGGTTTCTTCGTCGCCCGTTTCGCGGGCCAGACGTTCAATTGCGGCTCTCGCAAGAATATTTTCAGCCTCGGCTTTTCCTATGCCGCGGCTCTCAAAATAAAACAGCGTTTCATCGTCAAGCTCGCCTATTGTTGCGCCGTGATTGCCGACAACATTTTCTTCGGCACAAAGAATAAGCGGTACGGTTTTATTTATAACGCCGTCGCCGAGCATTAAAACAGACTCTTTTTCGTTGCCTACGGAGTCGGACGAGCCGGTTTTAAAGTCAATTGTGCCTCTGAATATTTTTGAAGAAGAATCCTTCAGCGCACCGCTTGCGTTTATTTCGCTTTCGGTGCTCTTGCCGTAATGATTTACGACAAGATTTATATCTACCGTCTGCTCCCTTTGGCCAAGATAACCTATGTCGGATTTGAAGCTGCTCTTGTCTCCCGTAAGCTCAATGAGGCTGTCGGAATAAATATCTCCTTTGCCCGGGAAAACCTGTAAAAGCTCTACCCTGCCGCTTTCATCGCAGAAAGACGTTACTTTATTGTAAACAAGTGACTTTTCTCCGCTTCTTTGCACCTGAATAAGACGCACAAGAGCATTCTCTTTTACATTAAGCTCTGTTTCGACAGCAAGATTATTTTCTGTCGAAAGAACTTCTATAACGGTAACCGAGGTTTCGCTTTGAGCATTTATCGTAACTTTCTTGCGGCTGAATTCATTTTCGCCGTTCACCTCGACACGCACTAACTTTTTGCGTTCCGTTACGTCAACAGTAAGCGGAGACATCTCGGTTGTGCCGTTTTCGTCCCAAGAAAGAGCCGTTTCATTTACGCCGAGCCGATTCCAAGTCCTTGTCGGAAGTCTGTTTATCAAAGTCATATAATTCACCCTTTCAAAAAGACCTTTAGCCTATACTGCCTTTCATTTCAAGCCTTATGAGGTTATTCATTTCAACGGCATATTCGACGGGAAGCTCTTTTGAGACATTATCCGCAAAGCCGCTTACTATAAGGGCGCGTGCGTCCTCCTCACTCATACCGCGGCTCATAAGGTAAAATACAGCTTCGTTGCTGATGCTGCCGATTTTGGCTTCGTGACCGACTGCGGCATCTTTAGTGCGTATATCCATAGCCGGTATTGTGTCCGAGCGTGACTGCGAATCAAGCATCAGAGATTGGCACGAAACCGACGACTTAGTCCCTTTTGCGCTCTTTTCGACAACAACGCTGCTTCTGAAGGTGCTTATTCCGCCGCCCTTGCTTATTGAACGGGTATTCATATAAGAGCTTGTATTTTTTCCTACGTGAACAACCTTTGCACCCGTATCAAGGTTTTGACCCTTACCGGCAAAGGTGACGCCCGTAAACTCCATACGGGAATTATCACCCTTTAAAATGCTCATGGGATAAAGGCAGCCGACATGTGAGCCGAACGAACCCGAAACCCACTCGATAACGCCGCCCTCTTCAACCAACGCACGCTTGGTGTTAAGGTTATACATATTTTTAGACCAGTTTTCAATAGTTGAATATCTGAGCTTGGCATTTTTCTTGACAAACAATTCAACGCAACCCGCGTGAAGGTTTGCAACATTGTATTTCGGTGCGGAACAGCCCTCGATGAAATGTAGACTTGCGCCCTCATCGACAATTATAAGCGTATGCTCAAACTGCCCTGCGCCCTTTGCGTTAAGTCTGAAATACGACTGAAGCGGAATTGAAACCTGCACACCCTTAGGCACGTATACGAACGAGCCGCCTGACCAAACAGCACCGTGAAGAGCGGCAAACTTATGGTCGCGCGGAGTTACAAGCTTCATAAAATATTTTTTTACCATATCGGCATACTCGCCGTTCATGGCACTCTCCATATCGGAATACACAACGCCCTGAGCCGCAACCTCATCTTTCACATTGTGATACACAAGCTCCGAGTCGTACTGTGCGCCGACACCTGCGAGAGATTTACGCTCTGCCTTTGGAATACCGAGTCTTTCAAAGGTGTCCTTTATATCTTTAGGCACGTTTTTCCAATTGTTTTGCATTTTTGTGTTGGGGCGAACATATGTCGCGATATTAGCTATATCAAGTCCGTCAAGAGAAGGTCCCCAATTTGGCACCTTCATCTCGTTATATATCTGCAAGGACTGAAGACGGAACTGCTGCATCCAAACAGGGTCGTTTTTCTCCTTGGAGAGCTTGTCGATAATTTCTGGAGTAAGTCCGCTCTCCATACGATAAGCGTCGTGCTCCTCATCGCGTATATCATAGACGCTGCGGTCAATGTCTTCAATTTGACTTTTCTCTTTCATTTATAATCACCAGCTTTTCCATGGGATAAATCAGATATTGCCGAAGCCGTTTTCATTTATTTCCCCGACAAGCGACGCATCGCCGTTTTTGACTATAACGCCGTTTTCCATAACATGAGTTTTGTCAACGGTCAAGGCTTCAAGTATTCTCGTGCTGTGAGTTATGATGAGCAATGAGCCTTTTACTCTCTCTCTGTAAAGCTTTACTCCGTTTGAAACGGTACGAACTGCGTCTACATCGAGGCCGGAATCGGTTTCATCAAGAATCGCCAGCTTCGGCTCCAACATAAGCATTTGAAGTATTTCGGCTTTTTTCTTTTCTCCGCCGGAAAAGCCCACATTTAAATCTCGCTCGGCGTAAGACTCATCCATTGAGAGAAGCTTCATGGTTTCAGAGAGCTTCTTTTTAAAATCCCAAAGGCGCAGACGGCTGCCTGTTTTCTGCTCAAGAGCACTTCTTATAAATGCACTGAGAGTAACGCCCGGTACCTCAAGAGGATTTTGGAACGACAAAAATATACCCTTGTTGGCTCTTTCGTTAACGGGAATATCTGTTATATTCTCTCCGTCAAATATAATTTCGCCACTTGTGACGGTATATTCCGGATTTCCGGTTACGGCGTAGCCGAGCGTGGACTTACCTGTTCCGTTCGGACCCATAAGAACGTGTGTTTCATCTTTTCCGACCGTAAGATTTACACCGTGAAGTATCTCTTTTTCACCTGCACTGACGTGAAGGTCTTTAATTTCAAGCAGATTGTCGTTTTTCATATTACATCATCCTCGTTTTCGTTGTGGGAATCACATTTACAGCATGAATTCTTTTGTTTATTTTTAAGCTCGAGAACATCTTTAAGCGTATAGCTGTTAACATATTCTTTTATATGCTCCTCAAGTCCGAGCCAAAACGGATAAGTATAACAGGAATCTCCCCTGTCACACTTTTTTCCGTCTTTTGCAAGACAAGATACGGGAGTAAGCTCGCCCTCGGCGGCATATAGGATTTCACCGACCTTGTAATTCTCCGGTGCACGCTTTAATTTATATCCGCCGGTTTTTCCGATGGCACTTTCGACAAGCTCGTTTTTAGACAGCTCGGTCATAATGCTCTCAAGATATTTTCGGGAAATGTCCTGTCTCTCCGCGATATCTTTAAGGCTTATATATTTATTGCTGCCCTGCTCTGCCAAATCCAGCATAACCCGCAGAGCATATCTGCCCTTTGAAGATATCATCATAAAAAGCACCCCTTTCCACGCCGTTTCACAACAGCGAAACAGCCGATTACAGCACAAAAGACAGTAAATTGTTTTAATCTCCTATCTTTCCACTGGCAATTATACTTCCCAACTCCCACTTTGTCAATAGGAATTAACGCCGTTTACAAAAATATAAAAAGTGTATTTACGCGCAAAAAGGCAGCCCGCAAAAGCGGACTGCCGAAAAGTTTTTTAAATTACGCTCAACGAACACGATAAATCGTGCAAAACGGCTCACTCTTAATAGAGGGTGCTTGCGTTTGAGCTTGTAGTAGATGGAGTCTTGCTGTTATACTTTGAGTTAACGGCATAGGTTTTGAGAAGCTTCTCCTGGTTCTTAGAGGTCCACTTAATCACAGACTTGTTAGCCTTTTTTGCATAGTCTCCCGTATCAGAAACAAGCTCTTTATCAAATTCCTCGAACTTAGAGGTTGCAAGAGTGCTTCTGACCTTTGCCTTCCATACGGTTTCCTCGGCTGTGCCTACAAAGTACATAATATGATAGCCGTACGTTGTTTCGATTATATCGGTATCGCCGGGTTTTCTTGATGAATCAAAGCACCAGTCGTTAAACTGAGTAACCATCTGACCGGGCTTAACATTCTCATAAAGGCCGCCTTTGGTATTTGAACCGGTGTCATCGCTGTTGCTGTTTGCAAGAGCTGCAAAATTATCCTCCGTAGGATTTGCAAGATACTGGTCGTAAACCGACTTGGCCTTATTATAATACTCTGTCTTTTGCTCATCGGTAAGATTTGCGGTGGTTCCGCTGCTGTCTGTTGATTTGAACTGGAAGAGAATATGACGTACATTTACAGCCCTTGTTTCGTCAAGATGAGCCGTGGCTGTAATATACATTACAACATAACCGCCGTCAACCTCTATAACACCTACTTCGCCGACCTTTCTGTCGGAGGAAACAGCCCAATCGGCTGCAGCCGAACCGAGCGAACTGCTGATTGAAGAATATGTTGTATCCGACAAAACAACCGAGGATGAAGTGAGTGAAGAATTATAGCTCTGAGCCTGCTTAAGAAGGTCATCCGCGCTCTTTACGTTTGCCGCGTATTTATCGGCAGAAGCCTTTGCCTCGCTCATGGCAGCGGTATTTGCCGCCGTTTTTTCCTCATCCGTGGCATTGCTGTCAACATTTGCATTAGCCGATACTTTAAACGCAGATACGGAAAGAGTGGTATAATTATTCGGATTAGCCTCATACTCGGCTACTATCTCATCATTCGTTATCGCATCCGATATTTCGGACTGCTTCTGCTGTGCATACTTTGATGCAAGCGTGCTGTCTTCAAGAGCGGCTCTGAGAACCTTTTCGGTTACGCCCTTGCCGTATATTTTCTGAATATAGCGGTCAAGCGAAAAATCGTTGTTGTCGGCACTCTTCTTGATGCTTGATACTCTCTCGTCAATCTCGGCCTTTTCTTCGTCATTGAGAGTAAGACCGTTTTTCCTCGCCAAATCCGCATATGCCGTATAGGACTGCATATAATTCAGCGCCGAAACCCTGAGAAAATCTGCCCAAGTCTTGATTTCCTCATCTGTATTAAGACTTGAAGTATCACCTGTATATTCCTGATCCATGGGAGTTTTTGATGTATCATAGCCGGTATACATCTTGCCCATACCCTTGCCGTAATATGTATCATACTGATTCGACATATTATAATAATAATTATAGAGCGTCATATAATAGTAATTATATGTTGCCACGGTATCTTTTTCAGAGCCGAATTTAGCGGCTTTAAGCACCTTTTGCGGAACACCGAAGAAATTGAGTATACCGCCGACGGCCGCAAGACAAATAGCCACGGCAAGGACAATAGCTATAACCTTTCCTACTATTCTGCCGGCCTTTGCTGCCTTAGGATTCTTTTTAGTCTGCTTTTTGGCAGCCTTGGCCATACGCTGCTTGCGTTCTTCTCTGTACGCTTCGGCAGCGCTTTTTTCACGTTGCTTGTTTTCCATCAAGTTTTCATCCTTTACAAAATGATCTTCAGTGAAATACTGATAAACAGATACATTTTATACTATTTTTTTAAAAGTTACAAGACAAAAAGACAAATTTTTAGCAAATTTAAAAATTGTTAACAGTTTTGGGGCGTCGGTCAAAAGAAGCCGATTGCTTTTATACAGTTGTCAAATATATTTCTTGACATACTTTTTGCACACAATTATAATAGATGAATGATATTTTATATGAAATTGTCACAAACAGTTTCATACATTGAAAAGAGGGAGATAATGAAAGCTGAGACAAAAAGTCCGCTCAAGAAAAACGGCGTAGCAGACAGCAAATTATCCGGAAGAATTTGGTTCAACATTTGTCTTTTCGGATTTACGGGTCAAATGGCCTGGACGCTTGAAAATATGTATTTCAACACATTCCTTTACAACACGGTTTACGAGGGTGGTAAAGTAACCGGCTCGCTCTCGTCAATGACGGCAATAAAGCTTATGGTAGCATTCAGTGCCGCAACGGCGGTTATTACCACATTTATAATGGGTAATCTGTCAGACAGAGTAAACAAGAGAAAAATATTCATTTCTCTCGGCTACATAATTTGGGGTATTACAACCGGAGCATTCGGTTTTATAACAAAAGACAACATAGGTAGCCTGTTCGGCATCTCCGATTCTTATAAGGTTATCACCGCCACCGCCGTGACTGTAATCGTTATGGACTGTGTTATGACCTTTTTCGGCTCAACAAGTAACGACTCGGCCTTCAATGCATGGATAACGGACATTACAACTCCGAAAAACAGAGCTACTGCCGAGAGCGTGCTTGCCATATTGCCGGTTGTTGCGATGGTAGTTGTAATCGCCTTCGGCGGTATGATAGACGCAATCGGCGGATATCCCGTATTTTTCTTTGCCATAGGCGGATTTGTTATTGTCTGCGGCATTCTCGGCCTGTTCACGCTTAAAGATTCTCGAAGCGGAGTACATGAAAAAAGCGGTAATTACTGGAAGGACCTTATTTACGGCTTCAAGCCGTCCGTAGTGAAAGAGAACAGCAAGCTCTATCTTGCATTCATAGCTATATGTCTTTTCCAAACGGCAGTTCAGGTATTTTTCCCATATCTTTTAATATATCTTCAGCACAGTCTCGGATTTAACATTGAAGATCTGCTCGGTTACGTAACCAAGCCCGTGCTTATTGCAGCACCGTTTGTAATAATCGCGCTTGTCGCCGTAATAGTTCTTGTCGGCAAGCTTATTGACAAAATAGGCAAAAACATTCTTTTATTTGTTGCAATAGCACTGTTTACAGTCGGACTTTTTGCCGCTTCATTTATGCATACCGCCGGAAAATTTGCTCTTGCCGCAATACCGCTCTTTGCAGGATACGGTCTGCTTGGCATAATGCTTAATTCAACGGTACGCGACTACACACCTGAAGATAAGACAGGTCTTTTTCAGGGAATCAGAATGATATTCTTTGTGCTTATACCGATGATTGTAGGCCCGTCAATAGGCGACCGGGTTTGTAAAGCGTATGCCGGCGGAACATATGTCGGTGATGACGGACTGTCAAACTATGAGCCATGCGCACAGATGTTTTTAGCGGCGGCAATAGTTGCGTTGCTTGTTTTAATACCGTGCATTATACTCCGAAAAAAAGGAATTAACAAAAACACGGATATTAAAGAATAAGTCTTAATCAGAAGGCTAATCAATATAAAAAAGAACCTTGCGATTCAGCTGAGAGCCGAGTCGCAAGGCTTTTTTACTGTCAAACAGTGTTGCGTCGAAACAGGACAATATGCGATTATTCCAAAATAATTTTATAAAATACCTTTTTGCCCTTTTTGACTATTATACTGCCGTCCGAAAAATCATCGGCACAGACGGTTTCAACGGCAGAGGCAACTTTTTTATCATTTACGGAAACTCCGCCCTGCTCTATAAGACGTCTGCCCTCGCCCTTTGATTTAGTCATACCGGCTTTAAAGAGAATGTCGTTTACGGCAATTTTTCCGTCGGTAAGATCATCTTTTGAAAGAGTGTAAGAAGGCATATTGTCAAGGTTTCCGCTTCCCGAGAACAATGCTCTTGCGGTCTGCTGAGCTTTATTTGCCTCTTCTTCGCCGTGAACAAGTTTTGTAAGCTCAAAAGCGAGTATTTCTTTGGCGGTATTAAGCTGGCTGCCCTCCCACTTATCCATCTTGTCAATTTCTTCAAGGGGCAGGAAAGTCAACATTCTGATGCATTTGAGAACATCTGCATCGGCTACGTTTCTCCAATACTGATAGAACTCAAACGGAGAAGTTTTATTGGGGTCAAGCCAAACCGCGCCCGACTGAGTTTTGCCCATCTTCTTACCCTCTGAATTCAAGAGAAGCGTTATGGTCATAGCATAAGCGTCTTTGC
>OGGJ01002700.1_pt1 | contig 12021 bp, 9 predicted proteins | sample 1571071 | NCBI WGS metagenome assembly OGGJ01 (sample SAMEA2581954, study PRJEB24529) | metagenome | biome: Human gut stool | place: China | collected 2011
GCCGTTATCGCCGCCCTGCCGGTGCAGGAGCGCGACCTGTTCTACCGAAAATACTACTACTGCCAGTCCACCGCCCAGATGGCCGCCGAGCTGAGCCTGACGGAGCGGGCCGTGGAGGGGCGGCTGTACCGCCTGCGGCAGAGCCTGCGCCAACAGTTGGGAGGTGATTTCTGTGACGGATGACCTGCGTTTTGACGAGCTGCTCCGCGAGGACGCCGCCGCCCTGCCGCCGCCCGCCGACGGAGAGATCACCCCGTGGCGCACGGCCATGGACCGCATCCTCTGGGGCATGGGGCTGACCACCATCACACTGAATTTCCTCTGGCTGGACGTGCTTCTGCCCGCCATCGGCGCGGTGCTGCTGGTGCTGGGTTTCCGTACCCTGCGGCGGGAGAACGCCCCCCTCCGCTGGGGCTATCGGCTGGCGCTGCTGGCGCTGGCCATCCGCTTCGCGGGAGATGTGCTTGCCGCCCTGCCGGTGGATGTGGGGAACACCCTCGCCTACGTCCACATCCCGGTGACGCTGGCGCTGTACGTCTGCCTCTGGCGGGGTATGGTGGGCGTGTCCCGCGCCGCCGGAGCCGAAAAGCCCGCCGCCCCCGCCGCCGGGGCTATGGCCGTGTTCTACGCGGCGCTGACGGCCCTGGCCCTGATCGGGCTGGAGGGCTGGCTGCTGGTGCTGCCGCTGCTGGCGCTCTATCTCTTCCTGCTGCGCAGCATGGTCAGGCTGTCCCGCTCCCTGACGGACACCGGCTACGCCATCACTGCCGCGCCGGTGCGCCTGTCGGACAGTGCGGTGCTGTGGGGCGCGCTGGGCGCGCTGCTGGCGGCGGTACTGCTGGCCATGTTCCTCGGCCAGCGCTATCCCATGGACTGGCAACCCCGGCAGGACGCCCCGCAGGACGCTGCCATCCGCCAGTCCCTGCTGGACAAGGGCTTCCCGGCGCAGGTGTTGGACGACCTGACCGCCGACGAGGTGGCGCAGCTCTCCGGTGCCGTCCGGGTCTATCACCAGACGGAGCGTCTGTACAGCAGCACCGCCTACCGGAAGGTGACGCTCTCCCGCTTCCTCAGCGACCCGCCGCACACGCTGCAATACGACCGCACCCTCACGGAGACCGACGACGCCGGAAACCGCACCTACCGCTACGTCTATCGGGTCTACGACACGCTGGAGCAGACCATGCGCCACGTGGCGGTGGAGATTCCGGCGGAGGGTGATACCGCCCGCTTCGTCTATATCCACCACCTGACCTACGCCGCCCCGCCCAGCCCCTACACCGAGATGCTGGAACTGTGGCCGGCGTGGCAGACGCAGGGCGACTGGTTCCCCGGCGGCTATGTCAGCGGCCGCGTCCTCTGCGAGAGAAACGGCGCGGCGCTGGCCGCCGCCTTCCACACGCTGAAGAGCGGCAGCCAACAGGTCAGCGACCTCTTCGGCACCCGCCAGACCCAGCGGATCACCGCCGGCTGGTCCTTCCCCCGCGGCGTCGAAAGCCCCCGCGCCTACGTTTTCTACGACGCCCTCCGCGGCCAGGACGGCTGGGTCATCGAGAGCTGGGCCAACTACGTCTGCCAGACCGCCCCGGTCTACCCCTTCCGTGACGCCGCCGCCCTCTGGCACAGCTACGGCAGCGACGCCTACTCCCTCCGCCAGACCGCCCTTCAGGTATTCGACGGATAAGCACAAAAAGCAGCCCCTCCGGCCTTGGCCGGAGGGGCTGTTCGTATTTTCAGGCACTCCCCCTGGCGGAAGCCGGGGGGAGTGCCTGTGACTTTACTCCGTCATGATCTTTAAAATCACCCGGTCGGTCTCCCGCATGCCCTGCGCGGCCAGCACGCCCACATTCCGGACGGTGTCCTCCACATCAGCGCCCAGAATGCCGTCGCCGGGGCGGAAGTTGTTGCCGCCGGCGTACATGTCGTAGCCCAAGATGCCGCAGTCCACGCCCATGGCGATCTTGCTGGCGCAGCTGGCCTTGGCACCGTCGCAGATACAGCCGGAGATCATGGCCACCGCGTTTTCCAGCGTGTGGCTGATGCCCTCGCAGTCCGCGCCCCGCAGCCACGCGATGCCGCAGCCCGCGCCCACACCGGCGCTGACCGCCCCGCAGTAGGCGCTCAGCCGCCCGATGCCGGTCTTCTGGTGTATGGTGATCAGGTCGCTGAGACACACCGCCCGCAGGATGGTGTCGTCATCCGCGCCCATGAGCTTGCCGTATTTCCATACGGGCACCGAGGCGGTGATGCCCTGATTGCCGGAGCCGGACACGATGACCACCGGCATCTCGCAGCCGTTCATCCGTGCGTCCGAGCCAGCGGCCGCCCATGCCCGAGCCTGTGTCGCCCAGTCCTGACTGCTCTCCAGCAGGGTGGAGCCGATGTTGGCACCCCAGCTGTTTTGCAGCCCCTCGGCGGCGATGGTGGTGTTCTTCTCGATCTGCCGCCCCACGGTGGGGCGTATGTTGTCCAAAGGTACTGTTTCTGCGAATGTGATGATGTCCTGTACGTTGAGGACGGATTTGTCCTGCAAATGGTCCTCGGCGTTGCCGGTGACGGGCAGCTCCCGCAGGATATTCCCATCCTTTTCCATATAGATGATGTTTGTGTGGTTGTTGGCCACCCGCACGCAGGCGCGATGCCCCTCCCGCCAGCCGGTGAGCTTGATGTCCAGCAGACACGGCGTTTCGGGACAGGTCACGCGGATGTCGGTGCTGTCCAGATACGTCTGGATGGCAGCCACATCCGCCTCCGTCACGTTGGCGATGACCTGAAGCTCTGCGTCGGCGTCGCCGGCCACTATGCCCACGGCGATGGCGGCGTCGATGCCCCGGCGTCCTCCTGTGTTGGGGACGACCACAGACTTCACATTCTTCAGGATGTTCCCGCTGATCTCAGCCAGGATCTTTTCCGGTTTTCCGCCCAACACCTCGCGCAGTTTTGCGGCACAGTACGCGACGGCGATGGGCTCTGTACACCCTGTGGCCAGCAGGAGCTCCTCCTGCAGTATCGCCGTGTAGGCGGCGATCTTAGAGTCGTTCAGCATCACACATTCTCCTTTGTTCAGTTGTTGTATTCTATCGGCCCTTCGGCCGGATAGCCCTTCTTTACAGTGCGGGCACGTCATCCTCCTGCTGCACCCAGTCCTGCACGTCCACTACCTCAAATTCCGTCTCCGTCTTCCGTATGACCACCTTGCTGATACCCGCGTTGATCACCTGCCTGCGGCACATGGCGCAGCTGGTGGCGTCGCCCAGCAGCGCCCCGGTCCGGCCGTCCCTGCCCACCAGATACAGCGTGCTGCCCACCATGTCCCGGCGGCTGGCGGAGATAATGGCGTTGGCCTCGGCGTGAACGCTGCGGCACAGCTCGTATCGCTCTCCCCGCGGCACCTGCATGGCCTCCCGTGTGCAGAACCCCATGTCCACGCAGTTCTTCCGTCCCCGCGGCGCGCCGTTGTAGCCCGTGGAGATGATCTCGTCGTTCTTCACGATGATGGCCCCGTATACCCGGCGCAGACAGGTCGCCCGTTCCAGCACCGTCTCCGCAATATCCAGATAGTAGTTTTCCTTGCTGATGCGCCCCATAGCTGCGCCTCCTTGCACTGTATTCTATCAATTATTATAATACACGGCGCCCATCCCTGACAAGCGGCGTTTTCCCCGCGATACTCGTCGATACGCTGAAATTCCGCGCCAAAAACTATGCAAATAGCCGGGTGCCTGCGCTGCGGCAGCATAAAAGGACGGCCTTGCAGCCGTCCTTTTCCCTCCTGCGCGGTCACTCCGCGTTTTTGAATACCGTCTCCGGCGCCGTGATGACCACCCGCGTGTTGTCCGCCACCGACCCGGTGAGAAACGCGTTGCCGCCCACCACCGAGTGCTCGCCGATCACCGTCTCGCCGCCCAGAATGGAGGCGCCGGAGTAGATAGTCACATAGTCGCACACTGTGGGGTGCCGCTTTCCCGGCAGGCTGGCATGGCCCGCCCGGGGGGACAGTGCGCCCAGCGTCACGCCCTGATACAGCTTCACATGGCTGCCGATCACCGTCGTCTCGCCGATAACGATGCCTGTGCCGTGGTCGATGAAGAACCACGGCCCGATCTGCGCGCCGGGGTGGATGTCGATACCCGTCCGGCTGTGGGCGTACTCCGTCATCATCCGGGGGATCATGGGAACCTGCCGCAGGTACAGCTCATGGGCAATGCGGTATACGAAGATGGCGAACAGCCCCGGATAGGCGAAAATGATCTCCTCCTTGTCCGCCGCTGCCGGATCGCCGTCAAACGTGGCCTCAATGTCCGTCATCAGTGTCTGCTGTATGCGGGGCAGCTGCTCCAGTATCTCGTGGGTCAGCGCCGCCGCGGCAAAGGCCTGGTCCTCCGGCAGCGCCAGCGCCACCTGTGCCGTCAGCGCCGTCTCGATACGCTCCAGCAGCAGTGCGGCGTAGTTTTCCGGCGGCAGCGCCATCAGCTGCGCGTCACCGAAATATGCCGGGAACAGCAGCCGCCGAAACTCCTTGATGATGCCGATGATGGCACCCCTGTCCGGCAGCCGCAGCTTTTTGCCGTACAGCGGCACCGCCGCGTGTGTCATATTATCCGCCATCGCCTTGGCGATCTCCGCGTTGGAAGTCATAGTCCTTGTCTCCTCTCAAAATAAAACGGCGAAGGATGCGCCCGCATCCTCCGCCGCCTGTGTGTACAGGTATCACGGCCCGCTTACAAGGCCTTTTCAGCAGAAAACGCACAGCGCCCATGGGCACGACAACACACGCCCGCGCAGCAGGCGGACGTACAACAGGCACAGTTTATGGTGTGCAGTGTGCTGTTCATGCGTTTTCTCCTTCTCCGGAAATCTTACATAACATTATACTGTCCCGTCCCGCGCAAAGTCCATTGTCACCTTTCACAAAAACCATACCATACCGGTGGGAATTTTGCATATTCCCGCCGCCATCCGGTTCCGCCATGTCGGCGGCTGTCAGTTTTCACAAAAATTTAGCGCTTTTAATTGCGAAAGTATGGTCTATCTAACGGTTGACTTCTGTACCCCGCGGCGTTAAGATAACGCCAACATAAAAACAGCCGACCACCGGCGGAAAGGAGACCCCACATGGTACGTCACATGATGCAGCGCGATATGCTTCATAACGACATGGCTGCGAACCATGCCGCTGTCTCCTATTATGCCGGCACCAGCTCCGTCTGGGGCTTTTATTGGTACGCCTATTTTACCTCCCGATACCAAACGCCGGCTGTAAAGAATTGAACCCGTCTTTTCCATTTCCCATGTGTGTGAAGCGGCTTCGTCTTTCAGACGGAGCCGCTTTTCAATTTACCCCATCATCCCTGTTGCCCCCTATTTCAAAACAAAAGGAGAAGAAAATCATGACTGCAATCATTTCAGCGGCTGTCATCTTCGTGGTGTTCGCCGTAGGAGACATGATCTCCGCGAAAACAAAGGCTATCGTATCCATGCTGCTGGTGGCCTCCGTCGTATTCCTGGCAGGCTTCTGGACCGGCGTTTTCCCCACCACCCTGTTTGCTGACTCCACCCTTCTGAGCATGGCCGGCCTGCTGGTCACCATGCTGCTGGTGCACCTGGGCACCACCATCCGGCTCCGCGACTTCGGCGCCCAGTGGCGCACCGTCATCATCTCCGCCGTGGCCTGCATCGCCATCTCCGCCGCCGTGTTCTTCATCGGCCAGCTGATCATCGACCGCGGCTTCGCTCTGGTGGGCGCGCCCATTCTCTCCGGCGGCGTTGTCGCCACCCTGACCATGCAGGACATGGCCAACAAGGCCAACCTGCCTGACCTGGCCGTGTTCGCCACTCTGGTCATGTGTGCCCAGGGCTTCGTGGGCTACCCCGTGGCCTCCCTGTGCCTCAAGAGCGAGGCCAAGCGCATCAAGGCCCAGATCGACGCCGGCACGCTCCAAGTGGACGCCGGTGCCGCCGCGGCCCAGAACGCCGCCGCTGCCCGCAAGAAGCTGATCCCCGCCCTGCCCGATAAGTACAACACCCCCAACGCCATTATCGCCAAGGTCATTCTGGTGGCGCTGCTGTCCGTGTGGGTGTCCAGCCTGTTCCACGATGCCGTTAACAAGCTGGTCTGGTGCCTGATCTTCGGTGTGCTCTGCAAGGAGCTGGGCTTCCTGGATGAGGATGCGCTGGGCAAGGCCCACGCCACCGGCATCGTGATGCCCATCATCACCCTGTCCATCTTCACCAATCTGGCCGCTGCTACCCCGGAGATGGTGGGCGGCATGGTGGTGCCGCTGCTGGTCTGCGTGGTCATCGGCACCGTGGCCTTCTCCGTCGTCTCCATCCTCGTGGGCAAGATCTTCGGTTACAGCTGGCAGATGTCCATGGCGATCGGCAGCTCCTGCCTGTTCGGCTTCCCCGGAACAGTCATCATCTCCAACGAGGTCTCTGAGTCCACCGGCACCACCGCCGAGGAAAAGGCCGCCATCAACGCCCAGATCATGCCCAAGATGCTGGTGGCCGGCATGGTCACCGTGTCCATCACCTCCGTACTGGTGGCCGGCGTTATGAGCAGCTGGCTGTGAGCCCGGCTCATTTGAAAGGAGTGCTTTTCCATGTCTGATATTCGTTCCTTCGTCGATACCATCTTCGATGAGTTGGTCTCTATCCGCCGCGATATCCACGCCCATCCGGAGCTGGGTATGCACGAGGTCCGCACCTCCGCCCTCATCCGCAGTGAGCTGGAGAAAATGGGCGTGGACGAGATCCGGCAGCCTCTGCCCACCGCCGTGGTGGCTTTGATCCACGGCAAGAAGGGCCCCGGCAAGTGCGTGGCGCTCCGCGCCGATATCGACGCCCTGCCCGTTCACGAGGAAACCGGTCTGCCCTTTGCCAGCGAGACCGAGGGCGTTATGCACGCCTGCGGCCACGACCTGCACACCACCATGCTTCTGGGCGCCGCAAAAACGCTGTGCCATATGCGCGACCAGTTCGCCGGCACCGTCAAGCTGATTTTCGAGCCCAGCGAGGATCTGATGCCCGGCGGCGCACGGGCACTGGTGGCAGCCGGCGTCATGGAGAACCCCCATGTGGACGCCATCTTCGGCCAGCATGTCTGCCCCTCTGAGAATGACTCCGTGGGCCGTATGCAGCTCTATAAGGGCTACTTCACCAGCGCCGTGGACCTGTTCCATATCACCGTCCACGGCAAAAGCGGCCACGGCTCCGCGCCCCACACCGCCCGTGACGCCATCGCCTGCGCCGGCTACCTGATCACTGTCCTCCAGACCGTGGTCTCCCGCCGCATCGACCCCATGGACACCGCGGTCCTCACCGTGGGCACCATGTCCGGCGGCGACGCCGTCAACATCACCGCCGGCGAAGCGCGGATGGTGGCCGTCCTCCGCAGCTTCAGCGACGCCGGCCGCGACACCGCCATTCAGGAGGTCCGGCGCATCTGCAAGGGCATCGGCATCGCCTTCGACTGCGACATCGAGGTCAATTTGGAGGAGGGCTACGCGCTCCAGTACAACGACCCCGCCATGATCGACCTGGTCAACAAGGCCGTCACCGCTGCCGGCGGCAAGACGGAGTTCATCGACAAGCCCTTCTCCGGCAGCGAGGACTTCAGCTTCTTCGGCAAGCTCACCGGCACCCCCTCCGCCTTTATGATGGTCGATGCCGGCCGCGGCGAGAACGCTGTCTCGCTCCACAACGGCAAGATCGTGTTCAACGAGGAGGTCATCAAGCACGGCGTTGCCGGCCTGGCCGCCATCGCCGTCGAGTACCTGAACCGGTAATTCTCCTATTTGTTTCCTCACAAATTGGTATAACAGAAGCGGGAGACCTGCACAGCAGGCCTCCCGCTTCCCATTATTCCTCCACCGGCAGCGCCAGCCGCGAGCAGTACCGCCGCGTCTCGATCTCCCGCCCCGTGTACGGCGCCACGATGCCCAGCACCCGCGGCGCGCCGGCGGGCTTCAGCCCCCGCGCCTTTACCTCCCGCCCCAGCGTCAGCCACGCCTCGCCCACGCCGCTGTAATCGCCGTAGTACAGCACCGACAGCACCCGGCACGCCTCCAGCGTCACCGCGTCCGCCGCCGCCCGGTTCTTCCGCACCGGCACGCACACCCCGTAGCGGTACGGCTCCTGCCCGATGTATCCCTCCAGATAGTCCGTGCGCTCCGATATGGTGAACAGCGGCTCGTCCGACAGCACGCACCCCTTCCGCACGCACGCCCCATAGAAGTCGTACATATCCCGGTATCGCTCCGCCGTGGTCAGCCCCTCGCACCACCGTATCCGGCACGTAACCGCCGGCAGCTCCATCATCTGCACCGACAGGCTCTCGCTCTCCGCCGCCCGCAGCCGCATCTCCTCCACGCTCCGCTGCAGGTCCCGCAGCCGCGTTTCCAGCGCCTCCAGCAGCACCTCGGCCTCGCCGCCCTGCGCGAAATAGTCCGCGATCTCCTTCGACCCCAGCCCCATGGCCTTGAATTTCTCGATCTGCATGATCCGCGCCACGTTGTGGTTGTCGTAGTACCGCCGCCCGCTGTCCGGCGCGGTGAACACCGGCGTCAGCAGCCCGCGCTCCTCCATCCGCATCAGCGTGCTCCGCGACAGTCCGCAGGCCCGGGCCGCCTCCGTGATCTGAAAAAACTGTTTTGTGTTCTCCGCCATAAAAAATCCCTCCTGACCCCTTGCTTCGTTCACAGGTGAACGGGTTATACTTCCATTATAAGGAAAAACCCACTAAAGTCAACACCGGTGGCGCACATGTGCGCCTCTGTCTTCGCCTGGGCGAAGACAGATACCCGCTGCCCCCGTTAGCCTTCCCCCTGGGGGATACGCGGTGTTGAATGACACGCCCCTCCAAGCCTTCCCCTTGAGGGGAAGGTGGCACGGCGAAGCCGTGACGGATGAGGTGTCTTTCATCCCCCGTCTCGCCCGCAGGCGGCGTAAAACTCCCCCGTCCCGCCAAACAATACCCCCAACATTTGAGAGGAGCGTACATCATGAACCACAAAAAATTACTCCTGACCCTGACCCTGTGCCTGTGTGCCCTGCTCTGCACGGTGGTCACCGCCTCCGCGTCGGAAATGCCGGTGCACAGCCACCCCGTCTGCGGCAAGACACATATCGACATCGGCGACCATACCGGCACCTGTGGGGATGTTACCTGGACAGCTTGGACCGGCAATGATATGGATGCCGGAACTAGAGATATACAGCTTACCACTGGTCACTATTACCTCTCCGATAATGTAACTCCCACATCAACAATACACATTGTTGGGCAGGTATGTCTCTGCCTAAACGGTTGTACCCTAAGCTATTCGGGGATTGTGTCCAGTGATAGTGACAGTATTGGTGGCATGATATTGTTGGATGACGGAGCTGTGCTGAACATCTGCGATTGTAAAGGCGGTGGCAGTATCGTGTACAATTATGATAGCAGTACTTGGCGAAAATCTACTATTCTCGTTAAGGGAGAGAGCACACTGAATTTGTACGGCGGCAGTGTGATAAAAGAAAACGGTACAGAGACTACGGCTGTTGACCTAAACTATTACGCTGGTGCGAATTTTCATATGTATGGCGGTAAGGTTGAAAACAGGAGCACCCGGAATCCCTATAATACCTATGCGGTGTATGTGGGCGGAAAACCAGGTGACCAAGTCAAACGCTCTGATGTGAAGCTGTACGAAGGAGAGGTCGGTAGTAGGGGCTATGGTATTAGAGTTTTTATTGCGAGTCCCAGTATTCTTGTTGCGGGCGGGAAAATTGAAAGCGATAATACGGCGATAGCGGTGGGAGATGCATCTCTGACACTACAAGGAAAGCCAATAATCAAAACAACGGAGGATGATTCTGCGGCGATCAAAGTGGGTTCGAATAATATCAAAGTAGAAGATAGTTTCGCCCCCACGTCCCCTGTATCTGTAGAGAACACAAGTGAGATGTTCGGAACAGCTTCCTCAGCAGACAAGGCGCAGTACTTCACATCCTTTGAAAGCGGAAAGTTTGTGGCGTACGACAATGGTACCCTGAAATTTACCGCCTGCGCCATCACCCAGCAGCCCACAAAAGACAACAGCTACACGGTCAAGGGCAACGCGCCCGATAGCAAGCTGAGCTACCGGTGGTATGCGGCCCAAGAGGGCAAGATCACCGTAACAGACGCGGTTGCGAAGAAAAGCGCGGATGCCCGCTACAGTAATGCGTGGAACGAGTGGCAAGTAAAATGTGGTAATGAGATTGACTGCTTCACACTCTACATGAATAAGGGAGATGTGCTGACGCTGAGCGATATTTCTGATGGAAGGGTTAGTAAAGTTTCAATTTCCGGCACCGAGGTTACAGAGGACGAGCGGGAATATACATTCACCGCACCCGCGGCCGGCGAGTATACGCTGAAAATCAGCGCTACGGGGCGTAATGATTATCCTGGTGATTATCCTGGTGATCCTTACTTGAACTTCAAGGCGGCCTTGCTAACGCTTGTCCCGGATACGACCAAGCCCATGGGTGGAACAGCTGCGGCGCTTGACACCGCCGGCCTGTCCGCTGGCAAATATATTTGCCAGGTCACATGGGAGGGCAAGAGTACGCTGAACAGCGGTGTTGTCCAGTTCAGCGGCAGCTCACAGCAGCCCACGGGCAGCGGTTCCTACTACTACGCCCCCTCCGCAGCCGAGGATAAGAAGGACTCCCCCAAGACCGCCGACCCCGGTGTCCTCCTCTACGCCGGTTTGGCCCTCGCGTCCCTCACCGGTCTGGCCTGCACCGCCAAAAAGCGGCATTAAAAAGGTATTCCCCCGGTGTTTCTGACCCCGGCACCGGGCGAATATACAGCAAAGGCACCCCTCGTGGGTGCCTTTGCCATTTCTCCGCGCCCGCAGGCGCATAAAAAGCCCCCGCAAAAAAAACAAAAGAAAAAATTACACATTTCCCCCTGAATTTGCACCTCATGTTCTGCGCCCTTTTGACACAAAGTAACCCTGTCGCCGGCGACAAAACAAACCCCGTTTTCGCCCGTTCAACGGCAAAAACGGGAAACATCACAATAAAATAAGGGGTGAGACGCTTGTATGAACCACGGCATATCCCCGCCTCCCATCGTCTCTCCGCCTGGCTGCTCTCGGCGCTGTTTGCCCTCTCCCTCTGCGTGCAGCAGGCTTGGGCCGCCCCGGCGGAGCGCACCGTGATCCCCCTGGGTCAGGCGGTGGGCATCAAACTCTTTGCGGACGGCGTCCTGGTGGTGGCTTTGGCCGATGGCCCCACGCCCGCCCGCGCCTGCGGCCTTCGTCAGGGCGATATCATCACCGCCATGGACGGCGCCGCTGTCGGCTCCACCGAGCAGGTCCAGGACCTTCTGGCCGATACGGCCGGCGCGCCCATTGTCCTCTCCGTCCGCCGCGGCGCAGACGCTCTGGCCCTCACCGCCTGTGCCCGCGAAAATAACGGTGTCTGGCAGCTGGGTGCCTGGATACGCGACAGCATGGCCGGCATCGGCACCCTGACCTACTACGACCCCGCCACCGGTCAGTACGGTGCCCTCGGCCACGGCATCACCGATGTGGATACCGCCCAGCTCATGCCTCTGGCCTCCGGCGCCATCATGGAGACCACCGTCAAAGCGGTGAAAAAGGGTGCCAAGGGCGATCCCGGCGAGCTCAAGGGCGACTTCTCCGTCCAGCGCGATGTGGGCACCGTCACCGTCAACAGCAGCGGCGGCATTTTCGGCACCGTGGCCGACCCGGACTTCCTCTCCGGCGGCACGCCTGTCCCCGTGGCCGCTGCCGGCCAGATCACCACCGGCCCCGCCACCATCCTCGCCACCGTCTCCGGCAGCGATGTGCGGGAGTACCGTGTGGAGCTCGTCCGCCTCTACGGCGCGGACGAGCCCACCCGCAACCTGCTCCTCCGCATCACCGACCCCGCCCTGCTCTCCGCCACCGGCGGCATCGTCCAGGGCATGAGCGGCAGCCCCATCCTCCAGAACGGCCGCATCGTCGGCGCGGTCACCCACGT
>OGGJ01002702.1_pt1 | contig 12018 bp, 9 predicted proteins | sample 1571071 | NCBI WGS metagenome assembly OGGJ01 (sample SAMEA2581954, study PRJEB24529) | metagenome | biome: Human gut stool | place: China | collected 2011
TGTTAAAAATCAGGGAAATGATTGTCAAATTTTTCTTATGAAGAATAACAGTGGATTATTTATCTTTCCAAAACTTTTGCACATATTGGGAAGCTTGATCTTCCGATAGATTAAATTCTTGCATGAGCATGGTAACTATTTTTGATTCAGCATATCCAATACTTTGAGCAAGCTTTATATAGGATTTGACACCATGAGCAAGTTCCTGTTCACGACCTTCTTCGAGTCCAGCTTCATGTCCTTCCTCATATGCATCCTCATATGCTTCCTGCCGTATCATTTCCTTATACCCGACTTCATCAAATTCAGATAAAATAGATGCCATAACTCTCAACCTCTCTTTCTGTAAGATATCACGCAGAATGTTATTTTTGATACAATCGTCTATCGCCTTGGAGATTGCCTGCTCATTTGACCAGACACTTACCATCTTTGCATTTCCCTCATACATAGCAAAATGTTTGATATAAGAATAAACTCCATATTTTCTTGCTCCTTCTACTGCTTTTGCTCCCATATTTCCTGCAAGAACTCCATCTTCTGAAAAGTATTCATAGTTTCTTGCTCCAAATGCGGTTCTATGAGTATTCATACCTGGTGCATACCAGCCCTCTGCACCCATTTCCTGACTGATCTTGCCCATGCATTCACCCCAGGCCTGTGCAAGTTCCTTATTCCATGTGGAAGCAACCACAACTTCAATTGGAAATCCAATAGAACCAACTCCTGTAAAGTTGTTATTAATTGCTGCTGGTCCATCGAAATCAAGTGTAGCCACTTTTCCCACAGAATCCATGGCTGCTGTCTGATAACCAGCCATTGCAATCATATTTGCCATTTCATCAACAGTAAGCTGATCCAGAAGTTTTTCCCAACGAGGATCGTCATAATCAGCATCACGCATATCAGCTAATGTAAGTCCATTATCTGCTCCCGTTGTCGGCATTACATCCTCATCATTGAGGTATGTAGTCTTATCAAAGTTGCTGTTCAGATGATATTCAGAAACATATGGCTCACCCAGCTCTGCAGATGCCGGTGCTGCTGTAGCCTCTTCATAATTTGCAAAATGATCTGCTCGTGATAAATATGTCACATCGCCTTTTGCATCTTCAAATACATTTGTTGCTGCAGTATCATCTGATGCTCTTTTATTTTCTCCCTTATATACTACATCTTTATCTGCAGTATAAGTTTTCTGATCCAGCACAGTATGTGAATCGCTGTTGATAGAAATCACATAATCGCCTTTTTCAAGAACATATGCTTTTGCATTATTCTCATCATAAGAGGCCATATCTTCTATACTGAATGTAACTGTAACAGTCTGAGATTCTCCCGGCTGAAGCAGATCTGTTTTTGCAAACTCGATCAGATTTGCAGAAGATTTCTCAATTCCCCCATTTGTATATGGCGGTTTATAATACACTTCTACTACATCTTTTCCGGCATCATCTCCGGTGTTGGTTACTTCTACATCTACAGAAATCTGTCCGTCTTTTTCCTCCAGTTCACCCATTTTCTGTTCAAATTCTGTGTAACTCAGACCATATCCAAATGGATACTGTACAGTCTTATCGTAATCAATCGCACCTTCCTGTGCAGCTGTTTCATAGTACTTGTATCCTACATAAATGTCTTCCACATAATTGGTAAATGCCGGAGCATACACCTGCGCAGTTCCTGCGTTCATTCCTTCAACGGCCATATCTGCCAGATTTGTATACTCTGTTTTTTCTGCATTATTCCACCACGGAGCAGTCGTCATATCATAAATAAATGTATCCGGTGTTTTTCCGGAAGGATTGACTTCACCTGAAAATACTTTACCAAGCGCATTAAATCCCACATTTCCCGTTCCCGGGCACCATACTACAGATTTAATCTGAGGATATTCATTTGTAAAACCTAGTTCAAACTGATTTGCTCCATTATAAATCACAATTACATTATTAAAGTTTGAGCAAACCATATCCACCATATCTCTTTCAGTTTGTGAAAGCTGCAGATAATGCTCGCCCTCAGGAAAATCATCATATTCATCTGAATTATTATCATATGCTGCTTTACTTACATCCATAGGAATATCATTATGACCTTCACCTGCTTTTCTGGAAAGAACCACAACTGCAACATCAGAATAATCTTTCGCATTTTTAATAAGCTTATCACTGTAAGTATCTACAGGTGGCTCCGGTAATGTCCAGCTCTGTTTCTGGATAGACATTTCCGGATTATCTGCACCATAATTGTTATAAAAATCAACCAGTTCCTGGTTAATAGAAAATCCGGCATTTTCAAGTCCCTGATTCAGACTGACAATATCATACAGATCATTAATTCCACCGGAACCAGCTCCTCCGTAAGCCGGATTAATAGATTCCCAGCCAAAAATATTCAGTTTTTTTGTTTCGTTTAAAGGAAGCAGGCTTTCATTTTTCAGGAGAACAATTCCATCTTCCATTATCTCTTCTGCTACTCCTGCAGCTTCTTCATTTGTTTCATTACTAATAGTTCCACTTCCTGTTGCAAGTCCAATCAACGTAGCCATTGGTCCAAAACAGATCATACTTACGCAGATTACAACTGCAAGAAGCATCGCAATCGCAGCTTCTCCTCTTACCAAAAATCTCTTTTCCTTAGACATCCTGCGGCATGCAATCATAATTACGATTCCTATTACAAGTGCAGCAACAATACCGATAATATACGGTTTGCATAATTGTAATACCGCCAGAACATCTTCCATTTCAACACTGATCATTCTCTTTTTTCCTCCTTTGATTCTCTCGTCTTTTCAGGTATCATTCCCTGTTGGCATTACTATAACATGTTTATCATTTTGTGCCATTTCGGGCACAAGATGTAACAAATATGGCACAAAACACTAAAAAAGGTCCACCGGACCTCTTTGTCGTATGCTGGGCAACAAAAATACCCAGAGCATTACAATACTCTGGGTAAAAGAATCTTTAATTCAAACCAGTTCTGCTGTACTCCAAATACTACAGAACCATCATATTTTTCTACAGCTTTACGAATACTCTTCAATCCAAAACCATGGTTTTTACTATCCTTTTTTGTTGTTGTAATCAGATCCTCTTCATTTTTGGAAATTTCTGCTTCACAATAATTCTCTATCTTGATAAACACAAATCCTTTTTGAGCGCATAATGTCAGATGAATCAATCTTTTTTTCGGATCCGGAATCATAATCACATGTTCAATAGCATTGTCCAAAGCATTTCCAAATATAGAACATATATCTGTTACATGCATATGATCCAATAATTTTCCATCTGCCACACAGGTAATCTGTATATGATTTTTTCGACAATGGAAAATCTTAGCTGCCAAAATCGTATCAAGTACCTGATTCCCCGTTCTGCTTATATTTTCAAAAGCAGCGATTTCCTTTTCCATGGAATCAATCCATTTTTTTCGTTTCTCTTCATCTGATTCCGCACGAAGTCCCGTTATCTGATGCTTCAGATCATGGTATTTCATTTGTATGAGATCCAGGCTGTCCTGATAATTTCGATATTGATCATACTGGCTTTTCAGCATCACGTTCATTACTGAAAGTTCTTTCTCGGCAACATACTCACTGATCCTGCTCTGATAAGCATGCAGGATTGCAATTCCTCCAAAATCGATCAGTGTTCTGATAGAAAAAATATCTGCACGTTCTCTGCTCGCAAATGGTGCATTTTCATTTAAAAAGCTCAGATTACTAAAAGCAAAGATTGCAACAGCCATGATTGCCGCCGCTGCTACTTCCTTTACTGTCATCTGTTCAAGATAATTCTGCTTCAGAAGATCTTTTTCTAAATAAATATCAAGAGTAAAACAGCCTCCAAAAATAACTATCGTAATCAGAATTTCAACCCATATACTATGATTTTCCCATGTCTGTACACTAGATACCATCTGCCACTGCAGCGAAGCTGCAAACTCAGCAAGAACAAATGCACGGGCGCAACAATAAGCCGCTCCAAGAGGCTTCATTTTTCCTCCGATCATAAGAAATACATACATCATACCTGCTGCAATCATCATACAGGGAATCCACAAAATCTCTGTTACATTGTCCGTCAAAGTCAAAAATATACTCTGGATAGCCAGCATGAATAGACTGCCTGCCAGAAAATGTACAGATTTCATATTTTCTTTTTTTATGATATAAAGATAAACCAAACATGATCCCCACTCTGCTATTGCCGTATAAATTCTTGGAATATCCTGATATAACATTGTATCCTCCATTTCGCATGAAATCATTCCATATTGAGGTTTTGCAGAAGCAGATTCATGAATTCCTTTTTTTTGGCTCTGCTGACAGGTATATGTACATTATTGATCACACAATCAGAACCAACAAATCCCTCTACATGATTCATATTTACAAGATAGCCCTTTGCACATCGAAAAAAATTATGTGGTGTAAGTTTTTCTTCAAGTTCTTTCATCGTGATTCTTGAAGAGTAATCTCCTCTCGAAGTATAATAAATTACATTATGTTTCTGTCCCTCAATAAAATAGATATCTGCTATATCTATCTTTACAACTCCTTTTCCAATCGGAATCGTAAGAAATTCTTTAACCTCAGAGCGCATACGTCCAATTGCTTTATCCAGCTTCTGAGAAAAAGAAAAGTACTCAACCGGTTTTACTACATAATCCATTGCATCAACTTCATATCCACGTACTGCATATTGAATCATATTGGTAATGAACATGATAATTACTTTCTGATCTATCTGACGGATTTTTTCTGCTGCTGTCATACCGTCCATAAACCGCATCTGAATATCCATAAGAATAATGTCAAAACTGCCACTGTAATTCTCAGTGATATCTTCTCCATCTCCAAATATTGTGACCTTTATTGATTTTCCTCTTTCCGTTTGATATTTCCTGATATACTCTGTTAATTGTTTTACGTAAATTTCTTCATCTTCCACAATTGCAATTTGTATCATCCCATACCCTCCACAAGAAATGCATTCTTTGTAACTGTTCAATCACACAATATAGTCCCAGGTTTTTATTGTTATTTTATAAATAACTTTTGTTCCAGTATATCACTGCTTATTTCTTGCGTCAAGTGGATGTAATATTACAAATTATAGCTGTATAATCTGGTTTTCTTTTATCATATATCCACATTAAATAGAAAGTAGAAATTCTGTTAAGTTTTCAATAGCATCTGGTTTTTCTGATAGTTCTTTCCCCATCAGTCCCTCTCCCATAATACCAGGATCCGCACTAAGAGATACAGCGACTCGACTTGAATTCCATACAGCTTCATACATCATTTCCTGATTCTCTTTTGTTACTTTATTGAGAACGTAATAAAATGGTTTTCGAATACTTTCCGATAATTCCCCGATTTTTTTGGAAAGCTGTAGGGATTCATAGGATGGATCTATGATTATCAATATCAAATCTACACCGTTATCAATTCCACGTCCAAAGTGTTCAATACCAGCCTCCATATCCATTAGCGCAAATTGGTCTTCTGTAAGCCTGAGATTTTGGATAAATTGAGTCATAACAGTTCCCATAGCACAAGAACACCCTTCATTTGCCTGATGAATTTTTCCACTGCTCATCAGTTTTACACCGTCCTTCAGACTATAATAATCTTCCGGTATATCATCTATTGTCCAGGTTTCCTCAAAAAACTGATGAGTAAATTTTGATAACATCATATCATTTAAAACATTTTGCTTACCACCGAAATAGTCTGTAAAATCTCTGGGAAGCTTCATACCTAGCTGTCGGTGTAGACCATAATTAGATTCATCGGAATCAATTACCAAAATTTCTTTTCCTCGTCTGGCTAAAGCCTTAGCCAAAAGACTGGTTACTGTACTTTTTCCACATCCACCTTTTCCGCAAACTGCTATTTTCATCTCTATATTTACTCCTTTTCTTTTTTCTAAATAATAAGCATTACATATGACCATACTTCAAACTGTTTTCGAAAAATAATTAAATTAATATAATGTCTATTTTGCCATTACATCAAATATCTCCTTAAATGCTTCTTACTCCACTTCCTCCAGTTCTGTTCCTTCTGGAAGAATATATCCGCAGTTATCACATACTCCGTCCTCTGCAAGTATCCCGTCTTTCACAAAGGCTTCAATGCCTCCCGGTTCATGACAGCGTGGACAATCTAATTCCTGTATCTTTTTCTGATTTCTTACATCCTGGCAATTGGCAAATTCAATTTTACCCATAGTGATTCCTCCATTTTCATTCCATATCAATTTGTCTTCGCAAAAAAGTTCCTACCATACGGGAAAAATTGCTGATATTACGAATATAGGCAAAGTCTTTTCCATAGATTCTCTTTTCCACGGAGAGCTCTTCTTCATTCCCTACAAAAATACCAATTACGAAAATTCCCTGATTTCTGGCCCGACGCACCTCATATGCAGTATCTTTCACAGCTCCTTCTCCGTCATAGATCTTGGGCTGGCGGGTTCCTGGTCGTTGTATGCTCATATCACAGGGTTTTCCATCACTTAATACGATTAAAATCTTATTTTTTTCCGGTCGCTCCATGAGAGAGGAACAGACTGTTTTCAGTGCAAGCCCATCTCTGTTATTGGCATACGCCCGAAATTGAAAGATTCTTTCATTTGTTTCCCTTGGATCTTCATAATCCCGAAATCTCTGAAGTACTGTATATCCCCAGAAAGCACAGTATCCTGTCACCCGATGAGGAATTCCTGCCTGACTTAATGCTTCACTGATAATATATCCCTGCGCCGCTACCTGAGCCTGTCTGCCAGCCTGGGAACCACTGGAATCAATCAGGACGTCTATTACAAACTCAGAATCTTCAGATCTCTTTTTTCTATTAAATAACTTGTCATCGTCTGTTCTTCCAATTTTCCATAACCTCTCAGGAACAAGCTGCCCTGCATCAGATCTGCTGACAAAATCATCCTTTCGGATTATAAATGCCCGTTTCAGTGACTCTGCCAACACAGAAATATTTCTTTTGATGATCCAGTGATTATTTCCATAATAGGCTTTATTTTTTTCAAACTGCAGCTGAGCAAAACGGTATTGATTATTTTTTATCACAGGGCTCTGTAAAATTCCATCTGTAAGATACAGGATACAGTTTTTGTGGATTCCTGTACAAAATTTCCGGTTGACTCTGGCCTGCTCCGATTCACTTAGATACGATTTTCCGTAATTCAGTTCCACATATTCCCGTATCCGTCGCACTGCCTGTGGATTTATATTCTCCGAGCTTTCCGGAACTTCTTCATTTTCCGGAGAGAAATAAAATCTTTTTTTCTTTTTGTTTCTGATATCCAGACTCATCATCTTTTTTTTGAGATTAGAAAGATATTTTTGAATGATGTCTTCCATCTGTTCATCTGTCATGCATTCCTGCCACGCGTCATTGGCCAATGCCATATCCGGTAAATTCAGAATCTTCTCCAGATTTCCATTCTTTTTTTCAAAAGAGGGATCCAGAACATGATTATAAATCTCATCTATCACGTTTATGACATCTTCCGTATTTTCCGCATCCTTCAGAGAAAGAATCTTGTACAATGCAATCTCTGCCTGTGGATCCATTCCCTCATCGTCTGTGTTCTCCAGAACATGCCTTATATACAGAAGCCTAATCCTGTGAATCAGGTCTGTTCCAGCTTTGTCTGATACCTGCTCTTCCTCGGCCTTTTCCAATTCTCTGAACGCCTGTTCTCTGATTTCCTTTGTTCCCAAACGTTCTCGAATGATAAAACGATTCACTGCAGCATCCATGCATAATCCAGCAAGAGGCAAAAGCATATCTTCTCCAGCAGAAAAATGTAATTTTTTCATCAAATACATGCCAAGTTTCTTCTGATCAAAATATCGTGCAAAGGCACCCTGCTTCACTGCCTCATATAGAACCGTTTGTTTTGAATAAACATATTTTTCTGTGTCCGGTTCAAATTCCATATCATAATCACCACTGACTGTCCAAAAAAGATTTCTGATACGATTGCTGATCTCCAGACGATGTTCTTCCAGTTGTTCCGCCGGCCATCTGACATCCTCCATACAAGTTTACCCCCATATGTCTTTTCCGGTCCAGGAAGATGGGATTCTGGTAGAAACCACATCTTCTACGATCTCTTTTTCAAATACATCAAAACTTTTATTTATGATCCCCATCTGGATTGCATCAATTGGAGAAAGTCCGCTTCTTGTTGCTTTTACAGCAGAAACCAATCCTCTCAGGTCAAGAGATTTTGTTGAGATTTCTCCATGATAAGCTTTGATCTGCAAATCCAGAAACAGTCCTGCAAAAGCTTTCAGTGCACTTTTTTCCCCATCTGGAAAATGTTGTCTTAATACAAAAAGGACACTATCCTCATCCATTTCAGGCATATCAATTACCATAAACCTTGAAACCAATGCTTCATTTAGCTCTCTGGTACCTGCGTAACCATAATTCATCGTGCCGATAAATCGTGTTGCCGGATGAAGTAAAATCCTGTTATATCCTGGAATATCGATTCTGCGCCGATGATCCAGTGTGGCATGCAGTACAGAAACCGCATCATTTTTTGCCATATTGATTTCGTCCAGGATTCCAAATCCTCCAAATTCCGCGCATTGGTAGATGGGGCCTTTCCGAAGGCGAACCTCATTATTTATAAAGGTATCCGTTCCAATCAGATCGGCACTGTCTGTATTTACATGAAAAGAAATGTCGTATTCCGGTCTTCCGAATATCCATGCCAGTGTCTCACATAGTACATTTTTTCCTGTAGCTTTCGCACCGGAAAGTAACAGGTTATCTCCCTGAAGAAGCGCTGCTATTGACATTTCCAGAATCTTTTTCCCATAAAATAGGATATCCGGTTTTTCTACCCGTTCCTTTACTTGATTTTCTACCTCATAACGCATGTGAAAATCTCTCAGTTCTCCAATCAGTTCCTGCGCTATCTTCTGGTCTTCTAAATATTTTTCTATTTCTGTCCAATGATTTCTCATGAAGATTTTCCTTTCTTTGCAATTGGTTATACCAAATCAGATAATATTTCTGTTTACTCAATCTTCAAACTTTCAATCCTCCAACTCACAATCCTAACTTCTTTACAATTTCTCCCAGTGCACTTCTTACAGGAGAATCTTTCGGAAGCCGTATGATCGGCTTTCCATCACAGTCATACTGATATACCTGGTCATCATGTGGTACAACCCCTAACAGTTCCAGTCCCTGATTTCGGATTTCTTCCAGAGTTCCGGCATCCAGTTTTCCATCTGGAACACGATTCACGATTAATCCAGTTTTCTGTGGTTTAAAGTTTAACTCCTTCATCAGCTTTGCAATACGTCCGGCTGCCTGAACACCTCTTCTGGAACAGTCACTCACAAGAATCGCAACTTCCATCATTGGCAGGATTCCTCTGCTGATGTGTTCCATACCTGCTTCGTTATCAACCACAATATATGGATAATGGCTTTGCAGTTTCTGAACCTGGGTCTGCACAAGACCATTTACAAAACAATAGCAGCCCTGTCCCTGGGTTCGTCCCATTACCATCAAATCATAATCGTCTTCTTCTGCAATCGCATCAGAAAGACGCATTTCCAGATATGCCTGTTTTGTCATACCGGAGGGAATCTGATATCGTGGGTCTACGCCTGCCCGCTCAATTTCTTCTCTCAGCTCCCCAAGTGTGACCTCCGGCTCAACACCGAGCACTTCGTTCAAATTTGCATTTGCATCTGCATCCACCGCCAGGACCGGACGTTTTCCGCTTTCACATAAATACTGGATCAACAATCCACAAAGAGTTGTTTTTCCTACGCCACCTTTTCCTGATACTGCAATTACATGTCCCATGTTTTTCCTCCTAAAATTCTGAACAATCTGTTGACTTTTTCTTTAAACCTCATTATAGTTGTTACTATATAAATTACAATAATCAATCTGTGAGATTTGTATGGTTACTCAACACATCAGAAAAATTGTTGAGGAATCATATGATCCCAAATAATACAGGAGTATATAATGTCAGAAAAAACGAGAAAACAAGATCGCCGTACCCGCTATACCAGGCAAACCATAAAAGATACGTTCTTAGAATTGTTAAAGCAGAAAAGTTTTACGAAAATTACAGTTACAGAGATCTGCAAAAATGCTGAAATCAACCGTGGCACTTTTTATCTTCATTACTACGATATCCATGATGTATTATCAGATATTTTTAATGATATGACTCAGGATATGTTAACAACTGTAGATCATTTATTCTGTCTAAATCAAAAAAGCTGTTCCTATCCGTTCTGTCAGAAAATACAGATGGAATCACAATACAGGGCACTGTTTCTGGATGATGCAATTGCCCCTATTCTTCTGGAAAAAATAGCAGAAAATACAAAAGAAGGCTATGTGACCTGGCTTATGTCACACAGCCTCCTGACCTTTGAGCAGGCAGAATCGGTTTTTTATTTTCAAATGAATGGCTGCCTTTCCATCAACAGACTGATGCTCCGCAATCACTGTAATGACTGGAAACAGATTCAGACAACAATTGACAAATTTATCAAAGCCGGACTGGAAAGTTTTCTGATTCATGATCAGAGGGAAGAAAATGCTTCCGATAATTTTTGCAGCAAAATTTCTCCAACTGTTACCGCATCTTCTACACTCAGATAATGATCGGCATGATCCTGAAGAAATATTTTGCCAGATACAGGAAATTCTTCATCTGCAAACCATATCTTTAAAGTTACCGGATATCTTGGCAGAACTGGAAAAACAGCACACAGATCCGCCTTTGTCTCTGTGAATTCTGCACCTAGGTTTTTACATGCTTTCTGAATTTTCTCAGGATCTTTATCCTGCAAAAGCTTTTCCAGTTTCTGCTCTGCAGTCCGGTCAAACTTGGTTCCCCGAATCAATCCATCTTTCAGGTTACCAAAAGTAATGAGCTTCTGTGAGCCTTCTGTTCCATCTGCCATATCCAGATAATGCAGCAATGTCAGATAATGCCATTCGTCCATGTTTGAGTTAATACGAAACTCAGGGAGTTGAATTTCAATCGTTTCATAAAAACTCAGTACTTCAAGCACATTTCGGCTGCTATGAAAAACAGCCCCACTTTTTGCAGCAAGATCCTCTCCGGAACGATTTTGCAGCCGTTTTACTGCTGCCTGCAACATTTCCTGAAATGCACGATTTTCTGTTTGATTTTTGTATTCCATAAGCTCTCCTTTGCCGTAAGTTTCATTACTGTATTGACTTTTCCTTTGATCCCCATTATAGTTGTAATTATATTATTTACAATCATCAAAATAAAAAATATGTACAATTTCTCAACACATTAAAAAGAGCTGTTGAGAACTTGGGATGTTTTTGACAAACCAGAAATATTTTCGCCTCAAAAACGTGAAACCAAAATCATTATATCATACTACAAGGAGTTTCTTATCATGAAATACTCAACGAAATTAAGTGATACTGTTCATGTGATGGTTCTGATTGCTATCAACCAGGAAAAATCCCTCTCCAGTGCCTCAATTGCAGAAAGTGTCCATACAAATCCCGGCTTTGTACGCCAGCTTATGTTAAAACTAAAAAAAGCGGAACTTATGACCAGTGTAGCCGGACATGCCCGTCCTTCTCTTTCAAAACCAGCAGATCAGATTACATTGCTGGATATTTATAAAGCAGTTGAAGGTGATAAACCATTGCTTCATTTAGATACTCATACCAATCCAGATTGTGGCGTTGGCATTAACATTCAGTTATCTTTGCAGGGATTTTATAATGAAATTCAAAAGGCTGCCGAAGAAAAAATGAATACGATTACTTTGCAGGATATCATAGATACCTACTATCAGCGGATATCTATAGAAAATAACTTACAGAATATTATTTAACAGGAGAACACTTTCATGTACCTTCAGCAAATACGAAATGCTACCAAAACACTGTGGGAGAAGTAGACTATGAGAAAACGATCTGGGCAAGTTCATAGC
>OGGJ01002704.1_pt1 | contig 12013 bp, 7 predicted proteins | sample 1571071 | NCBI WGS metagenome assembly OGGJ01 (sample SAMEA2581954, study PRJEB24529) | metagenome | biome: Human gut stool | place: China | collected 2011
GAAACCGCCGGATTGCAAATCCGGCGGAACAAATGCTTTCATTAATAGACTTTGTATTTCATTCAACAGGTTTGCGGATGAACCGCATATCGCGTCCTTGTCCTTGCCGCCGCATGGCGGCAAGGACTGGAAGTCAGCGTGTCACTTCTTCACAATCTTGGTCTTTACGCCGCCTGCCGTCACGATGTACACACCCTTGGGCATGCCCGACATGCCGACGTAGCCGGGACGGGTCTCCGTAACGCATGCGCCCGACATCGAGTAGACGCGCACCGCAGTGCCTTCGGGAGCTTCCACGTTGAAGCCGTCGTCAACCAGCGTAGGCCATACGCGGATGCCTTCCTCGCCGCCTGCGGCAGGCTTGTTGATGCCCGACGTGAAGTCGGAGTACACATAGTTGAACACAAGCCAGTCGCCGCTGTTGTTGTAGTCCAGGCTGCTCGTCTGCGCTATGGTGTGGTATGTGTCGTAGCCCGGCCATGCTATGATGTCCTCCACGGGCGTGTCATAGTCGTAAGTGGTGGTCTCGCCCTGGTTCATCGTCCAGTCTTCGTTCTGCCACCTGTAGCCCAGTTTCTTCACGCGGACGGTGTCATTCTCGTAGAAGTATTCGAACTTGGTGGTGTATTGCCAGTTTATGCCGTCATCCTCGCTGTCCTCTCCGGCTCTCGTGCCTGCCGAGCCGAGGGGTATGCCGATGGAGCCGGGCATGCGGTTCACCGTGCCCGTGATGTTGTAGAACTCGTCGTACTCGTTCTCCACCCACAGGTTGCCCTGGCGTGTGTTGGCCTCGTCGCTGTCAAAGGTGTATGATTTCTCCGTCAGCACGTCGCCGTTCTCGTTGTACGTATAGATTATTTCCTGGTCGTTGAACAGCTTGCCGTACATGTAGTTGTACATCTTGTCTAACGAGTAGGTCTGCCAGCCGTTCTTGTCGTACAGCTCCGTGCCGGCGTAGCTGTCGGTGTAGTCTGTCTCGTTGCCGAGGTATCCGGCATAGTCGTTGCGCCATCCGCCGTCGTCGGTCTGCGTCCATGTGTCTATCTCCCATGCTCCGAGCTCCCATTCGCCCGTCTGCGCGTTGCTCATGCCGTAGGCGTGGCTGGTCAGCATGTGCCCTAAGTCGTCGTATGTGTTCACCGTGCGCTCGTTGGTGTAGGTCGAGCCGTTCCACGTGCAGCAGCCGTTCCAGTTGCCGAGCTCGGCGTTGTAGAACCTCTTTTCGCGCAGTGTCTGCTTCAGGTTCTTGTCGAACTCCTGCACGAGGTCTACGTACCATACCCATTCACCGTTCTGCCAAGTGTAGCTCTTGCAGTGCGTCATCATGTCCTTGGCCGCCCATGCGTACTCGTACTTCTCGTCTACGCCCTGCCACTGCGAGCCGTCCCACAGGTAATAGGCGTAAGACTTCATCTGGCCGTCGTCGTACCATGTGGCGTCAGACGTCGAATAAGGCGTCCACTGGCCTTCCTGCAAGCCTGTCTGGTAGACGGTTTCCTTGGTTATGTTGCCGCGGTCGTCATACTCGTATTCGTTTTTCTGAAGGGCCACCCACTTGCCCGTGCCGCTGAAGTCGTACTCGTAGTACACCTGTTCTATGCCGAGTCCCTGCTCGTTGTACTTGTAGTCGTAGCGCAGACCCATGTTGTACATGGCGCTGGTCTGCCACTGCGAGGTGCAGAGGCCGTCCTCGTTCCACTCGAAGACATACTCCTCCACCGCCACGTACTGCTCCGTCGCAGCGTCGTAGAGGCTGTTCACGCGCTTCACCGGCCATCCGTGGCCGTCGAACTTGAACTCTTGCAGGCTGTAAGGCTCGCCCGTAGAGCTGTATGTGCACTCCACCTTGTCGAGCGTCTTCTTCTGTCCTGACGCCTCCATGCGCGGTGTCAGCAGGCGCACCGGGGCGTCGGCCCCGGCCTTTGCGGCCGTCTTCAGCGCGGCCTTCCTCGGGTTCTTCACGTCGTATTTGCCCATGTCCACCGCCTTGAGCAGCGTGCGCGGAGCGGTCAGCTTCTGCGTCAATGCGTCGCCGCTGGCCGCCATCACTCCTGCGCCTGACAGCAGGGTGACAATCAAGATGTATAATTTCTTCATGACTTTTGATTGATTATATTAGTTAACGTATGATTTGAAATCTGTCGCAAATATACGTATCTGTCTTAGGAATTGCAAATCGGGTTGTTCAAAATTCTTGAATTTGTAGTTTGTTGCGCCCTCTGCCGCGCCTCGTAATGCCTCTGGCGGCGTTTCCGCTCTTGGCGGCATGTATTGCAAAAGGCGGCCTTTCACCGTGTGAAAGGCCGCCTTTTGCGTTGCGTTTTGCCGTCTTTTGCAGGCCGAAAGACGGCCTTTTGCACGGCGGCTTGCAAGTATGCTGTAAATGAGTGGGTTACTGCCGCTCCTGCATCGACATTTTCTGGTATTGCGACGGGGTAAGTCCCGTGGCGTTGCGGAACACGTTTATGAACGAGGCGTGCGAGCTGAAGCCCAGGCTCTCGCCTATGGCCTTGGTGGTGTAGTTGCCGTAGTGTTCGAGGTCGGCCAGCCTCTGGCGTGCCAGGTTGACGCGGTAGTCGTTCACGTATGTGCGGAAGTTCTTGCCGAACGTGTCGTTGATTACCTGCGATACGTACTTGCTGTTCGAGCCGGTGAGCTGCGCCAGCCGTTCCAGCGAGAAGTCGGCGCTGCAGTATTCGTCGCCGTTCTCCATCACGGAGGTGATGGCCTCGGCCAGCGCGCGCCGCCCGGTGTCGTTCAGGCTGCTCGACTTGTACTTGCGTTCGGCCTCCTGCGCCCCCGCGTTGCGGCTCGCCTTCAGCTCCTCGTAGTTGTCGGTCAGCTTGCGGTTGAGGGCGTACAGGTCGGCGTAGCTGCGTCGCAGCCGCCTCTTCTGCCTTAGCGTCACTATGAGGAAGGCCGTCACCACGGCCGCTACGACGGCCGCCGCGCCCAGCATCACGCGCTGGAAGAATATTGTCTGCTCGCGGTTGCGCTGGCTGTAGCGCAGTTCGGCTATTTCCTTGTCGGCCTTCTGCATCTCGTAGCGCGTCTGGGCGTTGCGCGCCATGTCGAATTTCTGCGTGTCGAAGATGGAGTCGCGCATGTCAAGGTACTGCGCCTTGTACTCCTGCGCCAGTGCCTTGCGCCCCTTCATGGTGTACACCGTGGAGTAGTCTTTTAGCGCCTCGACGAACATGTAATCAAGTCCTTCGCCGTGGGCGGTGTCCCAACACCTGTCGATGTACGTCAGTGCGGAGTCCGCCTTGCCCTCTTCCATGTACGCCCTGTACACCTGCTGGTAGGCCGAGCATACGTATTTGGTACCGGCCTTGCGGCCTTCCTCGGCGGCGAGCAGCTTGAAACAGGCTATGGCCTTGCTCCGCTGGCCGCCGGCTTCCCATATCATGCCTTGGTTGAGCTTCGCCATGAAGGCTATTTCGGGGTCGGCCGCGCCCTTCATCCGCATTGCTGCGGCGTGCCACCGGGCGGCTTCCGCCGTCTTGCCCATGTGCAGGCACAGTCCGGTAAGGTTGATTAGCAGCTTGCGCCGGGTGTCGTCGTCGGGGTGCTTGGCGCATGCGTCGTAGCCCTTGCGGTAGTATTCGTAGCCCTTCTCGTAGTCGTCGAACACGCAGTACACGCGGCCTATGTTCTTGAAAAACTGCGCCAGGTGTGCCTTGCGGCTGCTCTGCTCGCACGCCTTGAGCCCCTCCACGTATGAGTACAGCGCACTGGTGTAGTCGCCGCGGTGGTAGTATATGTCGCCGGCCTTGAGCTGCGCCGCGGCGCACAGCTCCCTGGCGTCGTCGCCCTTGCCCTCGGCGGCGAGGCTTGCCGCCGCCGTGTATAGCACGAGGGCGCTGTCGGCCTGCCCCAGCATGGCGCACGAGTCGGCCATGCGGAGCACCTTCTGTGGCTGCATTGTCGACACGTCGCTTATGAACTGCGTGTATTTGCCGTCAGTGCTTGTGCCGAGGCACACCGCGCTTAGCAGTGCGATGCAGCCTACGGCGGCTGTTATGGCTATGTGTCTTGGCTTCATTGTGCGTGGTGATGTTGGTTGTCGTGGTGGCGTGCGGCCTATGGCAGGAACTCCGATACGTCCCTGCCGAAGTGCAGCAGCTCGCGCACCATGCTCGACGACACGCTCTGGTACTGCGGTTCGGAGTAGAGCAGGAGGGTGTCGAGGCCGCCTATTTTGAGGTTGATGTCGGCCTGCTCGCGCTCGTATTCAAAGTCTTTTACGCTGCGCACGCCCTTTATGATGAAGCGTGCGCCCTCCTCACGGGCGAAGTCTACCAGCAGTCCGCTGTACGCCTTGACCTCGATTTTCGGCTCGTCGGCGTAGAGCCGGGCAATGTCTGCCACGCGCTTGTCGGCGCTGAAGAGGTATTTCTTATGCACGTTCACGCCCACTCCTATGATGATTTTGTCGAACAGGGGCAGTACGCGGCGCACTATTGCGTCGTGGCCTACGGTAAACGGGTCGAAGCTGCCCGGGAAAACGGCTGTTTTTAATTCATAATTCATAATTCACAATGCATAATTTTTTCAATTCATAATGCATAATGCACAATTCATAACCGGCCTTTCTGATTGCCATGTTTTTATAAGGAATAGCGGCGGCAGCCCGATTATGAATTGTGCATTGTGCATTATGAATTAGCAAAAAGGTCTCGTTCGCCTGCTCCTTGGCCGTACATGTTGCGGCCGAAGTGGCTGTAGGCCAGCTCGGTGGCCATGCGTCCGCGCGGCGTGCGCTTGATGAAGCCCTCCATGATGAGGTAAGGCTCGTAGACCTCTTCCACCGTTCCGGCGTCCTCGCCGATGGCGGTGGCGATGGTGGTGACGCCCACCGGGCCGCCGCGGAACTTGTCGATGATGGTCAAGAGGATTTTGTTGTCGATTTCGTCGAGGCCGTACTGGTCGATGTTCAGCGCGGTCAGGGCAACGCGTGCGATGGCCGTGTCGATGCGGCCGGTGCCCTTCACCTGGGCGAAGTCCCTCACTCGGCGCAGCAAGGCGTTGGCTATACGGGGCGTTCCGCGGCTGCGTCGTGCTATTTCTATGGCCGCGTCGTCATCGATGGGCACTTTCAGTATGGAGGCGGAGCGGCGCAGTATGCGCGTAAGCGTCTCCGGCTCGTAGTATTCCAGGTGCAGGTTGATGCCGAAGCGGGCGCGCAGCGGCGCGGTGAGCAGTCCGCTCCGGGTGGTCGCCCCTACGAGGGTGAAGGGGTTGAGGTCGATTTGTATGGAGCGTGCCGACGGCCCTTTGTCAATCATTATGTCGATGCGGTAGTCCTCCATGGCCGAGTAAAGGTATTCCTCGACGACGGGCGACAGGCGGTGTATTTCGTCTATGAAGAGCACGTCGTTAGGCTCCAATGAGGTCAGTATGCCTGCCAGGTCGCCGGGCTTGTCAAGCACCGGGCCGCTGGTCAGCTTGAAGCCTACGCCTAGCTCGTTGGCGATGATGTTGCTAAGCGTGGTCTTGCCCAGTCCGGGAGGGCCGTGCAGCAGGGTGTGGTCGAGCGGTTCGCCGCGGTATTTGGCCGCCTCGACGAACACCTCAAGGTTCTCCACGACCTTCTGCTGGCCGCTGAAGTCGCTGAAGCGCAGCGGCCTTAGGGCGTTCTCAAACTCCTTTTCGGCCGACGATAGCGCGTTGCTGCGTATGTCGAAATCGTTGTCTGCCATCATGTTCGGTGATTGTCTGTCGGGTGCAAAGTTAAGAAAAATATGGCAAAAGGCCATCTGCACCGCGCAATTTCGCACTCGGCTGATTGGGCTTATTTGGCCTGTCAGGCTCATTGGGCTTATCCGTTTTATTAGCCCATTGGGCTAATAAAACGGATAAGCCCAATGGGCATTTTGCAAGTCATGGCCTTTCGCCTTCCAAAAGGCCGTTAATTGCAATGCAAAAGGCCGCCTTTTACAAGCTAAAAGGCGGCCTTTTGTAAAGCGTTGGGTATTAAGGCGTTATATTGCAGTCAAGCAATCAAGTCATTCCAAGCCCCCTCCCTTCGGGAGGGTTGGGGTGGGTGTCTGTTAGGGTTGGGGTGGGTGTCTGTTGGGATTAGGGTGTATGTTTTTGTTTCCCCTTACAGCCCGTTCTTTGTCAGTTCGGCCGCCGCGCCGTGGTACTGGCGTTCCAGGCCGATGTACGTCAACATGTTGCGGTACACGTTGTCGGCTTCCACGTAGTAGTCGGTCACCGACAGCTCGCCGTTCTCCACCGCCGTGCGCAGCAGCGCGAGCGTCTGGCGCATCAGGGGCATGTCATACGCCGCCATGCTGCGGCGCAGCCGCGTCATGTCAGCCACCGCCGTGCGCGCCGCCGTTTCGGCCTTTATGCGTGCGTCGTCCTGCATCATGCGTGCCTCTTCCTGCCGCGCCTTGGCCGCCTTCACCTTGTGCTTGTTGGCGAAGAGTGGTATTGAGCCGCCTATGAGGAAGCCGTTTGAGGCGTCCGTGCCGTCGGTGTTGCGGCGGTAGCCTATTTCGAGCTTGGGCATCCATCCCTGGCGGTTCACCTTCACGTCCTGCTCGGCGGCCTTGACGGCTGCCTCTGCGGCCATCGCAGGCAGGTCGGCGCTGACCGCCTGGGCGTACATCGCCTCGTAGCCTCCGGCCGGCAGTGGCGGATAGAGCGTGTCGGTGCATTCTATGGGCTGTCCGCCGTTTATGGCGCGGAGCTGCTGCAAGGCCGCGGCGCGGTCGCCTTCGGCCTGCGCCAGTTCGGTTTCGAGGTTCATGCGCTCCATCTTCACCTTGTTCAGTTCGATGGCCGTGGCCTCGCCGCCGTCGTATTTCTCGGTGTACATGGCCAGCAGTTCGTCGGCCGCACGCCGCCGTCCGTCGAGCAGGGCGCGCCGCTTGTTCATGTGGATTAGGTCGAGGCAGAGCTGCTTCGCGCCGAGAAGGATGTCGCGCCGCGCCGTGCGGTACTGCATGTCGATGGCCTCGCCTTGCAGGCGGGCGGCCTTCCGCCGTGCGCCGTACAGCGTGGGGAAGTCGAAGCCCTGCGTAACCACAAGCTCTGACGAGGCTATGCCGCGTGCTGCGGAGTTGAAGAACGGGCTGTATTCCACCGAAAGCCCCTCCAGGTTGTTCGCCTGCTTGAGGTCGAGACGCGCCGCCTCGTTGCCCTTCTGAAGGGCTTTCAGTTCGGTGTTGTTGTGCTCCACGCTGGCCAGCACGTCCGTCAGGCTCTGCGCCTGGAGGCTTGTCGCGGCGACGAAGGCCGCTATTGTGAGGATTGTTGATTTCATCATTTATTATTGTTTGATAAGACTAATGAGCCTAATAGGCCGAATTGGCTGGATGGGAGAATAAGGCCAATGAGCCTAATTAGACTGATACGCCGTGGCAGAAGCCAAAAAGGCAAATCTACTTACTCCTTTACTTCTTCCCTCCTTACTCCTTCTCTCCTTCCCTCCTTACTACTTATAAATTCATACACGATAGGAATGATGAACCCGTTGAGGAACGTCGAGGTGAGCAGTCCGCCCAAGATGACCTTCGCCATGGGACTTTGTATTTCGTTGCCGGGCAGTCCGCCGCGCATCGCCAGCGGTATTAAGGCGAGCGCGGAGCAGAGAGCCGTCATGAGGATGGGGTTCAGTCGGTCGAGCGAACCGCGCACCACGCACTGCCGCAGCGTGCCTGCGCCCTCGCCGCGCAGCGTGTTGTAATGGCTCACGAGCAGCATTCCGTTGCGCGTGGCGATGCCGAACAGCGATATGAAGCCGATGATTGCCGGTATGCTTACTTCCCCGGTGGTGAACACAAGGGTGAATACGCCGCCGATGAGGGCCAGCGGCAGGTTGATAAGTATTACCGCGCTTTCAAGCGTATTCTTGAATTGCATGTACAAAAGGAGGAAAATCACCACTATGCTCAACGCCGAGGCGAGCGTCAGCGTGCGGCTGGCCGCCTGCTCGCTCTCGAACTGGCCGCCGTATTCCACGTGGTAACCTTCGGGCAGTTTTATTTCAGCGTCGATGCGTCGGCGTATGTCGTTCACCACGCTTCGCATGTCCCTGCCGCTTGCGTTGGCCGATATTACGAGCTTGCGCTTCACGTTCTCGCGGTTGATTGTGTTCGGACCCATGCTCGATTTCACCTCCGCCACGCTCGCCAGGGGCACTTTCCGCCCGTCGGGAGTGTCGAGCATGAGGTCGCGTATGCGCTCCATGTCGCAGCGGTCGTGCTCGGCGGCGCGCACAACGAGGTTGAAGCTGCCGCCCTTCTCGTACACCTGCGACACCGTTTCGCCAGCCATGTTCACGCGGACAAACGTGTTGAAGTCGGCCATCGGTATGCCGTACATCTTCAGCATCTCGCGTTTCGGCTTTATTTCAAGCTCCGGCCGCTCCACCTGTTGCTCCACGTTGAGGTCGGCCAGGCCGTCAACGTCGGCGATGGAAGCCTTGATTTGGTTGGCTATTGAGTACATTCGGTTGAGGTCGTCGCCGAAGAGCTTGATGGCTATTCCGGCCTGCGTGCCGCTAAGCATTGCGTCGATGCGGTGGCTTATGGGCTGGCCTATTTCGATGTTCGCGCCCTTTATGGCGGCGAGCTTGTGCCTTATGTCGTCCAGAAGCTCCTCGTGCGAGCGGTCTTTCAGCTCGAACGGAGCCTCGATTTCCGACACGTTCACGCCCAAAGCGTGCTCGTCAAGCTCGGCTCGGCCGGTCTTTCGCGCCACAGTCTGTATCTCGGGGATTGACAAAAGGATTTCCTCGGCGCGGCGGCCGATGCGGTCTGACTCTTCAAGCGATATTCCAGGCATCGAGCTTATGTTGATGGTGAACGAGCCTTCGTTGAACTTCGGCAGGAAGCTGTGCCCCAAAGTGAAGAACAATCCGACGGCTGCGGCGAACAGGACGACGGTCGCCGCCACCACGGGACGCTTGTGTTCCAACGCCCAGAGCAGTCCTTTTTCATAATGTTTCTTCATCCATCGCGCCACAAAAGCCTCCTTCGGCACGCCGCCTTCCTTTCCTCCGCCAAGCAGGTAGCTGCAAAGCACGGGCGTAAGGGTGAGCGCAACTATGGTGGAAGCCGCCAAGGCGACGATGAAGGCCACGCCAAGCGGTATGAGCATGCGCCCCTCCATGCCGCTAAGATAGAACAAGGGGACGAAGCTGACGATGATTATTGCCGTTGAGTTGAGTATTGGCATGCGCACCTCCCGCGACGCGTTGAACACCACGTCGAGCACTGGTAGCCGCTCGTCCTTGGGCAGCAGGCGGTTCTCCCGTAAGTGTTTCCACACGTTCTCCACGTCGACTATTGCGTCGTCCACGAGCGAACCGATGGCTATTGCCAGTCCGCCGAGGCTCATCGTGTTGACGCTCATGCCGAAATAGTGCAGCACCAAGAGCGACATCAGCAGCGAGACGGGCAGCGTGATGAGTGAAATTATGGTGGTGCGGACGTTCGCAAGGAAGAGGAAGAGTATGATTACGACGAACAGCGCACCCTCGTAAAGCGAGTGTTCGACGTTGTTTATGGAGCTTTCAATGAAGCGCGACTGGCGGAATGCGTCGGTGCTTACGTGCACGTCCTTGGGCAAATTCTTCTCCAAGTCCTTCAAGGCGGCCTCCAGGCGGTGGGTAAGCTCGATGGTGCCGGTGCCCGGCTGCTTGGTGACTGTGAGCAACACGGCGGGCCGTCCCTTCTCTGACGCGAGACCGAGGCGCGGCAACTGCGCCCCGATTTGCACGTCGGCGACGTCGCCAAGGGTAACAGCGTCGCCGCCATTGGTCTTCACCACCACGTCGGCCATCTGCCTTACGTCGTCGGTCGACACCACTCCGCGCACTATGTACTCGTTGCCGTACTCATAAATCACGCCTCCGTTGGTGTTGCGGTTCATCTGTCCGGTGGCCGAAAGCACCTCCAAGAGCGTTACGCCGTAGTGCGCCATGCGCCCAGGATGCAGCAGTATTTGGTACTCCTTGATGTCGCCGCCGAGCACGGCCACCTGCGACACGCCGCCCGTTGACATCAGTCGGGGGCGTATAGTCCAGTCGGCTATGGTGCGGAGGTCCATCATCGACGTGCTGTCGGCGGTCAATCCCACGATAAGCACCTCGCCGAGGATTGACGACTGGGGGCCGAGCGTGGGCTTGCCTACGTTCTCCGGCAGCGTCTCTGTTACCGCCGCCAGCTTCTCCGACACTATCTGGCGTGCCAGGTAGATGTCGGTGTCCCAGTCGAACTCCACCCAAACGACGGAGAAACCCGTCGCCGAAGAGGAGCGCACGCGGCGCACGTGGGTCGCGCCGTTGACCGCCGTCTCTATGGGAAACGTCACAAGCTGCTCCACCTCTTCGGCGGCCATGCCTCCGGCCTCGGTCATTACGACTACCGTAGGCGCGTTAAGGTCGGGGAATACGTCTACTTCCGTGCGTTGCGTGGCCACTATTCCGGCCACGGTGAGCAGCACCGCCGCCACGAGTACGAGCAGGCGGTTGTGCAGGGAGAAATGGATTATTTTGTTGAGCATGTTTTTTAGGAGTTAAAGGAGTTAAAGAAGTTAAAGGAGTTAAGGACAAATGCCTTTTTGTTATAAGTCAAGCTGTCAAATAATATAAGACCTACACCTTGTCTGGAAGATGCAAGACATTCGTCTTTAACTTCTCAGCGAGCGTAGTGAAGCGATAACTTCTTTAACTCCTTTAACTTTCTCTAAAGTTTAATGGTTATGCGTATGTCCCGGGATTGCGGTGCTTGCGCCTGCCAGGCGCACCTGTACCGCGCCCTTTGTCACCACCTTCTCGCCGGCCTTCAGTCCGCTCTTGATTTCCACGCGCTCGCCGTCGGTCTGGCCGATGACTACCTCGCGCCGCTCATAGCACGTGGGGTCGGTCTGTATGTAGACGAAGTTGAGGCCCTGCTCGTCGGTCAGAGCCGATACGGGAACCGTCACTACGCCTTGCCTCGGAGCGGTGAGCAGGTAGGTCTCTACGAACGAACCGGGAGCTACGTCGGCACGGTTGCTGAACTCGAAGGTCACGGGTATGTAAGGCGAGCCGTCGCCTGTTTGCTTGCCGGTGGCCACGAGGCGGCCGTCCATCTGCGCGAGACTGTACACGCGGCTGCCGTGAGCCGTCTTGAATTTGGCCGAGCTTATGGTGCCCATCTGCGCGTAATAACGCTCTGGAACGTTGGCGCGCAGGTAGAGCGAGCGCGTCTGCGTGACGGTCATCATCGGCTGGCCCACGGCCACATAGTCGCCCTCCTTCACCAGGCACGTCTTCACATAGCCGCCGATGGGCGACTTCACGGCCACTCCGCCGCCGGCCGCGCCGTCCTGCTTGAAGGCGTCGTAAACCGTCTTTGCGGCCTCGTAGTCGGCACGGATTTGGTTGAAGTCCTTTTGGGTGACAATCCTGTCCTTGACGAGCTTTGCCGCGCGGTCATACTCGTTCTTGGCTTTCTGGTAAGCGATGGCGGCCTGTCGCGCAGGGTCGTCCTGCAAATTGCGCGACGATATGGTGAACACGGCTGCGCCGCGGCCCACGGGCGAGCCTTCGGCCACGCCGCGCACGAGCCTCACTATGCCTGCCACGGTGGCCGTGACGGTGGCCTCGTCGCCCTGCGCCGCCAAGATTTTGCCGCCGCAGGGGATTACTCCGCTGAACTCGCCCGGCTGTACCGTCTCCACGGCAATGCCCGAGGCGCGTGCCTCGGCCGTGTCGATTACTATTTCGTCAGAGTGCTCCTTGGCCTCGTCGGCGTGCCCGTCGGCGTCTTCGGCGTGTCCTCCGCCGTGGCCGCAGGCCGCCAGCAGCAGTGCGCCGCAGGCCGCGGTGAAGAGTGTGTAATGCTTCATAAAATCACAGTGTTTTTGTTTTTAGGCGCAAAAATAAGGATTTTTGAATGCAACCAAGTTGCATTTTTGACACCCACCCCAGCCCTCCCGAAGGGAGGGAGCTTGATTACCCTGCTGCAAGTCATGCTGTCGGTAATGTGTTTTGGCGGATTTGCAATCCGCC
>OGGJ01002716.1_pt1 | contig 11966 bp, 8 predicted proteins | sample 1571071 | NCBI WGS metagenome assembly OGGJ01 (sample SAMEA2581954, study PRJEB24529) | metagenome | biome: Human gut stool | place: China | collected 2011
AAGTCCGCAAAAGACGGCTTGTGCTTTGGGGCGGCTTCCTTTCCTATCTGAGCACGACGATTGTTGCGCTGGTGTTTTGGTATGCAAGGGGACAAAAAAGATGAAAAAATTTAAGACAGAAAATGCCGAAAATCCGAGGGTTTCCGCCGACTCTCTTTTTTGCACAAAAAAATTTTGCGAAATTTGTGTAACTTTTTCCGTAATTTAGGGTACTAAGTTAAAGTAACGAAAAAATGGAACGGATTTCGGTAAATGAAATAGTTTCTCATATTCCCTGAGAAAGGGGAGAAGGAGTGGAAAAATGAGCTTTCGTGTGTTAGGGACGGGCATGTATGTCCCACCCAGGGTTGTTACGAATGATGACCTGTCACAGTTTTTAGAGACCAATGACGAATGGATTACCCAGAGGGTCGGCGTAAAGGAACGCCATATCAGCACAAATGAAACGGCGGCGGATATGGGTGCCAAGGCTGCAAGGGCTGCTTTGGAAAACAGTGGCGTAGCGGCGGAGGAAATCGACCTGATTTTGGCGGCAAGCGTCAGCGGGGAGAGCATTTCCCCTTCTGTTTCCTGCATGATTCAGAATCTGCTGGGGCTTTCCTGCATGACCATGGATATCAATGCGGCATGTTCTGCGTTTGATTTTCTTCTGGAAACGGCGGCAGGGTTCTTTGCCAGAGGCAAGGTGAAGAAGGTACTCGTTATCGGGGCAGAACGTCTGAGCCGCCTGCTGGATTGGAATGACAGAGGCACTGCGGTTATCTTCGGTGACGGCGCAGGTGCGGTGGTTCTGGAAGCAGGTGAAAATTATCTGGATGCTGTTTTTGATGTAAAGGGCGGCGATGATGTCATTGATATTCCACAGCCTGTAGGGATGTCTCCCTTCTATGAAAGAGGGCAGGAAAAGAAGCCCTATATTCACATGGCGGGACAGGAAACCTTTAAATTTGCGGTAACCGCCATTTGCAGAGACTGCAAGGAAATTCTGGAGCGCAATGGGCTGACCTTTGATGATATCGCGTATATTGTGCCGCATCAGGCAAATCAGCGCATCATTGATTTCGCAAGCACAAAGCTGAAGGTGCCTAAGGAAAAATTTTATTTAAATATTCATAAATACGGCAATACTTCTTCCGCCAGCATTCCCATTGCCTTGGACGAACTGAACCGGGCAGGGAAGCTGCATAGAGGAGATTTATTATTACTGCCTGCCTTTGGCGGCGGTCTGGCAAGCGCCTGTTGTTTAGTAAGATGGTAAAAAAGAAAAGAAAACAAGAAAAAAGGTAAAAGAAAAGGAGAAAAAATTATGGTATTCGAAAAAATCGCAGCAATGTTGGCAGAAAAACTGGAATGTGACGCAGCAGAAATCAAGATGGACACAGAATTCGGCACACTGGGCATCGACTCTCTGGACGTTATGGAGCTTCTGATGAATCTGGAAGAAGAGCTGGCTTTTGCCGCGTTCCACTCCATCTCTGCTTTCTGTAATGCGGGTTTTTCCACCCTTTCCGGTAACTTGGGAAATCCGATGGTGATGACTAACCACAACTGGTTGTTCATTTCCGTTTCCTTACTTATCATATTTGGAGGTATCGGTTTCCCGATTCTGGTTAATTTCAAAGATATCGTATTATACCATTTGCGCCGTTTCTGGAAGTTTGTACGTACCCGTAAACTGGAAAGGCATAAGGTGCAGCACCTCTATAACCTGAATACGAAAATCGTGTTAATCATGACTTTTCTGCTTTTATTAATCGGCACATTGGCTATTGCTGCTTTTGAGTGGAATGGTTCTTTTGCCGGTATGCCTGTGGCAGATAAGTGGACACAAGCTTTCTTTAATGCCACTTGTCCGCGAACAGCCGGTTTCAGCAGTGTCGATCTGGCATCCTTGAGTGTGCAGACTCTGCTGGTTTATCTTTTCTTAATGTGGGTCGGCGGTGGTTCGCAGTCTACGGCAGGCGGTGTCAAAGTGAATGCTTTTGCAGTAGTCGTGCTGAATCTTGTCGCTGTATTGCGGGGGAGTGAGCGGGTGGAAGTATTTGGCAGGGAACTGTCTCACGATTCTATCCGGCGTTCCAATGCGACGGTAGTCATGTCGCTGGGAGTACTGTTTCTCTTTATCTTTATATTGAGCATACTCGAGCCGGAGGCTTCTTTACTGGCGCTGACTTTCGAATGTGTTTCTGCCCTCAGTACGGTAGGATCGAGCTTGAATCTGACTCCTCAGCTGTGTGATGCGAGTAAGTTGCTGGTATCTTTGCTGATGTTTATCGGTCGTGTAGGGCTGATCACTCTGATGCTGGGAATCGTCAAACAGAAAAAGAATACAAAATACCGTTATCCGAGTGATAACATCATCATAAACTAACATCATGAAGTATATTATTATTGGTTTAGGAAATTACGGACATGTGCTTGCCGAGGAATTGTCGGCATTGGGACATGAGATTATTGGAGCGGATATCAGTGAAAGCCGTGTAGATTCAATCAAAGACAAGGTTGCTACCGCTTTTGTCATTGATGCTACGGACGAGCAGTCATTGTCGGTGCTGCCTTTGAATAGTGTAGATATCGTCATTGTTGCCATTGGTGAGAATTTCGGTGCCTCCATACGTGTTGTTGCATTGCTGAAGCAGAAAAAGGTATCGCGTATCTTTGCCCGTGCCATTGATGCGGTACACAAAGCGGTGCTGGAGGCTTTCAGTCTGGAGAAGATTCTGACACCGGAAGAGGATGCCGCCCGCAGCCTGGTGCAGTTGCTCGATTTTGGAGCGACGATGGAAGCGTTCCGTATTGATCAGGATTATTATGTCGTGAAGTTTACTGTTCCGAAGAAGTTTGTAGGATACTTTGTGAATGAACTGAATATGGATGAAGAGTTTCATCTGAAAGTTATCGCATTGAAGCGGGCGAACAGTGTCACTAATTGTCTGGGCATTTCTCTGACAGAGCTTCATGTCAAGAATGAGTTGCCCGGAGATGAAAAGGTGGAAGAAGGAGACGAACTGGTCTGCTACGGCAAATACCGTGATTTTCAGTCTTTCTGGAAAGCTATTTAAAGATACATCACGCTAAATAATAAATGAAATGCGATTAACCAACTTACTATTTACGACACTTTTACTATTTGTTTCCGTCTTTGCACGAAGTCAGAAGAGTAATGAATTTACAGTACTGCAATGGAATGTATGGCAGGAAGGTACGATGGTACCGGGAGGATATGACGCTATTGTCAATGAGATTGTTCGCCTGAAACCGGACTTTGTAACTTTCAGTGAAGTCAGGAATTACAATAAGACGAATTTCACAGCCCGCGTCTGTGCTTCGCTGAAAGAGAAGGGGCTTTCGTATTATTCTTTTTATAGTTATGACACGGGGCTGCTGAGCAAACATCCTATCACCGATTCCCTGACAGTTTTTCCCGAGAAAGACGATCACGGAAGTATCTACCGCCTGACCAGTTCGGTAAACGGGCATAAGGTAGCGGTTTACACGTCACATCTGGATTATCTGGATTGTGCATACTACAATGCCCGCGGCTATGACGGTTCTACCTGGAAGGAAATACCGCTGCCGGCATCGGTAGAAGAGATACTGAAAGTAAACGTTGCTTCCCAGCGTGACGATGCTATCCGTTTGTTTATCACTCAGGCTGAGAAAGACCTGGCAGCAGGGTATAAAGTGATTATCGGCGGTGACTTTAACGAACCGTCTCACCGTGACTGGATAGAAAAGAATAAAGATATGTACGATCACAATGGCTTCGTTGTGCCCTGGACGGTAACGACTTTGCTCGAAGAAGCCGGATTTGTAGATAGTTACCGCAAGATATATCCCAATCCCTTGACACATCCCGGCTTTACTTATCCTTCGGACAATCCGGCAAAAACTCCGGAGAAAATCACATGGGCTCCCAAAGCAGACGAGCGGGACCGGATCGACTTTATTTTCTATAAAGGCGAAGGACTGGATGCAAGGAAGGCGGTCATCTTCGGACCGAAAGGTTCTATTGTCCGCGCACAGCGCGTGCAGGAGACATCCAAAGATAAGTTCTTATTGCCGCTTGATGTATGGCCAACCGATCACAAAGGATTGTTGGTTACGTTTATCTGTAAATAATATCAGTAGCATCTATATTTTCTTCATCCTATATAAATAAAAACAAATATTATCTGTCACCTGTCACTGTTTTAGAGGTAACAGGTTGATTTTTAGGTATAAATATGGTGACGGCAACGAGTGACAGCAGTGTGATGGCAGAATTTGCCGTCACGCTACTGCCACTCGTTGTAGTTTATTTAGGGATATTCTGTAAATGTCCTTATTTTCTATAAATGAATAGGATAATATTAATTTTTAGAGATTTTTCTCTTCATTTTTTATATACAGATCTCAATTATTCTTCCTTTTTTGATAATATTATTTACATATCTGTATCTTACATCCTGAAATCATGATGTAGGGGCCTGCCTTTTAGCAGGAAGTTAATAAACTTTTCCGTTTTTCATGTATTAGCGCTGATTATGCCGCCAGCCTTTTCTTCTTTTCTATCTTATGATTATACACACATGACTATAGCTACACGTTCAATCTGATATACGTAGTTTCCTAATGAGAATTGCGCATTGGGTGGCAACGAGTGGCACTAAATTTACGTTGAAAATACTAATACTAGTTAATCTTGAAGAAGTAGGCTGTGTTTTATAGCATGTACTGCTTATTTATTATATATTTGCAATAGTTATTTGGTATGAATGATTGTGAAGAATGCAATGATATGCACATATACTGTGAAATGAATGTTTTTATTTAACGCATTGCTATTGTGCTTGCTACTCAATTATTTGATTATAGTGTGCAAATGTTTAACTATACTAGTGTCTATATAAATGCTACCAGATAGATAGCTGGTTTTCATTTATTGGTTCTATATTTAAATTTTTAATATGGTCAAACAATTTGTTTATAGGGATTCTCTCGAAAAGAATCAATCCAATAATATTTTAGATAATATAAAGGTTTGTTCTAAAGGATTTTAGTATATAATGAATATTGACTCGTCCTGCAGACAAACCAATATACGCATAATTTAAATTAATTTGTAATCACCACTTAGACTAATTATAAAGCAATTATAAATGAAATCATTATTTTTAATTTTGTTTTTATCAGTTATGTTTATTTCTTGTAAGGATGATAATAACCTACGAGAAATTACTGACGACGAGAAGATTTTTGAATATATTGGATTAAAAGATAAAGCAAATGTAATAGAGGCCCAAGAAAAAGTTTGGAATACTTATGGGCGTCCTTATAGACCGTCTGTTCAAGTAGTTGATGGATATATTTACATAACAACGTGGTCGGGGATATATCGAAAGCCAGCGAAGTCGTTGAATAACATGGACTGGGAAAAGTTTGCGTTCTCCGGTCTTCCAGTAATCCAGTTTGTTATGAAGGGGGATTCTATAATTGCAATTACAGCTTGCACTGACGAGAAGGCATTTGTGCTTTCAACAGATGGTGGAAAAACTTGTAAGGCGATAACGCCACCGGAGTTTTTAATTGAAGAGAATGAGTTAAAGGTCATACCTTACTCAATATCTCAAAACTCCCAAAATGCGAATTCACTATTGGCTTTGGTCGAACCTATTGGAGTAGTGAAATCGGTAAATTTTGGAAAAAGTTGGAAGACTATCAGTACTTTTTATGGCGGCTATCAGAATTGGTTTGTTGGATTTCATCCTCAAGACACTACAAATATTTACAATACAGGGGAAACTATGATATTTGAATCTTTTATTAATGCTTCTTGTAATGATGGGAAAGATTGGATAATACTTGAGAATGAAAGAAATAATTGTATACATCATATAGCTTTTGACCCAACTAATCCAAATATAATGATATATTCAGGGGAATATTTTTTAAAGAAAACTATAGATAAAGGTCGGATTTGGAATCCTGTTTTGAAGGATGATGTATATTTTTACAAAACAATTTATGATAAGAGAAATCCACAAATAGTATATTCTACTGGAGTCACCCGTATTCCTAAAGAAGAACATAAATTTACAATTCATCATTCTACTGATGGTGGTGATACATGGTCTATACTTTATCAAGCCGATTTATTGGGTGTAGGTGGAATTATTGATATTGAACAATATGATGATATTTTAATACTTTATACTTATACTGATGGTATTTATATCTATCGAATCAAATGAATAATACTTCTCTTGGTCACTTTTATGCAAAATTTCCTAGAGGAAAATTTACAATACTTGCCCGTGCAAAGTACAATCAGTTAGGCAGAGAAGAAAGATGCTCCTTATCTAAGTTATAAATAGTGGCAAAATGTTAGGGTGTTCAGTTTGACATTCTTAATGCAATTGTTATCGTACTGTTAAATTCTTCTCTAAAATGAGAACATCAAACTGGGCACCCTAGAACTTTAGTAATATAAGAAGAACTGCGATCCGGCATTTACTGTAAATGGCGGATTAATGATAACAGTTTGAATAAGCTGTAGGCTTGATTAGTTTCCACTGCTTGAAACTAGAGTTCCATCGGTGAGAAACTGCAGTTTCATTAGTAAGAAACCATAGTTCCAAAGGCTTGAAACTAAAAGTTTCGAGCGTATGAAACCAAAGTTTCAAGCAATAGAAACTAGAGTTTCAAGCAATGGGAACTATAGTTTCAAATAGGGAAACGAACTTGACTTGATATCAGTAGAAGTGCAGGAGGGAGCTAAGATGAAATAGCAACGTGAAACAGCAGTGTGACGGCAATACTTGCCATCACACTGCTGTCACACGTTGCTGTCACGGTCTTATGATTTAATTATCAGACTATTATCACTCGTTTGGTGACAGGTGACAGCAATTTTTCAAATATATTTCTTTATGTAGACCGATTATTTCGTCAGAAGACGGATACTTCCTGCTTTCACTCCGCCGGCTTTGGCAGTCAGAATAATTTCTCCGGCTGTTTCATTCGTTTGTACGATAGCTGTAAGCATTCCGTTGAAAGCGTGCATCTTCGGAAGATGGAACAGGTCGAGACTCGTTGGGTCACCGTTGGCTCCGGCACGGTATTTTCCGGCACCTTTGACGGAGAAGTTGATCAGACGACTGTCGGCAGGGCAGAGGTTGCCGTCTTTGTCCACCACTTTCACTGTCACATAAGCGAGGTCTTTGCCGTCTGCCGTCAGTTCGTTCCGGTTGCTGACCAGTTCGATGTGATGAGGCTTTCCGGCAGTACGGACTACTTTTTCAGCTACCGCTTTTCCGTTTTTGTCGTAGGCTACTACTTTCACTTCACCCGGTTCATATACAGCATCCATCCACATCAGGCGATAACGGCTCTTCAATGAACTGTTGTTCTTGCTTTGTTTGCCATAGCTTTTGCCGTTGATAAACAGTTCGGCAGCAGGGTAGTTGGTGTAAACAAATACCGGAGTTACTTCACCTTCGCGTCCCGGCCATGTCCAATGCGGCAGGATATGCAGTGTTTCCGCTTCCTTATTCCATATGCTGCGGTATAAGTAATAGCGGTCTTTGGGCAAACTGGCGAGGTCGATAATGCCAAACATGGAACTGTGATTGGGCCAGGCATTGGTATCGTAAGGAGAAGGCTCACCCAAGTAATCGAAGCCGGTCCATACAAACTGTCCTATGGTCCAGTGGTAATCGTCTGCCAATGCAAAGTCCTCGTCAGGGATATTTGACCACGAACAAGCCTCTACATCATAAGAAGAACATTGATGGTCGTCGTATATCGCACTTTTCTTATCCTCAACCGGGAATTTGTAGACTCCGCGTGAACTTACGGTAGAAGCGGTCTCACTACCCAGAATGAGATTCTGCGGAAGTTTGGAGTATGCTTCCTGATAGCGGTTGGCGCGGTAGTTCAGACCGGGAATATCGATCATGGCGGCAAATCCGTTGGCAAGCACACAAGATACCTGGTCCATGCCGCAGGTGACGGGGCGGGTAGGATCTTCACGATGACAGATGTCTTGCAGGAACTTCGCAACTTTGTATCCGACAGGGCTGCATTGGGTGGGAACCTCATTGCCGATGCTCCACATTACCACACAAGGATTGTTGCGATAGTTGTGCAGCATATTCACCATATCGCGTTCTGCCCATTCCTTGAAGTAACGGTGATATCCGTTTTCACATTTGGCGATGTCCCATTCGTCGAACGGTTCGATCATCATCATGAATCCCATTTCATCACACAATTCCACGAGTTCGGGAGCCGGCATGTTGTGGGAAGTACGAATGGCATCGCATCCCATGTCTTTCAAGAGTGTGAGCTGGTGGCGAAGTGCCGCTACGTTGATGGCTGCACCCAACGGACCTAAGTCATGGTGATTGCATACCCCCTGAAATTTGCGGTGTTTTCCGTTCAGATAGAAACCTTTGTCGGCAATATATTCAATGCTGCGGATACCGAAACGGGTAGAGTAGGTATCTACCAGCTGATTGTCTGCATACACTTTGGATACGGCTTTGTAGAGAGCGGGGCTTTCCGGCGACCAGAGTTGAGGCGCATTGACGATGAAGTTTTGTTCAAACGGCTGCCCGTGATTGATGCGGCCTTTGTTTTCTTTGCGGGTCACTACCTTTCCATCCGGTGACAGGATTTCTGTCTCTATACGGATTTCCGTCTTTTCGCCGGCATTCTCTATCTTTGTCTGCAGGCGTATGGCGGCAAATTCATCACTGACATGGGGAGTGGTGATCTGCGTACCCCATACGGGGACGTGGACTTTGTCCGTCACAATCAGATGTACATTGCGGTACAAACCTGCTCCCGGATACCAGCGTGAAGACTGCGGACGGTTTTCCAGGCGTACCGCCAGTGTATTGTTCTTTCCGTCTTTATTCAGGAAAGGGGTAACGTTGCAATGAAAAGAATTGTAGCCGAAAGGCCAGAAGCAAGCCTCCTGTCCGTTGACGTATATACGCGCTTCGCTCATTGCTCCGTCGAACAAGAGAGTGACTTCCTTGTCGGCGGGAACATCGAAACTGGTGCGATACCATCCGGTTCCGACATATGGAAGACCTCCGGTACGTCCGGTTTTCAGTGATGCCTTTTTCTCAAAGTTCTGTGTGACTGCTACATTTTGCAGGTCGTTCTTCACATCGAAAGGTCCGAAGATGGCCCAGTCATGTGGGATAACGACCGATTCCCATTTAGTATCGTTGTAGTCAGTCTGCGCAGCTTCCGGAAAATCTCCTTTACTGAATTTCCAGTTCTTTTCGAGCAGCGTTTCGCTGCGCTGTGCTTGCAGCATACTGGCTGCGCTCATCAAAAGTACAGTTAGCAACTGTTTTTGGTGTTTCATGTTCATTTTTTCTTTTTCAGGTATATAAATTAGGGATTCGGGGTAAAGTTATGAAAAGGATTCAATAAATTTATCGTTTGAAGGCATTAAATGCAGAAGTCGGCTTGCCGCTGTCGTCAAATAAACCTTTGTGATACCCTTTCCAACCACCGTAGCACTGAGGCTCCCAGGTGAATACGCCCAGACATTGGTCTATTTCTTTCGCTTTTGTCACGAAGTCGGTAAAAAATGCTTCTGCTTCTTCGTAATTCCAGTTAATGCCGAGTTCGCACATCATGACCGGAGTATTATAGCGTTCGATCAGATTTTTTATGTTGCTTATGCAGTCGTTGTTCAGCTTGCGCCAGTCCTGTGTCTCTGGATCAGGGTAGAGTGACATGCCGATTACATCCCATTTGCCACCGTCTGCTTTCAGTCCGTCGAACAGCCAGATATAGCGGTTGGGATTGTTGCCTTCGTCGATATGTACAATCACTTTTGCCTGCGGATAGATTGCTTTGACGGCATCGTAACCGGAAGTTACCAGTTTGGCAAAGTTGGCAGTGTTTCCGCTGCTGGCCGCTCCGTCGGGTTTCAGCATGCCCGAACGTGTTTCGTTGCCTACCTGTACCCATTCCACATCGATGCCTCTTGCTTTGATGGCACTCAGAACATCAGTCGTGTGGTCGGCTACAGCTTTCTGCAATTCCTCGAAAGACAAGTCTGCCCAGGCAGCAGGGCCTTCCTTCTGCAGGGTGTTGAGCTGGTTTTCCAGCTTTTTGGATTTTTCCCGTTTCAGGAACGAAAGCATCAGCGGCCACCTTCTTTCTTGCCAAAGTTGATGCGGGGATCAATGAGCACCATGAGCACATCGCCCAGGATCAGGCCCGCGATGCCCACGCAGGCGTACAGCAGCACGATGCCCTGCACCATGGTGTTGTCGTGGCGCTGCACGCAGGTCACCAGCAGTCCGCCCATACCGGGGATGCTGTACAGGCTCTCAATGTAAATGGAGCCCACCACCGTGTTGAGGAACGCCGAGGGAATGTACTGCACCAGCGGCACCATGGCGTTGCGGAACACATGATGCAGCGCGATATTGCTTTCGCTCACACCCTTGGCACGAGCCAGCTTGACGTAGTCCTTGTTGCTCTCGTCCACCATATAGCGGCGCAGCCACATGGCGTAGAACGCAAGGTTTGCAAGGCTCATGCTGCACACCGGCAGCACCCAGTAGCGCCAGTTGGCGGCGTCGAACAGCAGGCCCACCCCCAGAACGGAGGTGCCGTACATCTGGATGTACAAAAAGTACACGGCAGCCGGCACGGCCTGGATGAGCACGATGAGGGCTGTGCCCAGTTTGTCGGGCCAGCGGTTCTTGCACCGGCCCATGACAAGCCCCAGCGGGATGCCCAGCACAAGGCTCAGCAGCATAGCCAGCACGCCCATCTGGATGGAGATGGGCAGCTTTTGGGCCAGGATCTCGGTCACCGGCACGTTGACCTTGTAGATGTGGCTCACGCCCAGGTCACCGTGCAGGGCGTCTTTCCAGAAGCGGCCGATCTGCACCGGCAGCGGGTCCAGCAGGCCCATGGACTGCAGACCCGCCTGGATCTGGGCCGCGGTCATTTTTTCGTAGTTTGCAAAATAGCCTTCCACCGGCATGAGCCGCAGCAGGCAGAACACCAGCGTTACAATGATGAACAGCGTCAGCAGAGAACGCCCGATGCGCTTTGCGAGATATTGCACCATAGTGTGCACCTCTCTTTTTCTTTTGAAATACAGATAAGAATAGAATACCGCAATTTCTTGATTTTGAAAAGTGATTTGAAGATTTTTTGAGCAAAAGCTGTTGAAAAGGCGGTGGGAACTCCCGTGAAAAAGCAACTCGGAAAAATCCGCAGATTTTTCCGAGTTGCAAAGAAAAACATATTTCCGCTGAAAATATCCAGAGCGAAGCGGAGGATATTCAGAATGATTTCCAGATGTAATCCAAGCAGCCTGAAGATGTGCTCCATAAGTTAAAGACGATTGGTGTTGTGTCGGAACCGGACGGACAGGGAAATTATCCGGTGGTGATGGATCAGGAGTCTTTTGAGAAGAGGATCAACAGATACCGGGAATTATCAAACCGGATGCGTCAGATTGCTGCGGCAAAGAATACAGCACTGACGGACATTACGATCACGAAGCAGTTGATCGCTGCGGAGAATGACCATGCGGTGAAAACCAGAGTACCGGGGATGTATGGCAGCAATGTGGGTTATATCTGGATCAGAAAAGAGGACATTATGGAAATTCACAATGGAAAGACGCTTCTTACTTATCTGGATAAGGAAAAGGATTATAAGATCTATTCCGAGGATAACCGTGTCCTTTATACCATGAAGGGAGAAGATCTGTATGCCAAGCATTATGACCGGGTGGAGCGGACGGTCAGAGAAAGATATCAGAAAGTGAAACAGTCACCGGATAAGAATGTGATCCGCACCCACAGCGAAGTAAGGAGGAGATAGTCATGCAGACAACAAAGAAGAAACCGAATATTTTGCTGATCGTGCTTGGAGCTGTGCTTGCCTCCTATCTAGGTTATCTTGTGGCAGGAGCATGCCGAGACCTATTA